>MDTG01343211.1_pt1 | contig 10145 bp, 11 predicted proteins | sample 811421 | NCBI WGS metagenome assembly MDTG01 (sample SAMN05326645, study PRJNA326480) | marine metagenome | isolation source: seawater | place: Pacific Ocean: South East | collected 2011 | reverse complement strand
TTTGAATTAACAAAATTACTTATATTATTTCTTACTATATCTATCCCTCTCTCATCTGATGCATTTAAATGTATCATTAATCCTTTCTTATTTTGATTATTATTTTCTTGATATTTATTAATCAAATTTATTATTGTTGTAGTTTTCCCTGTTCCTGGAGGACCAAAAAATAATAAATTTGGAAAATAATTATCATTCAGGATATTTTTAAATATAATTCCATTTATATCACCTAAAACTATTTCCTCAAAATTTTTTGGTCTATATTTTTCTACCCAAGGAATATGTTTATTTTCTCTTTGCATTTTATTTTTTATTATATTATTTTTAACTTATTTTTATTTATAATTAAATTTTAACCATATAATAATTTATTTACTTTTATTAATGGGTCTTTGTATTTCTATTCCTGTCCAACAATCTTTAAATGATGAAATTAGAGAAATAGAATATCAAACTTATATACAAAATAAATCAAAAAAAATTAAAAAAAATTGTTAAATAAAAAAATTTATTATATTTAACATCTATAATGAGTAAATTTGTTTTTTCTAACTTTTCTGATAATAATATTTTTCATATTTTTGCTTTTGATATCATAAAATATTATAATAATAATAGTGAAAAAGCATATATTTGGTCTAAAAATATAGATAAAAATCATAATACTCAAAAATGGAGATATTTTGTAATGAATAAACTATATCATTGCGAATATATTGATATAGAAATACCTAATTTAATAAATAAAAGATTAAAAACAATAAAACCTTTTCATAATGGTTATAATTGTTGGCAATTTATAAAATATAAAGAAGATCCACATATCAAAAATATTTATACAAAAATTATTTCTAATATAAGTCAAGGACAATATATATTATTAAATATTAGAGATGATCAAAGAATTCTATATGATTATAATTCTGGATTAAAATTAGAATCTTTTTTAACTAATAATCAAAATAGATTAAATGCTCCTTTTATATTCTGTAATTTTTCAAAAATACCTCCTGAAGAACAATATAAAATTTGTAATAATGCTAAAATTTTAATAGCTGCACATGGCGCAGGCTGTACTAATCTAATTTTTACTCCACTAAATACTCCTCTTATTGAAATTAATTTAAGAAAAGATTGGTACTGTGATCCAGTATGTAACTTACATTTAGAAGGAAAAATTTGTATGAATACAAAATGTAATGGAAAATTAACATATAAACCATATTTCCATAAAGCAGATTATCATAATCTATGTTATTTATTAGGAAAAAAATATTTAGAAATTGAAGCTATAAAATATGATGGAGGATTTTTAAATAAAAATCCAATTTCCAAGAAAAATATTTATATAAATGCTGAAAAATTAATAATTGAAATCAACCAATTACTTACTTAATAAGATAACTATAAAAAAATTAAAAATTTATTAAATATATTAATATTAATTTAAATAAATGAAAACAGATGAAAATATTATTTTAGAAAATTCAGAGAATACTGTTCCAAAAGTATTAGAACCTTCTCCAACTCCCATTAGTGATAATTTAATAAAAGAAACTAATAATAGTAAATTATCAAATATTAGTATAATTTCTATTCTCTCAGGAGATATCTTTCAATCTTCTTTTTTTACAAAATTATTTGATCTTATTCTTTTATTTTTTATAATTTCTGGATTTGGTTTTGGAATTGTATCATGGTTTATTATTGATAATATAACTGGTGTTGGATATATTTTAACTGGAATTTTTTCTTCTGTCTCTCTTATATCAATTAAAAGAATGAGATTAAGAGCTACTATTCAAAAATCTGTAAACATACTTAAAGAAGAAAATGAAGAATTAAAAGAAAATAACGAAGAACTTAAAGAAAATATAGATGAATTAGAAGATAATATTGATACATTAGAAAATACTCAAAAAAATCTACATGAAGATCTAATAATTTATCAATTGAATCATTTCGAAAATTAACAAAACCTCAAAAAGAATTTTTAAAAGAGAAATATCCTGATATAGTAGATTTTTATACTAAAAAAAATCAAAAAACAATTGATTATAGATTTTTTGAAAATTTAAAACAAAATACAAAACAATGTAATATAAATAATTTAAAATATATTACAAAAAATCAATTAATAAAATGTCTTAAAAAAAAATATCCAATTTTTTATTTGATTGAAAAACAAAATAAAGTACAATTTAAACAATTCTTATATTTATTTTTTAGATGTATTGTTTATGGATATAAGGAACACTATCTAATAGGTACAAACAAACCATATATAGGAACAGAAGCAGCATGGTCAAAAGACAATATAGTTTATTGCAAGGGTCCTCCTAAAAATAAACATTATGCACGAAATAGAAGAATAAATATTGATGGAACAATAAACTTATATAGTTCTTTACCTTTATTTACTACACAGCAATTTATTAATATGACAGACATATTATATCCAAATTTTAGAATATCCAGAAATTTAATTTAGTAGATTTAATAATTTAGATACTAATTTAGTTTTAGGGTGAAATCCTTCTAATTTATCAACAATTGTATTATTTTTATAAAATATAATTGTTGGTATAACTTCAATTTCATAAAAATCAATAATTTCTTTATCAATAATATTAATAATTTTAGTTTCTAAATTATTAATATATAAGTCATATTTACTATTTATTGTATCAAATTTTACCATAAATAATTCATTATTAGATTTTAAAAAATCAATTATTTGTTGATGGTCCATTTATAATTTATATTTAAATATCTTTTTTTAAATAAATTTATTTTATTTTCTTTAAAATTGAATTATAGAATTGTTGTTCTGCTAAATGTTTATTTTTGCTTCTTAAAAAAGTATTTAGAATTTCAATAGATTTAAATTTTTTTTTATTCCAAGAAATATCATATGAATTAATAAATTTTTTATGCTTTTGTATAATTAAATTTGGATTATCAGTAACTTTATAATTTAAAAATAAATCATATGCATTATTCCAAATTTCTTTTCTAATTAAACTATATTCTTGTTCAGTATATTTCATTTAAATATTAAATAAATTTATTCTTTAAATAAAATATATTATTTATAATAAAGAATGATAAATAATAAAAAATTAGTATTACCTGTTCCTGAAGAAACATTAAAATTTAGTCCAAATAATGTTGGAGTATATCCACCAACAATTGTAAAACCAATTATTGTAGATAATAGAAGACATAGTCCTCCTTTTAATTGGTCAGAAGATATATTTCAACGATGGATTCCAATTTCTGGAGATTTTAAAATAGGTAATAATTTTGATGGAAATAATTTTTGTGGAAATAATCCTACAGGAAGAGCATTTTATGCAAACCCTTGTGGTTATTGGGAAAATATTAATGATCAATTCTTTGGAGGAGAGATTTTTAAAAATACATCAGAACAACCATGGAATAGTGGAAATATAAATATAGATGGAAATTTATATCCAGTAAAAAATGGTAATACTTCACCTCCACAAAATAGAGTAGTTTTTGGTTATGCAAGAATTGGTGAAGAATATCGTGGAAGATAATTTATATACTTAAAAAATTAATTCTAATAATTAAAAATGAGTAATTCTGAACTACATCTAATAATTGGTCCTATGTTTTCAGGAAAAACCACTGAATTATTAAGAATAGCAAATAGACTAAAAAGTATTAATGATAATATTTTATTAGTAAATTATGAAGAAGATAAAAGATATTCAAGTGAGAATATATCAACTCATAATTTAATTCAAATGAATTGTACATTTACAAAAAATTTATTAAATTTAAAATATGATAGTTATGATATAATATGTATAAATGAAGGTCAATTTTTTATTGATTTAATTGAATTTTGTAATATATATTTAAAACATAATAAAAAAATCTATGTATGTGGTTTAGATGGGGATATAAATCAACAAAAATTTGGAAATATGATTGATTTAATTCCGATTTGTGATTCTGTAGTTAAATTAAATGCCTTTTGTAAAATATGTAAGAATGGAACTTTAGCACCTTTTACAAAAAGAATAACTGATAATAAAGAAATCAAATTAATTGGAACCAATGAATATATAGCAGTTTGTCGTAATCACATTTAATAAATTTATTTAAAAAAATAAATTAAATATTTAGTATAATTATATGAAATTAAGTGAAGTAAAATTACTAAAAGAGGAAGATGAATTATTTCGGAGAGTTTTATCAGAATTAAAAGTTAAAGGTTTAGATAAAGTTTATGTAAAAAAATCTGAGAATGTTGATTATTTAGATATTGCATTATCTATAATAAACTTTTTAAGTGAAAATAAAGATATTTTTAAAGATTTAACACAGAATAATTATGAAAAATTAGTAATTATTTGTTTAGATGAAGCTCTTGAAGAAGTTGGAGTTACAACTGAAATTGAAGAAGAACATATTGAAAAAGTATTACAGTTACTTAAAAATAGTCTACTTGTACAAGAATTTTCTGGAAAAGTATGGGATCTTTTAGTATTATTTTATAATTATCATATTAAATATTATGTTGATTTAGTTTTTCATTAATTAAAATTAGATGGACGAAGACCTAAAGATAAAGATTTATAAATTAATTAATTGAATTATTAAAAATAAATTTTATAATATATATTTATTTTTTTTTTTTTAAAGATAAATATATAATATGCAACATCAACTTTTTAAATTTGTTAAAAATAAAATTCCAAAAATTAGTTCAACAGAATTAATAGCACTTCGAAGTGGAGGGACATCAATAGATAGATGTATTTTAAAAGGAAAAATTAATTATCCAAAAAATATAAATAATAATACTAATAAATTTTCTTCACTTAAAGTTCATAACTTATTAAAAAATTTTGATAATTCAGTTATATATCCAAATAATAATAATAATTATTGGATTAATTATTTAGCAGAAGGAAAATTTTTTAGCTTTTTAATAGATGAAAAATATAATGGTGTAAAACTTTCAGTTAATGAAATGTCAGATTTATTAACTAAAATAACAAGTGTTGATCCAAGTCTTGGTGTTATTACTATGGTTCCTAATTCATTAGGTCCAGGAGAATTGTTAACTCATTATGGAACTGAAGAACAAAAAAATAAATATTTACCAGGATTAGCAAAAGGAGATTATATACCTTGTTTTGGATTAACAGGGCCAAATAATGGATCCGATGCAACTGGTAGTATAGATAAGGGTGAGGTAATAGATGTTAATGGTACAAAAAAAATTAAAATATCAGTAAATAAAAGATATATAACATTAGCACCCGTTGCTAATTTAATGGGAATAGCATTTGAGTTGAAAGATGATAAAAATTTAATTGGTAAATCTGGTATTACATTAGCTTTAGTAGAAAGAGGACATCCAGGTTTAATTCAAGAAACTCACCATAATCCTTTAAATGCTGGTTTTCCTAATGGTACGATTAAAGGTGAATTTGTAATTGATTTAGAACAAATTATTGGAGGAGAAGAAAATATTGGAAAAGGATGGAAAATGTTAATGGAATGTTTATCTGCTGGAAGAGGAATTAGTTTACCAGCAACAGCAAATGCAAGTAGTAAAGTAGCAAGTTATGGTATTTTAAATTATATTAATGTTAGGGATCAATTTGGTATTAAATTAAAAGATATGGAAGCAATTCAAGAAAAAGTTAATAAAATTATATTAAATACTTGGATAATTCAATCTAGTATTAAAATGACTAATGATATATTAGATAATGGATCTTGTCCCTCAGTGATTAGTGCAATTATGAAACAACAGTGTACTGAACGAGGAAGAGAAGTATTAAATCATGCAATGGATATACATGCAGGTGGGTCAATATGCATAGGTGAAAGTAATTTTCTAGAAAAATACTATAGATCTTGTCCAATTGGAATTACAGTAGAAGGTTCAAATACACTAACTAGAAGTTTAATAATATTTGGTCAGGGATTAAATAAAAGTCATCCATTTATATTTCCAGTTTTAGATAGTGTATTAAATAATGACATTCACAAATTTAGTAGTGATTTTAACAATTTATTAAGACATGTTTTTTTACTATATTTTAAAACTCTAAATCCTGCAAATATATTTGAAATATTTAACAAAGATAAGTTAGAAAGACAGGTCATTGATTTTGCAACTTTAACAAATTTTGTAGCAATAAAAGGGGGGACATTAAAACGCGAACAAATTTTATCTGGACAAATGGCAGATATATTTTCAAATTTATATCTTGCAATTAGTGTTCGTTATTATCATAATCAATATAAGGCAAGTAGTAAATTAACAAATTACATTATTGATAATTTGTTAAAAGAAAATCAACAAAAAATAAATAATATAATTTCAAATTTAGGAATAGAACGATTCGCATTATTGCATTTAAATAAAAATATTAAAAAAGCTAATTTTGAAGAAGAAAGATTAATTTTTAAAGAAATAAGAGATAATAAAAATATTATTAATGAAATTAAAAAAAATATTTTTATAAAAGGAATATTAAGTGATTTTGAAAAAATTTCAAAATTAAAAGAAAATACAGAAGAATATAATATTTTAAAAGAAAAGATAATTAATGTAGGAGAATATAGAAATTAAATTATAAAATTTCATATCCATCAGTTGTTTTGTATATTTTTAATTGTGTATTTGAATTATGAATTTTTAAATGACAAGGCTCACAAATATTTATTAGATTTGCTTTATGATTTTTAATATGTTTAGGAGCATCTTTTTGATAAATTAAATGATGAATTTCTGATCCCATATTTTTTTTACAAATTTCGCATAGACCTTTTATTTTTGAAGCATTATATGAACTTTTATTAAAATCTAATATAGGAGAGTATTTATTATTATATTTTATTCGAAGATTATGTGCATAATCTAAAAAATCAACTGGTAAATTTAATGATTTACAAACTTCTAGTCCATATGTATTTTCACCAGGTCCTTCTTTTATTTTTCTATCATAAATTAATTTTTGTTTAATTTTATCAAATATAACTGATAAATGAATGAATTTAATATTTGAAAGTTCAGTAATTTCAGAATAATTTATAATTTCATGAAAATGAGTTGCAAATATAAAAGAAGCCTCAATATTATTTAAGAATTTTATACCACTTGCAAAAATACTTAGTGCTGAAGTACTTTCAGTTCCAGAACAAAGTTCATCACCAAGTATTAAACTATTTTTATTTGAATATTTTAAAATACTTCTTAATTCACTCATCTCCACAGCAAAAGTAGATAATCCTTTAAAAATATTATCATTACCAATAATACGAGTAAAAATACTTTTATAAATTGAAAATTCAAAATAACTAGCTGGAGCATATAATCCAGCTTGTACCATTATTATAGCAATTCCGATACTTTTAATAAATGATGTTTTGCCAACAGCATTTGTTCCATATAGTAAATATCCTGTACTGTTAAATTGAATATCATTATCAACATATATTTCATTTGTATTTAATTTTTCAATTAAAATATGTCTTAGGCCTTTACAATTAATTTTACTATTATTTGATTGAATAATTTTTGGTTTAGATAAATTAAACTTATCAATTATATAACATTTATTTTGAAGAATATCAGTTTTGGCTATAAAATCTACAATTGTATCAATTTGATTATAGAATTTATTATTAAAATTTTCTGTAAAAATTTTAAAATTTGATTGTAGTAAATTAATAAATTTTTCTTTTAGGTTAACAATAGATTTACAAATACTTAAAATATATGAATTTGTAATACATAAATTATTACCATTGTGAGATTTTATTTCTAGTTCTTCAAATTTTAAATATGAATCTGAAAAAGTAAAATTTAATTTGTTAAAATCAGAGATTGATAATTTTTTAATAATATTTAATTTTTTACTAGTTGCAACTAAACAAGGTTCAGTTTTACTACATTCATAAATCTTAATAATATTTTTATCATTATTTACCTCTAATTGATTAATTAAATTATTTAAATCATTCTTAATTAAATCTAAAGATTTACAAGTTTTTTTATATTTATTAAAAATAGTTAATAAGTCATTATTGTAGTTATCAGAAAATAAATAAATATTATCAATAGAATTATAAATTTTATCAAATGATATATCCTCATAATTTTTACAATTATCCAAATTTAAATTTTCATTAAGATACTGAATAATATCATTTATATTGTATATAACACCAAGATGATTAATATGATTTGATATTTCTTCATCAGATGAAATAAATTCATGTAATTGAACTAATTGTAAAAAAGATGAAGAAATTAAATAATAATCTTTTGGACTTAATTTGCCTAAAAGAGTTTTTCTATAAATTTTAGAAATATCTTTAATTTGAAATAGATATTTTCGCACTTCATCACAAAAATTTGTCTCAGTACAATATTCAATAATGTCATATTCTTTTTGAAGAAATTTAAAATCAATAGAAGGATTTAGAAGTAAATAATTAAATGCTCTTTTACCCATATTTGTAACACAATTATTTAGTAGAGAAAGTATACTCATATTTTTTCCAGAATATCTACTATCTGAAATAATATTTAGTTGTTTTAAAGAATGATTTGCTAAGACTAATTTTGAATTTATATTTTCAAATTTTGGTTCTTTTAATTTTTTAATAAGGTTTGGATTATGTTTATAGATAAATTGAATAAGAAAACAATAACATTGTGAGCAAATACTCCATTCATTAAAAATATTTTCATAATTAGAGGGAAAAAATGTTGCAAGGATTTGAATTTGGTATTTTTGTTTTAATATATTTTTTACCCAATCAGTATCATAATTAAATAAATGTAATTTACAAGTAATTAATTCATATAAATATTTAAATTCCTTATTCCAAATTATAATACACTCAGATGGATTATTACAATCTAAAAAATTTTCAATTTCATCAAATAATGAATTATTAATTCCAGATACATATTCATTTGAATATTCAAATGTATTTGAAAAACCAGTAAAAATATCAATACTTGATAATGAAATTGTAATAGACTCTTTATTAAAATTTGTAGATGAAGAATAATGAATCCAAATACAAACTGTTATATTAGATAATATATTGATATCATTTGAAAAATATGTACCAGGAGAATAAATACATGATAAACTTCTAGTAGTATTTTTTACATTTGCATCTTGAGTATAAACAATAATAGTAAAATCATTTTCTTGCATACGCCTAATATATTTTTCAATATATAAAACACCAAAACCTGCCATTACAACGGGTTTATTATCATGTATTATATGTTTTTTACTTATAACTAAATCATTAATATCAGAAAATTGTTGAATTTCACTACCTTCATATGAATTTTTTTCTTTATTTAATAATGCATAACATTCAAAAAAAGAACCAACTTGCATAAGTAACAATGATTTTGGGCCATATTCATTTATATATTTTTTAGTTAAATTTAAATAATCAGTAATTATAGTCATTTATATAAAATTAAATCAATCTTTAAATAAAATTTTTTACAAATTTAAAAATAACTTAAAAATTTAGAATATACAAATTATAAAAAATATAATGAGTAATCAAGAAAATAATATTTTAATTATTGATTGGAATGATCAGTGGCCCGCCTCAACGGTGCCCGCAGTCGACTGCGATTTTAATCGTCTTATCTACAAAAAAGATGATAACTCAGATAAATTATTTAATGTTATTATTAAATTTGAAAATAATGTGGTTGAAAATCGTAAAATTATTAAAGATCTATTAGAAAATGAAGAAAAAGATATAATTAAATTTGTTAACTTTCCAAAAGACATTCGTTACAAAATTTATAAAATTAGTGGAAAAAATCCATTAAAATTTAAAAAAGAACTAGTAGATAATAATACATCATCTGTAAATGTTCTAGTATCAAAATATGATTATAATGATAGTGAATATGAAATTTCTGTTTCAGATTCAGATGAAACGCGCACATTTACTACAGATGTTAGTTCTGATCATTTAGAAGAAGAAGAAAATAAATCAAATTCAGATTCAGAAAGTGATGATGATTCAACATATATTAAAGATATGATGTTAGAAAAATATCTTAAAAAAGTATATAATAGTAATGAACAAATTCA
>MDTG01256701.1_pt1 | contig 10145 bp, 6 predicted proteins | sample 811421 | NCBI WGS metagenome assembly MDTG01 (sample SAMN05326645, study PRJNA326480) | marine metagenome | isolation source: seawater | place: Pacific Ocean: South East | collected 2011 | reverse complement strand
CTGCGGTCACCTGCTGAAGAGAGCGCTTCTTCTTCCGCGAGACGGAAGGGGAAGAGGAGGAGGAGGAGGAGGAGGAGGAGGAGGCGTGAAAGGATTTTTGAACGCCGCGACGATGGGCGCACGCGGGAGCAGCGCGAGGAGGTGTGGACTCGCGACGGCAGCCGCCGCGAAGGGCACCGAGGCATTGGAGGAGGAGAAGAAGAGGAACGCCGCCGCGGACGATGAGAGCGGCGAAAAGAACAATCACCAACTGGTGACGTTTTTCAAATTTACGTCGGTACCGAACGCGGAGGAAGAAGTCAACGCGCACCGAGAATTCATCGAAAAGAACGATTTGGAAATACGAGGACGGATATACTTAAACGAACAAGGCGTGAATGCGCAAATGAGTGGCAAAGGCACGGACGGAGAGACGTACGCGAGATGGGTGGAGAAAAGAACACCGTTTCGCGGGATGAGGATATCAGTGTACCCATATCACGAACATGGACATCCAGATTTACGGTTACGAGTGAAACCGCAGTTGGTGCAGCTGGAAAATGGAACAACACATTTACCAATTGCGGATAAATCGAAACGCGGTACGAGTTTGTCGCCGGAAGAGTGGCATGAGATGATTGATAGAGCGAATGATGATGCAAACGATAAGGAGAATCCTCTGCTGTTAGATGTGAGAAACGGATACGAGTGGGACGTGGGACACTTTAAAGGCGCGCAAAGACCAGTGCAAGAATCGTTTCGGGAGACGGTGGAAACGAATGTGGACGATAAAATCGGGCCATTGGCGAATATGCCAAAAGATAAACCGATCATGATGTATTGCACCGGAGGGATTCGGTGCGACGTGTACAGCACGGTATTGAAAGAACAAGGGTACGACAACGTGATGGTGTTGGAAGGAGGAGTGCAGGCATATTTCGAAAAGTATGGGAATGAAGAGAAACACGCGTGGGAAAACCATTTGTTTGTTTTTGATAATCGATTGGCGATGACGCCGGAAGGAACGCCGGCGGCGGAGCTTGGCGAGAACGCGGCCACATTGGAATGTCACGTGTGCAAACAAAAGATTGCGCCGCCACCACACAGAAATTGCCCGAACGTGGACTGTAATCGCTTGTTTCTAGTTTGTCAAGGGTGTTCAGAAGAGTTGGATGGGTTTTGTTGCCAAGAGTGCACGCAAGCGACGCATGTGAGACCCCAGTTGGTCAATCCAGGGAGATATATGAAATACGCGGCGTATGATACTCCTGAGGCAAGAGCAGCAAGGAGAGGCGAGGGAAGACACAGAAGGAAACAGATGCGTCTCATGAAAAGGAAGTTGGCCTGTGCTGAGTACGTGATTAGAACCGTTATTGGCGACGACGAAGTGGTTTCGTCATCGAACGAGTCTTCCTCTGGGACGTTTGCGGCTCGAACACGTAGCAATAATAAAACCGCAGAAAGTGACGAGGAGGAAGAAGTGGAGCAGGAGGAAGAAGAAGAACCCGAGGAGTGGGAGGAAACCGGAAAAGGAAAAAAAATCAAACCGCAAAATTCGAAATACTTACGTCTTCGCATGCGATTGGAAGAAGCGATTCCATTTGTGGAAGGCGACATGTCGCCAGAAAAACTAGTCAAAGCGATGGAAACGCTCAACAAAAACCGGCGGAACGGGAAAAAAAGCGCGCACGAAAAGAAAAAATCTCTGGAGGAGAGTCGAGGGTGAGGGAAGTTATTGATGTTACCAGAAATAAAGATCTTAATACCTGTTACAAAAATGTGGTTCTTATATACAACCTGCCTTTGCTAATTTTATTATGCTATTATCAGTTCAGCCTAATAAAGTAAAACCAATATTATCATTTGGTTCGTGTTATTAAATTCGTTCGCCGCCGTGACTCGCAGACGATCTCTTTCTTTACATTTTTTCTTTACATATTCTTTGTTTATACAGTGTTGAACGTCTTCTCAATCTGAACGATTCGCTCGCCAAGTTTCGTGTTGCGCAAATGCGTGGAAGCCGTTTCCGCATCCTTCCTCTTTGAAAACGCGACCCAGGCACTGCCACTCGAACATCTCCCATCATCATCGAGAGCCGTTTTCACCCACTTAATCGCGCCAAACCGTGCAAAAGTCTGGTACAACAATAAATCATTGCACAAAGTCGGCAAATTATTCAACTTCAAACGATATTCTTCCGCTGCCGCGTAATCTTCTCCCGAGGAGGAGGAACCATCCAAGGATGCTTCGTCCGCCGAAAAACCTGCGTGGTTATTTTCGTCAACTGACATCGCCGAAAAATAGCTGGTTTTATTATGCTTGCTGCTACCTCTGTTCGAGGATGATAACTGCCGATTACTTTTCTTGTTGTTCTTATTCTCTACGCTTTTGTTGTACTGATTGCCGTTTCGGACGGATTTCTCGTTGTTACCGTTATTGTTATTACTATTCTGTCTTCGTCTGTTTTTCGAGCTCGAATCAGCAAATCGTACCGTCAAAGGCGTCGTCGCGCCAACCAAAGTCATACCATTCGTCGCATTTACCGCCACGCTAGCCATATCAACCGTGGCGAATCGAATCAACGCCCCGACCGATGTAGTCATCGAAGCGTGTAGCAATCGACATTCGACGACGGTACCAAATTTAGAAAACAAACGTATCAAATCATTCTCCGCCATGATAGGCGGCAATCCTTTTACATAAATATTATCCGATGGTTTCATTTCTGTTTGTTGCACCAACTGTTGTTGCTGCTGCGCAATGGCTTCGAGCACGATGCTACTATTCGCTGTGTTATTTCCTGTCGCGCTCAACAAATTACTCACCATTGAATTTGCTTGTTCCGGTGACCCGAGATTTTCCAAACTCACCACAGGTTGTTGCGCCGTCGACGCCGGGACGATGTTAATATTCGCCGTTGGATTAACCCCAAACACGTTCTGTTTCGAAAACTGTGGACTCGACCCGTTCTGACTCGTCCCGGTCGAATCCGAGTTTGCAAATTTCACCTCGATCGCCTTCTTATGCATAACCTTTCCATTCATATTCGCAATCGCATTCACTGCGTCCGCAAAGGTTTGAAACTTCACAAACCCAAAGCCCCTGCTTATTTGCGTCGTTACGTCTCGAATCACGCAACATGACTGCACTTTCCCGTGTAAGGAAAAAATCGCGTTTAACTGTAATTCGTCCACGCGTTCGGGTAAGTTTTTCACATATAAATTCGAGTGCAATTGGACCGTTTGTTGTTGTTGTTTTTGATGTTGTTGTTTTTGTTGTTGCTGTTGTTGTTGAGTAGCATTCATCGTCGTCGCTGCAGTTGGATTCAGGCCGATGGGAATCGCTGGCGAATAAAAATTCGCTCTCGGCGGCGAATGTGGAGGCATTCGTTGTGGGAGTCCACCCCCGTCGTTTCCAGCGGCGCTTTGTGACAAAAACGTGCCTCCTCCTCCTCCGTGCTGTCCCCCGCTAAACCCGCTGGCGTTCTCCACCGCGTCTACAAACGAGTGTACCGCTCCGATATCGTTCGCGCGCGCGTCTTCCTCGTCTCCTCGCGTGGCCCACTTCGAGGGGCTTCCAAGCGTCCACGCGTTCGTCGTCATTCCCGTCCGCAATGACCGCTTTCTTGAACACCAATCCGACCCCTCGAAAGAAAAGCGCGCACCCTTTTTCGTCGCTCGAACGCTCGAAAAAAGTCGCCGCGTCCACAACGCGCGTTCTTCTTTTACGAGTCGCGGTGGGGGTGTTTTTGCGACGCCTCGTCCTCCTCCTCCGACAAAAAAGCGTCGCTGCACACGTGTCGACGGCAAAGACGACTCTCTTTGACGAGATGTGTCTTTTATTCCGCCTCTTGTTGATGACGACGACTCTCTGTGCGACGAAAAAATACACCACATGGGAGACCAATTTGGAAAAAGTTTCGATTAATTTTGACAAAGGAGCCCGCGAAACGACGCTTTTTGTGTTCTTTTTTTCAAAGTCCCTCGCGTGGATGGAAAAAAAGTACGGAGCAGCACCTTTTTCTTTCTTGTCGGGTGTTTCGTGCGTCTCTCTCTCTCTCTCTTTTTTTTGTGTGTTGGGACGACGGACGGACAAAAAGGACAAAAAAGACGAAAAAAAGGACCCAAAAAACAAAAAAAAGCAAAGAAAGAAAGAAAAGAAGAAGAGCACGCGCATTTCGACCGCACAAAAAAAGAATTATTATTACTTTCGATTCGTCTCATCTTCATCATCATCGCATTCGTCGTCGCAAAAAAAGCGAGGAGAGGAAAGTGGTCGTCGATCGGAGAAACGGAAGAGAGAGAGACACACACACACACACACACAGAGAGAGAGAGAACTATAAATAAAAAAAGATGAGCGGCGGCGACGACGACAAAACGCGCTTCTTGAAGTGCTTCGAGCGGCTGAAAGAGGAGTTAGTGCGAGACGAAATCGACGATAATCAGGTCCAAATCGCAGTCGATTGGATACGGGAGATGATTGCATACAACGTCCCGCACGGGAAGTTGAACAGAGGGATTGCGGTTATGGACGGGATGAGAGCGTTGAATAAAGATGGCGTTTCTGATGAAGACATGTGGAAAGCCATGGTCGTCGGATGGGGAATCGAATGGCTCCAAGCGTACTTTTTGGTGGCGGATGATATCATGGACGAGTCGATTACGAGAAGAGGCCAACCGTGTTGGTATCGACAGCCACACGTGAAAATGAACGCCATAAACGATGGGATTTTACTGGAGATGCAAATTTATAAGTTGTTGAAGAGACACGTGGGACCGAAAGATCCAGCGTACAGCCATTTGTTGGAATTATTCCACGAGGTGACGTACCAAACGGCGAGCGGGCAGTTGATTGATTTAATCACAGCGCCGATTGGCGTCGTGGATTTGAGTAAATACACCGAAGAAGCGTACATGAGAATCGTGACGTATAAGACGGCATTTTATACGTTTTATTTACCCGCGGCGTGCGCTATGAGGCTGAGTGGAATTGAAGACGAACAAGCGTATAAAGTGGCGAACAACATTTGCATCAAGCTTGGCCAGTTTTTCCAAATCCAAGACGATTATTTGGATTGTTATGGGGATCCGAAAGTGATTGGTAAAATTGGGACGGATATTAAGGACAACAAATGTGGGTGGTTGGTGGTGCAAGCGCTGAAGAAGTGCACGGCAGAGCAAAGGAAAATAATCGAAGAGAATTACGGGAAGGACGACGCCGAGTGCGAGAAGAGGATCAAGAAGTTATACGTGGAATTGGAGTTGGAGAAGTTGTATTTGGAGTACGAGGAGAAGAGTTACAAGGAGTTGACGGATATCATGGAAGGTCAGTCGGTGTTACCGAAGGAGTTGTTTTCGAGCATGTTGGCGAAGATTTACAAAAGAACAAAGTAGGAGAGATGTTCGACGTTGATATGATATAGCGTATGTTTTTACACTTTGATCACTACATAAATTAATTAAATATGAAATCCGGCTGGGCTTAACCCACCCGGTGAACTCATTTCACTCATGGGCGTGTCGCCGGCACCAGTGCCGGTGGTATTATTTCCGTTTTCGTCCAACTGGTAAATCTCTTCGTCAACTCGCGACATCGCCTCGAACAAGACGCTGTGATAGTTTCTCACAGTTTGCCTCAACTCTAAGAACTTCTTCCCCAACGCGTCCATCTCTCGTATGTGTTCCTCTCTTACTCTGTTCATGTTCTTTTTAATCGCGAGAATTTCTCTTTCCTCTTCCTCTGTTTTCGCGCGATTTGACTCCGCTCGAGCTTTCTCCGCCTCTAACGCCTCTTCTGCAGATTTCAACGCCGCCCTGGCCGCTTGTTCCTTCAACTCACCTTGCGCTTTCAATCGTTGCATGCGTTCGTTCAACGTCTGTTCCTGTCGTTTCAACTGTTCCAACTTCGCGTCCAACTTCCACGTCTCTTCTTCGTTTTCTGCAATCTGTTTCTTCGTTTCTTCTACCGATTCCTTCATCTTGTCCTGCTTCTCTTGCTCTTCTATGATTTTTTCCATAACGTCAATCGCCTCTCTTAAACGTTCGCTGATGTCCTCCATCACCCTCTTATCTTCCTCCATTTCTTTCACTTGCTCTTCCAACTTTGCAACTTTATCTTCCTCTATTTTCATCTCTCCCATCGCTTTTTGCAACTCCGGGTCCATCCCTTTACTATTCTTCCTTTCTTCTTCCATCTTTTCTTTCAACTCTTTATTCGTCTTCTCGGCTTTGGCCAACTCTTCCTCCAACTTTTCCAACTCCTCTTTCTCTTTCGCCGCTTTCTCTTCCTGCTCGGCAATCTCTCTTTCCTGCGCCGCCAGCACCCGCTCCTGCTCGGCAACCTCTTCTTCTAAAATCTTATTTTCCTTCTCCAATCGTCTTAACTCCTCCTCGTCTTCCTCCCTTTCTCCTTCCCGCTCTTTCCTGCTCTCTGCGCGTTCGACTTCCATCCGCAACCGCTCGTGTTCTCGTTTCACCTCTTTCAATTTCTCCTCTGCCTCCGCGCACTCGTTTATGATATCCGCGAACTCGATCAATTGCTCTTCCCGAAATTTAGCGAAATTAATCAACGCTGACATGTTTCGTCTCGTGCGCGTGTATTCCGGTTTCCACACATCTTTGAACGAAAAATCTTCGACTCCAATTTTCATCATCAGCTCTTGCAACCGACTCAAAAACAGGAGGTTTGGAATGGCATCTTCGTACAGTTCTGGAAACTCCATGCCTACTTCCTCTGCGATTTCTGGGTCCGGTTGGAACGTCTCTTCGTCGTCTAAGTCCATGTTATAGAAGAGTTCAAACGCGGACTCGTACACGTGTCGCAACGATTCGTGCGTCGGACGGAGCAAATCGCGCTCGGAGAGATCGATTTTTAATTCTTTAAGACAGGAACGAATCTCATCGTTCGAGAGGATCGGGAAGGAGTAACTCATGTTTGATATCGACGCTCTCTCTTTCTCTCTCTCTCTCTTATCTCTCTCTCGTATTTCTCCGCGCGGGTGGCGAGTCGCTGGATGTGCGAGAGGCAAAACGTGCGCGCACGCTTTTGGAAATCGTGTGAGGCATTTTAAATTTTGAAAAATGGGAAACTGGTTGAAGAGGCGAGAGAAAGAGAAAAATATAAAAACAAACAAAGCACCACATTCAGGTATGCGAGCACATGTCGCGTTCATGGTGGCACCGCGGCATGAACATCACCGGCATCAAAAGTTTATTACAGGTGTACAACGATGACTCGGTACGTTTCGCTACGCCCACCTCTCTGTTTCCTTAACCAACTCGACAATTTTTCAACGACGGCGCTTTGACGCTTCCATTCACGCCGATTAAATCCGAACCGAACCAATTGACATTACCTTCTGCGTTGGAGTTGAACCCGTCTTTAACTTTATTCCATAGCTTTTTCTTGACGACTTTGTTTTCGCCGTGAATGTCGGGCATTTTGTCGCCGGTGAAACCGGAAAACGTTAAGCGTTCGCCCGGCGAGGAGCCTTCGGGAGCTTCGACGACTTCAATTTTCGATTTATCCTCGTTCGACGCGCAGAGGCACATGCCGTGCGATTTGACGCCTTTCATGTTTCGCGCTTTCAAGTTACCGACGATGACTACTTTTTTACCGACTAAATCTTGAGGGTTTGCGTAGTGCGCGGCGATGCCAGAACAGACGGATCGCGGGCCGCCTTCCTCGCCGCAATCGACTCGAGAGACTAACAACTTGCTTGATTCTGGATCTGGGTGCGTTTCGCAAGACATAATTTCACCGACAATCAAGTTGAAACCAAGTAAGTCATCGTTCAAGGCTTGAGTCGAGCCACTTGTTCCGGCAGCAGCAGATGCTTTCAATTGGTCCACTGCCCCGGATGCGTCGGCGCCACTCTCACTATTACTACTGCTATCGCTACCACTACTTCCGCCATCTTCACCACTGCTTCCCATAATCCTCGGCGTTCGAAAATACCCTTTTTCAAAGTTCTTTGCTTTGCCTAACAACCGTTCTCGATCGAACTCGATCCCTTCTTGAGTCGATTTCAATCGCAATCGCATCTCTTTTTCCAGCTCTTCTTGACTCGCTTGTGCTTTCCCCAATCTCTCCCACTCTTTTTCGATGTCGATATCGTTCAACTGTCCGAACCATCCCACGATGGCGTTGATTTTCGGTTCCCAGTCGGAAATTTCTTCGGGCATGATTTTGATTCGCGCGGTGTCGGCGAGTTCGGTAAGGTTTGGCAGAGGAGGCAAGTCGGAAGATGTCTTCTTCGAGGAGGCGGCGTTATCCACTGATGATGCAAACGCGATTGTTTGGTGTCGTTTTTGAGACGAGCGCGTAAAAGACGGCGTCTCCTTCTTCTTCTTCTTCGTTGTCGTCGTCGTCGTCGTCTCTGCAGAAGAGAGAGGCAAAGTGCTGCTGCTGCTGCTGCTGATGGTGGCCGCGGGCATCTTTAACGCACTCTTGTCTTTTTGTGCGCCTTTTTTAATGGGGCGTTTGTCTTTTGGGTGGGGAGGGTTCAATTTTTCCGCGTTGCGACTGCGTCACAAAATCTACATCTACATCTAAACAAATGTCTATTTTAAATGGGCTCTGTTCGAGCACCGCATTCTATATCTAAGTACGTAATACAAATATAAATATATTACTTGCTCGAGTTGTACACTCTGGTGTCTGGAGTTATACCGTGTACATTCTTCAAGTGCGTGTTCAGGTTAAATTTCAAACCAAAACTCGCGCCGCAGACGTCGCAGAAACAGTTCTTCTCTTGCGTGTGCGTGACACGGTGTCGTTGGAGTTTACTGTTATCGACGAACGCTTTGCCGCAACCTTCCCAATCGCAGACGAATCGTTTTTCGCGGTGCGCGCTGGCGACATGGCGAAGCATTCGCGGGCGGTCGAGGAAGCGCTCCCTGCATCCCGGTTCGCTACAAGCGACGACGAGGAGAGAAGGATCGACTTTGTCGTTGTAGATCCTCCCACCCTGAGATGGAACCGGGACGGCGAGGAGAGGCTTCACGTCCGATCCCTCTGCCGTTGGACTTGCCACACTTGACGCTACATTTGATTGGAAATTGGACCGTTTCGCCGCGGTAACTCTCTGTCCGTCGTCCATACCAGGTAAAATCGGTTGCAACAACGCTTTATCGTCCTCGTTCATCTCCTCTTTTTCGCTCGTTTCTGGCGGCATCTCCGGTAATGGCGTCCACGTCGGTCTTTCGCACGATTCTCCTTTTTGTCTTTTCCACATGTTAATATCCGTTCCAAACTTCTCCGTTTCCTCTTCCTCCTCGTAATACACGTTTGGTACGCGCATTTTCTCTTTCGTCCATCGGGTCACCGTCTTTGCAATGGCTTCTTTACTTATATCAAAATTCTTCGCTATGACGACTTTTGCCGTGGACGTTTTAATTATACCAATATATTTACTCTGCGCACCCATTGGTCGTTGCCTACTAAACCCTTCACCCGCAGTGCTATCGTCCTCCTCCCTCCCTTTCGCCGCGAACTTCCTCGGTGCATACAGATTATTCTTTTGCTTATCGCTGTTGAAAAACGCCGCGCCGGCAATGGCCGTTTTCGAGTTGGCATACGCCGGTGGCACCGTATATGTCGTCGCTAGCCCGCTTTTCGCTCTCCCACTGGTATCCCGTTCTTTCTTCGTCGCGTTGTTATATATGCACTTCTGTTTCAACGACGGTTGCACGCAATACTTACACTGCCCACACTTGAACGCCCCTCGACTTGTCCTGTGCATGGTGATGCCGTCAGGGGTGACGATGGTGGTCGATGTCCCCACGTAATCGTCTGGATAGGCGATGGGAACGCCCTCGTCCGTGAATTTCTTTTCTCCTTCTCCTCCTCCTTCTCCTCCTTTTTCCTCCTCTTCGCTTCGTTCCGTCGTTCCCTCTCCCTTCTCTTCTCCTTCGTTTCCGTCCCGTCGCTGAGATGAAAATGAAAATCTCGTCGGTTCCTTATTATTATTATTAAAGTCGTCTTCCATTGGAGTCGTCGTTCCGGCGTTCGTCGTCGTCGTCGTCGTCGTCGTCGCTTCGCTGCCTCCTCCTTCGACGCCGCCGGCCGCCGCCGCCTCTTGGCGTCGGATCACGAACTTCAAACCCATGTTGATTTTTGGTCTTTCTTCTGTTTTTGTCTCCCAAAAGAGTTTACTCCCGAGG
>MDTG01410972.1_pt1 | contig 10146 bp, 12 predicted proteins | sample 811421 | NCBI WGS metagenome assembly MDTG01 (sample SAMN05326645, study PRJNA326480) | marine metagenome | isolation source: seawater | place: Pacific Ocean: South East | collected 2011 | reverse complement strand
TAAAAGCGTTTTTAAAATTTATAAATTTTGTTTTTTAATATTTTTATTTTCAATTCTATCCAACTAAAGATTAGAATACATAGGTCCTTTTAATGTTTTTGTTTCCTTAGGTTACTAATTGAATTAAGACAACAATGTAGAATAAAAAGTATAATAAAAAAAGATCAATATTAATCTTTACTTCCATTTTGTATAGGAGTACTATCTGGCATTATTCTATTAAGTATTGTGTATACTGGGCAAAACTTAGTAACCGGAGATAATATTTGAAGAATTGCAGTTGCCACAGCTATCCATATAAAGCTAATCCCAAATTGGTCTGCGGAAGCAACTGAACCTAGATAAATTAAACCTACAATTCCGTCGTGTACTCTAATCTTAATAATGTCTTTTTGTTGCATTTTACAATGATTTATGGTTATTATTCGAATAATATACAAATAGTATAATATTAATTAAACTTCTATGATATTTATTTAATTAAATAATTTAAATAGTAAAAGAGTAAATAGCAAATTAAATTCATTTGTAATAGAAAAATGAAAAAAAGTGTTATCTAAATTCTTGGATAAACGTCCTTTGTAATGCTAAAAATATTCTCCCCAGTGTGTTTTGTGTTCACTGGCTCAAAAAGAAGAATCCAAGTTTCCTCGTCTGCACTGGGTCTGTGTTCAACACCTTTAGGAACTACAATCATTTCACCTTTAAGAATCTCTCTAGTTTTATCACGAAATTCCATTTTTAATCTACCTTTTATAACATAAAAAAGTTCGTCTTCTTGTTTGTGAGAGTGCCAAACAAAACTTCCTTTAACTTTAGCTATTATTACCTGCTGTCCATTTAGTTCAGCTATTGAGTGAGGGCTCCAATGAGAATTGAATTTTTTAAATTTTGAAAGAATATTTATTTTTTCCATTTTAGTAAAGGATTTAGATTAACTTTTAAATATTATTTGTTGAATAAAAATACCTAGAAATTGGTTTGTATAATTAATATATGAGAATTTTTATTAATTGAAAAATGACAATTAAAAGAAGAAAATTTTTGAAATCCTTATCACTGAGCACACTGTTCCCTTTGACAAATATTGAACTGTCATTATTTTCAAATCCTAAACCCACTGGGCTAAATGAGTTTTATAAAAAGGCAATGATCATAGATGGGTTAATAATTCCAAGGGGCTGGAATGAAGATTCGTTTAAAGCACTAGATAATTCAGGATATACTGGTTTCAGTGCGTCTTTACCTACAAAAAACTTTAAGATAGCAATGTCATCTTTAATCAAATGGAGAAAAAAAATAAAATCAAATTCCGACAAATTGATATTAGCTGAATCTTCAAAAGATTTTTATAGCGCCAAAAAAAAAGGCAAAACAGCAGTTCTTTTGGGTTTTCAAAATGCAACAATGATAGGAAATTCAATTGAAAATATAGAGCGCCTCTACGATGCTGGTACTAGATGGATCCAATTAACTTACAATCAAAGAAACTTGTTGGGTGACGGGTGTACAGAAAGAACTAACGCCGGATTATCTGATTTTGGAATAGAAGCTGTAAAAAAAATGAATAATATTGGCATAATGGTAGATGTATCGCATTGTGGAAGAAAAACTACAGATGATGCAATTAAATTCAGTGAAAAAGGAATTTCAATTAACCATTCAATGTGTGAAGCATTGCATAAAAATCATCCACGTGCTAAAACAGATAAACAACTAAAATCTATGTCTGAAAAAGGCGGAGTGATTGGAATAATTTGTTTAGGGTATATGATAGGCCCTAAATTGGGGTTTGAAACAACTTTTCAAACATATTTAGACCACATCGAACATGCAGTTAATGTATCAGGTATTGATCATGTGGGTGTTGCTGCAGACTTTTCAATACAGGGGATTAAAGCAAGCGGAGCAACTAAAGAGAATTGGTATTTACCTAGATTAAAAAATTTTAAACCTTCTTACAAAGTTCAATGGCCTCCTTGGATTCCAGAATTGGATGTTCCTAAACGATATTTAAACGTAGCTGCAGGATTAGAAAAAAGAGGGTACAGCCTAAATGACATAGAAAAAATACTGGGTTTGAACTGGTTGAGATACTTCAAGGAGGTTTTGTAGTCTTTATAGTGAAAGTAATAAGCATAAGTTTACGACACCCGACTTTTAAAGTATTTGTCCTTTGATAATCTGAATTTTTACATAAATTGGGACTATGACTATAATTTGAATTCCAAAAAAACTTAATTTTGGAGTATGATTTTTTAAATGAAAAACTTTTTAATTCCTTTTTTTATTTTTCCAATATTATTATCAGGACAAAATTTAAAGATTAATGATTACAAGATCACGATTCTTTCAACTATGCTCTCAGATTTTTATATTGGCGAATGGGGCTTTAGTGCTCTAATTGAGTTAGATGGTAAAAAAATATTGTTTGACACTGGTTCGCGAGAAAATACCGTTTTAAATAACGCCAAGGAATTAAATATAGACCTAAATGGAATTGAAAATGTTTATTTAAGCCACAATCATAAAGATCACACAGGTGGTCTAATGAATCTAAAAAAAAACTTTCCAAACTCTTTTTCAGCAGTCCATGTTGGAGAAGGTATATTTTATTCTAGGCCATCCAATGAAGGAGACAAAAACTACATTCTTTCTAACAAATTGAAAATAACAGATCTTGGTGTCAATTTTTTTACTCATAAAAATGCAAAACAGATTTTTCCCGGGGTTTGGACCACCGGTCAAGTACCTAGAAAATACGATGAAAAAAACTGGAGCAGACTTGGTAAAATAGTTAATTTTTCAGGTGAAATTGAAGAGGACACTATTCCTGAGGATCAATCTCTTTTTTTTGACACAGAAGATGGAATTGTAATGATAAGTGGTTGTGGACATGCAGGAATAGTAAATACAATTCAACATATAAAAAAAATTATTCCCAATAGACCTATCCACAAGGTTATTGGAGGGTTTCATTTACTCAAACTAAATGACACAAAGTTAGAATGGACTGCAAAAAAAATGTTGGAATCTGGAGTAAAAGTTTTTGTAGGTGCACACTGTACCGGAATAAATTCAACCTATTCAATAAGGGAATATATGGGTTTAGACTCAAAAAGTGCGATAGTAGGATCAGTAGGAACCTTTATAAATAAAGAGGGTGTATTCCCAGGTTATATGGAGTAAATTTTTGGTAATTACAAAACGATTAATGAAAGAAACTGCATATCCAACGAAATTGAAAAAGCCATTTTTTAAGTCAGCTAGAACGTTTGAAATTGTCTTTCTAAATAAATAATTTAATGAAAAAAAAATACACAATAGAAGAAGTTATTTCAATATTTGAGAATAAAATATCAAAAAAGAACTATTTCGATTCAGTTCATAAAATTAAAATAATGACAACAATTGAAATGCTAAAAAAACTTAAGTTAGAACTACAACACTTATAAAATGAAAGGACTTTGCTTATTTATATTTGTCTTGCCAATTTTTTTATTTTCTCAGGATATAGAAAAAAAAGAAAAAAAAATAGTACATGTTGTATTGTTAAAATTTAAAGATAAGGTTGATATCGATTTAATAGAAAAAGAATCTTACAAAAATCTATCGTCTATACAGGTCGTCAAGGAGTTTATATTTTCAAAAAACATTTCACCAGAGGGTAAAAGTAAAGGTTTTACTCACGCTTTTGTAATGAAGTTCAATTCAGAATTTGATAGAGATTCAATTTACTTACCACATCCAAAACATCTTGCCTTTGCTAAAAAATATTGGAATGGTAATGTTGAGGACTTTGTAGTATACGACTACTGGGAATAAAATTATATTTAATTTGTCTCTTTTTATATAAGTTTCAATAATTTTAAAATATATATATTTGCGTTTTAATGTAAATGAGAATAACACTTAAAAATTCCGATAACCTAGGGGTTCTTTCAAGCACACTATGTTTAATTCATTGTTTAATTACTCCTTTTGTTTACATTTCCTTCGCAAGTTTATTTAGTCAAAATGAACTTTTATCTTTTTCATGGAAAAGTATTAACCTGATTTTTATTGTTTTTTCGCTTGTAGCTGTAAATAGGTCAACAAAAAAAACCACAAGTAAAATCATAAAACCGATTTTTTGGCTTTCTTGGTGTTTCCTCTTCTTTGTTCTTTTTAATGAGGAAGTAAAGTTTATAGAATTACCAGAAGTGTTATCTTATATTTCTGCTATAAACCTTGCAGGGGTTCACATTTACAATCTAAAATTTTGTGGATGTAAGGATGAAAATTGCTGCATTCAAGAAAAAAATTAAATCTTTTAAATCAATTGTTGAATATTTCTTTTAAAAAAACTAATACTTTTTTTGGCGCTATCCATTGAATTTATTTTATAATTTCCGCCTTGTTCTAAATAGTAATATTCCAGTCCTGATATATTAAGGTTTGGCAAAACTTTGGTATAGTCTATAGATCCGTAACCCAGCTCGGTATAGTCTTTTGTAATTGGGTGCATATCTTTTATGTGCCAAAGTTTAAACCTACTTTGTGCCAAATTAATTAAATCTTTGGGGGTAATTTTATTTGCTTTCATAACCCAATAAAAGTCAACTTGCAATTTTACCCAATCTGGATTTGTTTCTTCAATAATCCATTCTAACCCCATTTTTCTATCGTAAAGATTAAAATCATAGCCAAAATTATGGTACGCAAATCCTAAACCAGATTCTGTTATTTTCTCTCCCATTTGGTTTAATTTTTTAATCAATAACTTGTATCCTCCACAATTATGGAATTTGTCGCTTAACATAGGATATACGATGTATTTGCTTCCTAGTGTTAAAGATGCATTTATGCAACTGTCTAAATATGTAAATAATTCGAAATCTGATGATTCCATTAAACCATTAATTCCATAATGACCACTTGATGTTGTTAACCCCAAATCATTTAGAATTGATTTAAAATCAAGAGGGGAAAAGCCATAGTATTTTTTTCTTTCCACGTCGTATCCATAAGATTCAAAATCTTGGTATCCCATTTTTTTGAGGTTTTTAAGAGTATTAAACGGATCTTTTTCCATAGCATCCCTAACTGAAAATAGCTGAAGTCCTATTTTGTATTTATTGAAATTTGGTAAGGAGTAAGCCCTAGAAATAAATGGGAGAGTTGAAATTAAACTTGCTTTATTTATAAATGTTGATCTATTCATAACTAAAAAAAACTATCCATTTCATTTTCACAAATACATATTAAATCTTTCTGAACTTCAGAAACTCATTGGTAGTTTTACTCTTAGATCACCCCATCCCATGTGAAGAAAAGCACTCGAACCCTTTCCTTTAATGTTTATTGAAAATGCCTCTAAGTTTTCATTTGAGTATTCAACCGGGACCTTTACCCTAAGCAAATCTTGGCTTGAGTCGTATGCATACGCACCCCACGTATTTACTTTGTTGTTAATAATTATCGTCCATTCAGTCTCATTAGGAATTGTATAAAGGGTGTATCTTCCACTTGGAACTTTTTTTGAATTAATTATCACATCTTTAAAAAATGTTATTTCTGTGCTTTCGTTCGCGCCAGTCCGCCATAATTTCCCATTTGGAATTAAACTTTTTAAAACTCTATTTTTAAGCTGAGGACGGCTATATAGTATACGGACAAATTTGTCCTGAACTTGTGAACTTGCCGGAAAATTTACCATATCTAAAGGACTTTTGTCAATCCCTCTAAAGTTTTGTCCCTGTAAATAGAGACCACAGGTGAGGATAAAAATTATAAATATTTTTTTCATTTTTAAATTAATTTGACTTTTAAATTATGAATAAAATTTATTAGATAAAAGGAATTGATGTTTTCATATATTTACATAATTAACCATAAAATAAATTAAAATGAAAAAAATATTTATACTTGCCACTTTTTTATTCTCTTTTATTTCAACAGCTCAATTTTTACAGAGCCGATTATTAAAAGTAGAACCAAAAAATATGGAAAAATTTATGTCTGCTGTTGCAAACAAAACAAAACTTTATAATAGTAAAGAAGGACAGCCCAGATACATCACATTCCAGATTCTTACTGGTCCTGAAGCACAGAATTTTGTCAGAATGCAATATGCTCCAAAAGTTGATGACTTTGACAAAATAGATAAAGTTGGTAATGCATACTGGCAAAAAACAACTGGTAGTTTGCATGAATCAGTTGGTAATAGAATATGGTCAAGATATGCTGAAGCAAGCTATACTCCCGAGGATATGTCCAGAGTTAATCATAGAAGGATTTTGTACTATAAAATTAAAGCTGGAAAGGGAAAAGACTTTTGGAGATATAGAACAAGACTTGTAAAAGCTCTTGAGGCTGCGAGTTGGCCACAAAGAGTTTCAACTTTAAATTGTATGTCTGGATGTGATGGTAACGTGGTTCAGGTACGATACCACCACAAAAATTTTGCAGGTCAAGTTTCTGACAATTCTAACTTTTCTAAAGTAATTGAGAAATACAATGAGATGTTTGGTGAAGACTCCTATGAAGACGACCAACTAAAATTACAGATGTCAGTCACTGAAAATAGCACAAGACATCACCAAAGATTACCAGAACTTAGTTCTCCTTGGAATCAATAATAAATTGACTTATAGCGTTAAAAAAACCCTTCATTTGAAGGGTTTTTCTTTAAGGTAATTTGAAAATTTAATTGTATTGAGATATTCTTTCAATTCGCACATCTCTGAGATCTATTACTTCTCCTCTGTTAGTAAAGTATTCAGTCATTTCTTTAGCATACTTTTCTTGGAGATTTTTGTGCATCATAATTAAATCATCAGTGCCTTCTCCAGACAATAGTACCCAGTGAGTCGCACCTCTGGGGCGTCCCACATCGTAGGTACCAAATGCAACAGTTCTATTTTTAAATTCTGAGCTTCCTAATTTTTTCAAAATAGTTTTGTGTGCTTTAGCGTAATTTGTTGGGTTTTTTACTATGACATCATAAACTAATAAATTGCTTTGTTTGTCATTACCTTGTTTCCAATCTATTACTCTTCCACTAAATGCTCTAGTTTTTTGCATAAAGGGTCTTATATTAGACCAAAAGGCGTTATTTTCATATTCACTCATGTCTCCTTCTGCCCTTCCTCTGTCTCCAATTGGACCGTAAAATACGAACCTGTGAGTAAAATCTCCGCCACCTTGCCACAGTCTTTCTAAATTAAACCCACTATTTTCTTTAAATTTTGCATCTTTCATAAAATCGTCTACTATTTTTGCTACAGCACCCCCTTGTCCACGCTCAACTTGGATTTCAATGGCTGTGAATGCATTTTGAGCCGAAATACAAGCTGAAATTAAAAGTACAAATACGTATAATAATTTATTCATTTTTAAATTGATTTATAGTTAGGATATAAATTTACGAAAATCTGCAGGATCAAATCACCTGTGACGATTTTATTCTGCAGAATACTTTTCAATCCAAGATTTGTGATATTTTACAATTGTATCTTTTGGTATTCCGTGTCCAAAATCTTCGAGTTCAAGTGTTTTTAAGTCATCTGAATCGGTTCCTACGAGCTTTTTCCATGGTAGATAGACATCTTCATAACCAAGAGTTGCGTCTAGTTTTCCTACAATATGAAAAATGGGTGTTTTCACTCTTCTTAAATAAAAATGTTCATCAATTTCTTTTTTGGCTCTTTGCATTCTTAATCCCCCCACAACAATGAATGCAGACTTCACTCTGTTATCTATAGCTAGTAAAATATTTGCATATCTAGAACCTAAACTGTACCCATAATAAGATAAATTCTTGAATTTGAAGTCTTTCCTAGTTTGTAAATAGTCCAATGATCTTTTATAGTCTTGCCCCCATTTTACAATCATTTCTTTATACTCTTCGCTTTCATTTGGCAGCCACGTATTAATCACTCTTTCCCTGGAGTAAGTATTAAAATATATCGGATGGAATATGGCATAACCCTCATCAATTAAATATTTAAATTGAGATAAAATAGTTTCAGGCAGTTTATCCACGGTTTTATTTAGAATTGCCCTGGCTGAAGGTACAACTATAACGGGACTATATCTGTCCTTATAACTATTTGAATAGATTATATATCCGAATAATTTTTCCTTACTATCATAAGTAGTATCTAAATTAAAAGTTTCTAAAGTATATCCAGATTGAAAATCGTCAGCTATTTGTGTTGAAATGTTAAGTTCAGTTTTTTTATAATCAAATTGTGATTTAAAAAGTTCAAAAACCTCGTTACTTACGTCGGGTTCACTTGTTATGTCCCTGTAAAAGTCGGGAACAACCAAAGTTTTGTTTTGATCTCTTTGATTGCCATTTAAATTTTTAACAAGTCTAATTCCATTACCCATACTCCTGTCTACAGGAGGCAAACTAGCATAGTTTTTAACATAATACGAAGGTTCTTGGTACGATCCTCCTAATATTGAATACTCGTCTTTTTTATCCCCAAATGGATTATGTAACCATTCTTTTACATTTCCGGCGATATTGTTGACGCCATCAGCATTACCCCTAGTGTCTGTTACCTCACGCATCTGATTTGAGTTAAAATTACTGTTATCAATCATCTTAGAATCGTAAATTCCAGAAAACCCAGTACCTGATGCGTAAAGCCATTGAAAAACATTTGGGATATCTAGATTTCTGAATTTAGCATAAGCTTTTGCTTCAAACCAACTTATTCCTGTTACAGGGTAATTTTCAAGACCACTCGGGAACTTTCCATACGACCAATTAGCTGGACCTGGTTTTCCGTACTTGCCAGTAAAAAGCTTCATGGTTGACTTAAAATCGTAGGATCTATTGTGAATTGTTATTGGGAAGTCCCAAAATTTTGGATTTGTGTATCCGCCACTATCTACAAATTCTTGATATTCTTTATTAGAAACTTCAAACTTTGATATAGTGAAGGGCTCAATTTTAATGTTGTTAAATTGAACGCCTTGTAACCACATTTTATTAAAATTTTTACCTAGAAAGGCCTTATGATTTTGGGGTAATTTAATTTTTTTTAAAGGTAAATTATATTTATGGCTGAAGGTAGCCTTTTCGATGTAACTGATACCATTATGTTCTAACTTTAATAAGTAAGAATCTCTAATTTTAGGAACAGTAAATGAGTCAATTGGAGTTATACCAATTTGTCTGAATAAAGAATCACCTATTATTTTGATACTAACCCTTACACTATCGACATTGGTATGGAGATTTACAAATCTTCTTGATTTTTTGAAATAATTATTAATTATTTCATTACTTGGATTAAGCTTCTGCAGCCTCTCCGTTAAAACATAGACATCAAATATTTCACCCTTATCATATAATTCAATGATTTTTGGAAGTTCATCATCGAGAAGCTTTTGTGTCGAATTTATCTTTCTGAAGAAAAAAAGAAATACAAAAATTAAAATTACTGTCAGCGAAATATTTAATGTCAATTTAACAATGGATCTTTTCCTAGGGCCCTGACTAGGTAACTTTTCTTTATTAGCATTAGCTACAAAGGAAATTATCCCTGCTAAGAGAAAAATAAATAATATTATTAATATTAAATTAAAATAAAAGCTATCTATCTCAAATTTTCTAAATACCCAATCAATCCCTTGCAATAAAGTGAATCCAAGAGCAAGGAAACCACCTATAAATTGCAAATACTTATTGGAGTTGTCGAACATTACTCAGTTGGTAGAAGACCTAACTGGGACAGAAATGAATAATTATCGAAAAAGTCTTGTTCTTGAAGAATTTTCCCGTTTTTCATTAAAACAAGTGTGGTTCCTATCAAATTAACTTTTTTACCAGTTGCTGGGATTCCAAAAAACTCTCCATCGTGAGTTCCTTTAAAACTCCAGTGCTTGACTAATTTATCCCCCTGACCAAAAGCATCAACAATATTGAATTCAGCATCAGAAAACCCTGTGATATAATTACTGTAATGAGCTTTGAAGGCTTCAATTCCAACAACATCACCGTTTCCAGTAATTGTTTTTATATTTTCATCGAAATTTTCCAAGTTAATGACATCAAGATTTCTTCCGTTAATTGCTGTATCCCAAATCTTTGAATACATTTCAACATTATTTTTAACTTTCGAACCTGCACTAAGTGAATCTATGCAT
>MDTG01000910.1_pt1 | contig 10146 bp, 11 predicted proteins | sample 811421 | NCBI WGS metagenome assembly MDTG01 (sample SAMN05326645, study PRJNA326480) | marine metagenome | isolation source: seawater | place: Pacific Ocean: South East | collected 2011 | reverse complement strand
TGTTGACTGGGCAAAAATAGAAGACACCGTAAAAAAGGTGCTCAAAATTACCAAGCTAATTTTTAAGAATTTACTCATTTAGAATCCTCCCCTAATGAGTTAAAAATTTTATTGTGAAGAAACTTAATACTTAGCCTTCTTAATAACTAAGGCTTATAAGCTTAGGATTCTCCCCCTATAGCATCGATAATACCTAATTTTGGAAGTACTGCAACCCCTTTATAAAAAGAAAAATATCGATCTAAAGTCCTTAAAACTTTGTTAAGTTATATTTACTTTAAAATAAAAGAATGAAAAAAAAGGATAGAGCTTTATTTATAGAAACTAAGTTAGCTGAATTATTTCCAACTCCCAAAGCGCCATTAAACTCAATAAATGATTTTACTTTTCTGGTAGCTGTTTTATTAAGCGCTCAAACAACAGATAAAAGAGTAAATGTTGTAACAAAAGAATTATTTAAAGTAGCGGATACCCCTTCTAAAATGGCCGCCTTAGGCGAGAAGAAAATTTATGATTTCATCAAAACGTGCGGTTTAGCTCCAAAAAAATCAATAGCAATTCTAAGAACTTCTAAAATATTAATTGAAAAATACGAGGAAAAATTACCAAAAGATTTAATCTTATTAGAAGAGTTGCCTGGAGTTGGTCATAAAACAGCATCGGTTGTGGTAAGTGAACTCTATGGTATTCCAGCCTTCCCTGTTGATACACATATTCACAGGCTTGCACAAAGATGGGGACTTTCAAATGGTAAATCTGTGAAACAGACTGAAAAAGATCTGAAAAATTTATTCGATGAGTCTAAGTGGAGAGACTTACACTTACAATTTATTTTTTATGGCAGAGGTTTTTGTACAGCTAAAGGATGTGATGGGACGATTTGTTTTATGTGTAAAAGTTTATATCCTAATAGAAAAAATAAAATTAATACTTTAAAAGCTTAAATAAATCTTTTTGAAGAGTATAATTTTATTTTGGTCTTTTAAATGTACGGAAATAACTTATCAATAAAATCTTTCGATGATGATCTATGGCAAGCCTTAGAAAAAGAAAGAATCAGACAAGAACAACACATTGAGCTTATTGCTTCTGAGAACTATGCTTCTCCTAGAATTCTTGAAGCACAGGGTTCTATCCTTACCAACAAATATGCAGAAGGCTATCCAGGTAAAAGATATTATGGCGGTTGTGAGTTTGTCGACATTGCAGAACAACTCGCTATAGACCGTGCTAAAGAATTATTCAAGGCTGACTTTGCCAATGTCCAACCCCATTCTGGTGCAAGCGCAAATGCTGCAGTTTTTTTAGCTCTCTTGAATGCCGGAGATAAAATTTTAGGGATGAGTCTAGATCATGGTGGTCATTTAACTCATGGCTCAAAGGTGAATTTTTCTGGAAAGATTTATGAGTCTTACAGCTATGGTATCGACCCAAAAACAGGAGACATTGATTATGCGCAAGTTGAAGCTTTAGCTAAAGAACACAAGCCAAAGTTAATCATTTGTGGGTTCTCTGCTTTTTCAGGAATTTTAAATTGGGCTAAATTTAAAGAAATTGCTAAATCTGTTGATGCTTATTTGTTGGCAGATATCTCTCATGTTTCAGGTCTTGTTGCAGCTGGCTTATACCCCAATCCTTTTCCTCATGCAGACGTTGTTACAACCACCACGCATAAAACTTTAGTTGGCCCAAGAGGAGGCTTGATTCTTGCTGGGCCTAATGAGGATTTACACAAAAAACTCAACTCAGCATTGTTTCCAGGTTCTCAAGGAGGTCCTTTAATGCATGTAATAGCTGCCAAAGCAGTTTGCTTCAAAGAAGCTATGGAAGATGACTTCAAAACCTATCAACAGCAAATACTTTCAAATGCAAAAAAAATGAGTGAAAGATTTATGGCAAACGATATCGATATTGTCTCTAATGGAACTTCAAATCATATGTTTTTAGTAAATTTAATTAAAAACGAAGTCACTGGAAAGGAACTAGAAGCTGCCTTAGGAGAGGCATTTATTACGGTAAATAAAAATTCCGTTCCAAATGATCCTAAATCTCCCTTCGTTACTTCAGGAATTAGAGTGGGCACTCCTGCTGTCACGAGAAGAGGTTTTAAAGAAGATGAAGTTTCTCAAGTAGCTGATTGGATTACACAGATTATTAAAAATCTTGATGATAAAAATCTAATTTCTGAAATCAAAGATGAAGTCAAAAATCTTTGTAGTAACTTTCCTGTCTACTCACAATAAATAATGCATTGTCCTTACTGCACCTTTGAAGAAAGTAAGGTGATTGACTCTCGCCTAGTAACAGAAGGAAGTGAAATCAGGAGAAGGCGAGAGTGTTTAAAATGTGGAGAAAGATGGACTACCTTTGAAGTTGGTGAACTTGTAATGCCAAAAATAATCAAACAAGATAAATCTAGAGTGCCTTTTGATGAGACAAAAATTAGAGAAGGTATTGCAAGGTCTTTAGAAAAACGTCCCGTAAGTGATGAGCAATTCCAAACCCTGATAGAAATTATAAAAAAAGAAATAAGAGATTTAGGAGAAAGAGAAATTGAGTCTAAACAAGTCGGAGAAACAGTGATGCGTCATTTGAAAAAATTGGACGAAGTTGCTTTCGTCAGATTCGCCTCAGTGTACAGAAGTTTTCAAGATCCCAATGAATTTAGCGAAGAAGTAAAAAAATTGAGTGATGAATGACTCTCACTTTCTCTCCAAAACTGTCGCTCTCGCCTTAAAGGGAAAATACAACACAAAGCCTGGAGTTAATGTAGGCTGCGTAATTGTCAAAAATAACAAAATCATCGGTCAAGGGTTTTATGAAGGGTTTGGCGGCTCTCATGCTGAGATAAATGCCATCAATGATGTCAAAAAAAAATACAAAACATCCTTTCGTTCTAAGCTTTCCGGAAGCAAAATATATATCTCTCTTGAGCCTTGCAGCAAAAAAGGTAAAACCGGCGCCTGCGTAAACGAACTTAAAAAATATAACTTTGAAAAAATAATTATTGGATGCAAAGATCCAACTCAAAGTGGATTGTACGTTCTTGAACAAGCTGGTTATGAAGTTAAAAATTTAAATCATGAAGGTTGCTTGTCTTTAAATAAAGGTTTTTTTCATAAGGCAACAACTAAGAAGCCTTTTGTAAGAGCAAAAATAGCAATGTCTGCCGATCAAAGGTCCGTATTTTTATCAGGCAAAAGAAAATGGATAACTGGAGAAAAAGCTAGAAAAGATGTTCAACTTTTAAGAGCTGAGGCAGACATTATAGTTACAGGAGCTGGAACTATTAACGCAGACAAGCCTTCCATGAATGTCAGACAAAAAAAAATTATTTCCAACAAAAATTTTGTTCAGCCGAGTAGATATGTTTTTTCCAAAGATCTCTCTCTAGATTGGACTGCTCCTTTCTTCCATTTACCCGGCAAAAAAGTAGTTGTAACTACCAAAAAAAAACTGCCTAAATTTTCAAGTAAGCTTAAAGATATTTCTATAATGAACTGTAGTTCAAATCGAAATCATTTAGATCCAATTAACTTCATTGAGAGACTGTCCAAGAAAAATATAACTAATATTTTAATTGAATCAGGTCCAGCATTATTAGGAAGTTTTGGAGACAAAAACTTAATTGATGAATATATTTTTTATCTATCACCAGAGAAGCTAGGAGATAAAGCTTCATACTTTTACGGCGGTCAAAAAAAAATAAACTTTTTTGAAAGCAAGCAATTCGATATAGTTGATGAAATCAATATCGGCAAGGATAAAAAAATAGTTTTACGGAAAAAATAAAAATGGATTTGAATAGTGCTGAAGAACTCATCTCTGAAATCAAAAAAGGGAATATGGTCCTTTTAATGGATGATGAGGATCGGGAAAACGAAGGAGACCTTATTCTTGCTGGTGAAAAAGTAACTGCAGAAAAAATAAATTTTATGGCAAAGCATGCCAGAGGTTTGATTTGTCTAGCAATGAGTCAAAGTAAATGTGAAGCTTTGAATTTGAATCAAATGGTAAATGATAATAAAAGTGGTCACGGGACAGGTTTTACAATTTCTATTGAAGCTGCTTCTGGGATTACTACTGGTATTTCTGTTGCTGATCGGGCAAGAACGATTGCGGTTGCCTCAAAAGCAAAAGCCAAGGCCAATGATATCGTCTCTCCTGGTCATGTTTTTCCGGTAAGAGCTGTGCCTGGAGGAGTCTTATCTAGAACGGGTCACACGGAAGGAAGTACAGATTTATGCAGATTGGCAGGATTCACAGAATCTGCAGTCATGTGTGAGGTAATGAATGAAGATGGAACTATGGCCCGAAAAAAAGCCTTAATTGATTTTAGTAAAAAACATGGTCTAAAAATTGGCACCATTGCAGACCTAATAAACTATAGAATTTTGAATGAAAAAACTGTTGAAAAGATTGATAAAAAAGTAGTCAAAACAGAATATGGGAAATTCAATCTTATTATGTATAAAGATCTAATCTTTGATGAAACTCATTTAGTGTTGCAGAAGGGAAAAATTACAAAAAATAGTTCAACTTTAGTAAGAGTTCAACAAAGTAACTTCTATCATGACTTGTTAAATGTTAATGAGTTTGGTGCTAGATGGTCTGTCTCTGATGCAATGAAAAAAATTAACGAAGCTGGGAAAGGAATAATTTTGCTTATTGACGGAGAAAGTAATAAAGAAAATGAATTCTATGACATAAACGCCTCTAAAAAGAGAAAGAAAATTATCCCAAACAATGACCCCAGAAGGATAGGTATCGGTTCTCAAATTCTAAGAGACCTAGGAGTAAAAAAAATCAAATTACTGGGCTCAGAGGTTAGATATCCCTCTTTGTCTGGATTTGATTTAGAAGTTACAGAATACGTTAACAAATGAAAACTACAAAGATTGATATAAAAAAACCAACTTCAGATCTTAGCCAAACTAGGCTTGCAGTCGTGAGCACTTATTGGAATCAAGAAATAATAGAGCCTATGCTTAAAGATTGCCTCTCAACCTTGAATGACTCCAACATAGAAAATAAGTCCTTCACTGTTCCTGGAGCTTATGAACTGCCTTTCATAGCACAATCTCTTTGTGAAAGATTTGATGCAATTATTTTATTGGGCTGCATCATTAAAGGAGAGACTCCACATTTTGAAATCATTTCTCAAAGTATTAGCGATAAAATTTTAGAAACATCCTTAAATAAAAATACTCCTATTATTTTTGGTGTGCTGACAACCAATAATGAAGCTGAAGCAGTAGAAAGGGCAGCTTACAAAGGTACCGAATTTGCGATTTCTGCTCTTAATGTTTTAGATACTCTAGAAAAATTAAGTGAAAAATAATCCTTCGCCAACCAAAACGAGAGAACTGGTAATCCAAACTCTTTATCAAAAGAATATTACTGGAGACTCCAATACAAAAGTATTAAAAGAACTTAAACAAAGTCAAAAGAATTTAAATACAGAAAAAGTTAGTCAAATCGTCAAAGATATAAAAGACTTAAAAAAAGAATTAACAGAAACCATAGAAAAGTTTTCAAACATTCCTTCTTCAAGAATAGGAGAGATAGAGCTATCCATTTTGTATTTAGCTTTATATGAAATTTCTTTATCTCAATTGGATGAACCAATCATTATTAACGAAGCAATAAAGCTAGCAAAAAAATTTGGACAAAATTCAAGTCATAAATTTGTCAATGCTATTTTAGATAAGGCAATAAAAGAGAACTAAGTTATCTTACGATTGTGCTATTGTCGTCTGGACCAGTAGAAATAATTTTTACAGGAACTTTGCAAATATCTTCCAAATAAGAAACAAAATCTTTGGCCTCTTCTGGTAATTCATCGTATTTAGTAATGTTTTTTGTTGGAGATTGCCAACCTGAAAGAGTCTCATAAATAGGTTTTGCACTATCTAAATTCATACACTCGCCAAAAACAGAATCTTTATTAACTTCATCATATGCCTTGCAGATTTTTATTTCTTCAAGACCATCTAGCACATCAATTTTTGTGAGACAAAGTCCTGAGATACTATTTGTCTGAATAATCCTTTTCATCAAGACTGCATCAAACCAACCACACCTTCTTGGTCTGCCAGTGGTTGCGCCAACCTCGCCTCCAGTTTTTGCGATATATTCTCCAAGTTCATCATAAATTTCAGTGGGCATTGGTCCTTCTCCAACTCGGGTTACATATGCTTTCACCACGCCTAATATATTTCCTACATCAAGAGGTCCACAGCCTGCCCCTGCTGCTATACCTGAGGGAGAACAATTGCTTGAAGTTACATATGGGTAGGTTCCTTGATCGACATCTAACAAAGCTCCCTGAGCACCTTCAAATAAAACCGACTTTTCTTCTGTGTTGATTTTTTTTATCAACATAGATACGTCAGCCAACATTGGTTTTACTTTTTCACCATAAGTAAGGTTTTCATCTATCAACTTATTTAAGGAAAGGGCTTCTTTGCCAAAGAATTTCTCGATCGTAAAATTGTAGAAGTCCAAAGTTTCTTCTAACAATGGCTTCAGTTGATTCTCATCGAGAGTGTCAACAACTCTTATTGCTCTTCTTGCGACTTTATCCTCATAAGCTGGGCCTATACCTCTTAAAGTAGTACCGATGGTTTTTTGGCTGTTTGATTTTTCTTTATAGAGATCTATTAGTTGATGGTAAGGTTGAATCAAAACGCAAGCAGGACTGATTTTTAATCTGTCGGTTATGCCAGAAGTAATATTGCTAATTTCATCTATTTCGGAAAAAAGAGCATCATACGAAATGACTACTCCTTTTCCTATTAGAGATAAGGAATCCTTATGACAAATAGATGAGGGAAGTAAATGAAGAACAACCTTCTTTCCATCTACAATGAGTGTATGGCCTGCATTATGCCCGCCTTGATATCTGCAGGCGGCTCCAAAATCACCTGCTAAAAAATTTACAATTTTGCCCTTACCTTCATCACCCCATTGCAATCCTAAAATAGCAGTATTTGAAAAGGTCATATTTATTGATTCAACTTAGTGAGGGAGGAAACATTAACATCAAAACCAATTGCTTCTCTAATAATATTATTTTGTGTGCTTTTGTATTGTCCACCTTTTGCAATGGAAAAGCCAAACCCAAAGACATGTACTGAAAAAACCAAACCAGAGTGATAATCAAATCCTGGAAAATCTGAAAAATCTAAATGGTAGTCAATTGAAGTAGGTAAATTTTTAATTATTTTTTCTATTTTTCTTGCGGAATCTTGAAAGACTTTACTTTCATGCTTCTTTAGATATTTAAGACATTCAATTTTACCGCTTACTTCGATAAGTTTTTTTATCTCCATTAAACTTTTTTTGTTTAAACCTTTTGAATTAAAAAATTCTTCCAGATCTGATTTTGATTTAGATGCAATGATTTTTTTTAGCCTTCTGTTCTCATTAGAGGACAAGCCAAGGCCGTTTAAAATCTCTGCCAAAGGTTCTGTTCTCCCTAATGATAGAGTCATTTTATATTTCCCAGTTTTTTTTAAGCTGAGTAACATAAGTTTTATGAGATCTATTTCATCAGATATTGAAATTTTGCCAAAGATTTCTACGCCTGTTTTATAAGCTATTTTTGATTTTGTTAACGAATCTTTGGTCTTTCTTAAAGTCTCTCCAAAATAACAGTATTTTTTTTTGTTTTTGTCGCCAAGTTGAAGATCAATTCTTGCTATTTGCTGAGAAATATCGGGTCTAATGGAAATATCTTTTAAATTCTCATCAGAAAAGCTATAGGTGTAATCCTTAAGAGAATCATTCGAATTTCCACCAATAACATCTGAAAACTCAATCAAAGATGGCATAACAAGTTCACAATTGTTTTTGTAAAAGTAATTTAAAAATAACGATCGTAGATTCTCTAGTTCTTTGGCTTTAACACCTACAAAATCCTCCGTTCCATCTGGAAGACCTGAGTTGGACGTAGACATTTTTATTTATTCAGATTTTTTACCCTTAGAACTATCTAGGTACTTGAAGAAATCGCTGTCAGGATCAATGAGAAGTACGTCAGATTTGTTTTCAAAAGTAGATTGATAAGCTTTTAAACTTCTAGTGAATTCATAAAACTCTGGATCCTTATTATAAGCATCAGCATAGATACCAGTAGCTTTAGCATCTCCATTTCCTCTGAGTTCTTCTGCTTTTTTATAAGCTTCAGCGAGAATAATTGTTCTTTCACGATCTGCGTTTGCTCGAATACCTTCCGCTATCTCTGTGCCTTGTGCACGAAGTTCTTGAGCCAATCTTTCTCTTTCTGTTCTCATTCTGTTATAAACGGATTCATTTACTTCAGTAGGTAATTCAATTTTTTTAACTCTTACGTCGAGAACTTCTATACCAAGTTCCCCACCTGCAACCCTGTTTAAATCAGTGGTCAAAATATTCATCAACTGATCTCTTTCACCAGATACTACTTCTTGGACAGTTCTAGTACCAAATTGGTTCCTGAGACCTTCATCTACTCTTTGGGTCAATAAAGTTCTCATTGCACTTAGCTGTCCTCCAGACGAAGTTATATAAAATTGTTCATTGTTTGTAATACGCCATTTGACGAAAGCATCAACAATAAGTCGTTTCTTTTCTGCTGTGAAATAAGGCTGTGGTAATGCGTCAAGAGTTAAGACTCTTGAATCGAATTTTTTAACTGTATGGTAAATTGGCACTTTAAAATGAAGACCAGGATTGATTTCTGGCTCCACAATTTCCCCGAATCTGAGCAAGATTGCAGTTTGCTTATCATTAACTATATATATGGCATTACTGAGAATAACTATGAGAATTAAAGTGATAATTCCTAAATTTAAATTTAATGACCTCATATTACCTTCTGTCTTGTCTTCTTCTTAATTCTTCAATAACTCTGTCAGTAATCTCTTGAATGTCCGACCCAAGGGTAGTTGGGGTAGAAGATGGCGAAGCATCTTCTTTTGATCGTCTATTGGGGTCTAATGAAGCTGCAGCAATTTGATCTAAAGGCAAATACAATATGTTATTGCCCTCTTTGACATCAATCATCACCTTGGTGCTGCTATTCATAACAGACTGAACTGCATCTAAATATAATCTCTGTCTAGTGACTTCAGGAGATTTTGAATATTCAACAAGCAACTGATCAAATCTTGAAGCTTCACCTTCAGCTTCAGATATTACTTTTTGTTTATACCCTTCAGCATCTTCAACGGCTCTTTTAGCTTCACCCCTCGCTATTGGTACTACCTCATTTGCATAAGTCTCAGCTTCGTTTCTAAGTCTAACCTCATCTTCTCTTGCTTTTACCACGTCATCAAAAGCTTCTTTTACTGCGTCCGGAGGTCTTGATTCTCTGATTGACACTGCTACTACTTCAATTCCAGTTTTGTAAGTATCTAATCTAGTTTGCAATCTGGATTTAACATCCATAGCTATTTGCTCTCTACCTACTGTTAAAGTGCTGTCCATAGTTGTGCTTCCAACTACATGTCTTAATTCTGCTTCAGAGGCTTGAGCTAGACTATCTTCAGGAGCTGAAGCTTCCAGAAGAAAAAATACCGGATTAGATCGTTTGTATTGAACCGCAACTTCAACGTTTACTATATTTTCATCCTTTGTAAGCATTGAGGAATTGGTAGTGTGAGTAAATAATTTCTCGGTATTTACGATAAATCTGTTATCAATAAATGGAGGATTCCAATGAATTCCGGGTCCCTTAGTAGTTGAATACTTTCCAAATCTTAATATGACGGCTTCTTCTTGAGCATCTACCGTATAAATACCAAGTGCTGAATATAAAAGTACTACAGCAATTAGAACCGAAGGCAATATTTTTTTAAAACCTCCGCCTCCATCTCCTGAGCCGCCCCCAAAAATTGAATTAATCTGAGCTCTAAATTTCTTAATTAGTTCATCAATGTCTGGAGGAGGATTGTTATTTCTCCCCCAAGGATCCCTTGAACCATTGTTATTTCCTTGATCATTCCATGACATATAATCATTCTAAGTTGTTAATAAGAATAATGGAATTCAATTTTTGATCATAGATAGAATCTTCATAACCTTATCATCTTCATCTGAAAAAAATGTTTTATCCAAGTTAAATTTTTTTAACCAAGTTATTTGTCTTTTTGCAAGCTGATA
>MDTG01275514.1_pt1 | contig 10147 bp, 1 predicted proteins | sample 811421 | NCBI WGS metagenome assembly MDTG01 (sample SAMN05326645, study PRJNA326480) | marine metagenome | isolation source: seawater | place: Pacific Ocean: South East | collected 2011 | reverse complement strand
GGCGCAGGCGGCGTGAAGCCGTCGCCCAGCACGAAGCGCGTCATCATCGCCGAGGCGAGGCGCGAGCAGCGCGCCTCGGCGCTCAGGATGTAGACCGAGTCGCAGAACTGGCGCTGTGCAATCAGCGCCATGCTTTTGCCCATGTCGGCCGTGATGGCCACGGGCGGCGCGGGCGGCGGCGGCGGGCCGGGCGGCGCGGGCGGCGGCGGCGGCTGCGGCGAGGGCGGCGGCGAGGGCGGCGGGGAGAGACCCCGCAGCCGCACCAAGAACTCTTCGCCCAGCGTCTCCTCGTTGGTATCGGCGAGCTCCAGCGGGCCCTGGTTGCACTCAGGCCGGGACTGGTACGTTTTTTCGGGCTGGCACGTCTGGCCCTCGGGCGCGTTCAGGCAGCACTGCACGTTTTGGTCCTCGGGAAACGTCTTTTTCAGCAAGTCGGAGCAACGCGCCGAGTAGAGCGCGAGCTGCCCCGTGCGGTACCCCGCGGGAACCGGGTCGACGGAGTCGGCGTTGATCACAGACGTGACGTACCCTGGCCTGAGCTGCTGGCGGATCAAATCAAAGCGCAGAGCCGCTTCCTCGCGCGAGAGGCCCCAGTATCGATCGACGCCCGCTTGCACTAGGTCGGGGTCCGCTGCCGTGGCGGAGATCATGGCGTCCAGGTCGTACACGCCGTCGGCCGACACAAAGAGCTTGCGGCGGACGTTGGTCGAGCCCAGCGGCAGCCCGGGCCGCAGTTGCGTGCCCAGCCGGTTCTCGTACTTTTGCAGCTGCTCCGTTTGGAACTGCGCGGCGACCTGCGTTGCAAAGTCGAAGTTGTCTCCGACGGTTGCGCGATTGATCTGCGACTTGCACGTTTGGCCCTTGTTGGCGCTGCACGCGGTGTAAGTAAACGCCTTCAAGTAAAGCAGCCGGTGCCAGCCTGGCGCAACGTCGGGGTCGCTGCGCGCACGCAAGCGGAAAACGTGAGTTGCGCGTGGGTGTGCGTGGGTGGGTTTGAAGTGCTGATTTTTCGCACTGGCTCGAGGTTACGTATGCCCACGACCACAGGCTCGAGTCGTAATAGGTGGGCACTTTTTTTGGGTCGCAGCCGCCGCTCTCAATGCCCAGGCCGCAGCCTTCCGGGTGAGGCCGACGGATGCCTGACGCGCCGAGCATGCCGTTTGGCACGGACATGTCGTACCGCGGCAACTTAGGTTCCGAGGCGTCTCGAATGAACGGACCGTCAGCATCCTTTGCGCTCAACGGGTCATTGCCGCCGATGGGCGGGTTGCCGATGGCGTCGTTGATGCTGTACTTGTACGTGGGGTTGCAGATGCGCTCTCGGTAAAGCGCCTGCAGGCTGTTGGTCGCGCGGTGCTCACCGCGGTCCGCCTTGAATTGGTCGGCGTCGGCCACGTTGGTGTAGTCCTCGTTGTACGCACTGCCATCGCCACCCGTTTGCAGGTCGCGTAGCTGGCGCAGAGATCCAAACGCGCGCAGCGGTGCGTAGTTGTGCACAGGTACCGCGTGAGCAAAAAGGTCTTCCTCGCCGTACACCTTCTGGTCGAGCCGCCACAGCGAGGTTGGCACGGCTGAGCGCTGGACCGCGGGCGCCTCGCAGTTCTCCTGCCAAAACTTGTGCACGCCCGTGTCGTACAAGTGCCCCGTTTCGAAAAAATACGACTCCGAGAAGAGTGCAGACGCCATGGCCACCCAGTTGCGGTCGTACGGCGACGCAAAGTCGTCCGGGTTGCCAAAGGCGCTTGTCTCGGGGTTGTTGCTGCCCGCGCCCGCCGTGGTCGGGTCGCTCATGAACTCGAGGAAGGCCTGGCACGCAAAGCGAAAGTGCCCGGTAAAGCGCGCCTGAATGATGCGCGCGCTCAAGGCGTCCTGGTCCTTGAAGTGCGCCGTTGCCAGGTAGGCTGTAGACATGGAGTACTTGCTTACAAAGTAGACTGGCCCGTAGCCGAGCCCGTCGGCCGAGTGGTCGCGGCCCACGTTGGCGCCGGAGGTCTGCTGCGCGACGTTGGACAGCTGCGGCCAGAACTCGAGCATCTTCTCGCGCGCAATGTCCATGCCCTCTGGGTCAGAGACGAGCAGATCCTCGTACGCGCCGTGCTTTACGGGCGGCGGCGGCGGCGGCGAGGCGCCCCAGTCAAAGACGACGTCGTCGAGCTTCCAGCGCAGCGTCTTTAAGTTGATAATCAGATTGTCGTCAGCTTCTTCCTTTGGGCAAAATTCCTCAATGAAGTGAAAGACGCACGCCAAGATGGCCTTGTCGAGCGAAAGCGAGCCGCGGGTCAAGTCGCCGCAGATGTTCTGCGCGGCCTCGTTCACTTCCTGGTTTGCGCCGTCAAAGAGCTGCTGCATAGACGGGTCGACGACTTCAAAAGAATCTCCAACAATGGCCTCGTATTGCGCCATGAGCTCGTCCTGCGACTCCGGCTGGAAAAGGTCCTTGTAACCGTTGACCATTTCGTCGTCCGCAAGGCAGATCGATTTGACCCGCTCGTAGTAGCAGCGCTTCCACAGCTGCTTGTCATCCCACGAGCAGCCGAGAAGTGCCGCCAGCTCGGCGAGCTCCTGCTCGCTCCTGCAGTCCTTGATGTCCTTGTACGGAATGCACAGCCGCTTCAACAGCTTGATGAAGTTGAAGGGCTTGCCAACGAGGGGAATCTTGATGTCCTTGATCGGCCTGAGGAGCTTGTTGATGGGGTCGACAAAGGCGCCGTTGATGATGGTCTCGAGTAGGCCGAGCAGCGCCACGGCCACCTTGTCTAAGATCATTTTCATGATGTCGGGTGCGGAGCACTCCTGCAACTCGTTGGGTAAGTTGTCGATCCACGCGGGGCGCAGCAGCATGAACACCTGGCACACGCACGCCGTCGGGTTCAGGCAGAGCGCCGCCAGCCGGATCGCAGTAATGATGTCGTCGCCGAGGGCGCGGATTGCGGTGAAGACCGACTCGGCCGCGTTATTTGGGCACGGCATGTCGCACATCGCGCACGCGGCGGGCGAGGGCAAGCCGCCGGAGTGCGCCTTGCGCGCGTAATGGTTACACTTGTCCTCGCAATCGAGAGGATTCCAGCACGTGATCCGCTGCTGCGTAACGCCATTGACCTGCGTTTCTTCCACAAGCACGCGCGGGTAGATGAGGCTGTTAGAATTAATTCCAACGTCGTGCACGTAGTCCTCGTCCACGTCAATCAGGATGCCACACAGGAAGCTGCGGCCGGGCATTGCCTTGAAGGGACAGGCCGCGATTGCCTGCATCGCCCGCGCGCCCTCAATCGAGTCGCAGCCCGTGTGCATGTAATCGTAGTGCACGTCGGTGCACACGCCCGTGCCCCTCTCGATGTCGTATCGGTCGTCGCCTGGCATGTCCATTAGGTAAAACTCCTCGTTGTTGCTGTCGGGCAGCCAGATTTTGGGGTGCGGCTCGCCAGCGACTTTGAGCTGCTCGCTGATCACCACCTGCGCCTTGTATGCGTCCTTGCTCAGGCCCGCCGTCGTGTACATCTGCGCCTTGTGCGTGCACACGTAGTGCATGCCCGTAACGGGGTGGTTACCACAGCGACTGTAGCAGTCCAGGTCGGTGTTGCACGGCACGTGGAAGCCCTTGCGCTCCACCGGATGACCCTCCTCGTCGAGTGGCGGATGGAAGAAGCCGACGTCCGACTCGCGATGGGGCTTGCGGCACGAGATCGAATTGCGCGGCGCCAAAGGCGCATCAACACTGTTCTGTACAAGCACGCGGTACTTTTCCTCCCAGCTGTTGGTGGGATTGGCGGGCCGCCGGTCGTACCGCTTTGCGCCCCACCGGAAGCCGATGTCGAGTCCCATGTCGCTGGAGTGCTGCGCCTGAAACATGCCGAGGATGGGCAGCGAGATTGAGCAGCGCACGGCCGAGATGACCTCGCGCGCAACCTTGCTGGTGCAGTGCGCGCCACACGAATCGCAGTTGATGTGGCACCGCTCAATGCGCGCCGTCAGGTTGGCGCGGCAAAGCTCAATGTCGTTGCCCGACTCGGAAACGAGCCGCTGCCGCGCAAACTTGAACTCGCAGTATTCGCGGTCGGGGCGGATCATGTATTCCACGTCGGTGACGCCGCTGCGCTGCGTACGCGTTGCGTTGGGCGAGCAGTAGGCGGGGACCTGCTTGTAGACGGTGTTTCCGTGACGGTCGAGAACGGGCTGCTCGTCCTCTCCCAGCACGGGCTCCTCTCCATCGATCATGCAAAAGGGTCCCACCGAGAGCAGCTCCTTGCGCTCCTTCTTGCTCTCGGCCGCCATCGGGTTCGTGTCGCTTTCCCAATAGCCGCAGTAGTCCATCTCGCGTGTCGAGAGCGTGGCGTAGCCGCGGCATTTGACGCCGTTAAGTGCCATCCACGGGTGCGGCGCCTCGTTGGAGCTTAAGCCGCACACGGTGCCGGCGGCGCGGTCCTTGACAAAGCAGTCGTTCAGCTTGAGCACGAGCTCGTCCTCGCGCGCCTCGAGGTCGAGGAGCATCCCCTCGTACCGCTTGACGAGCGCGCGGCCGCTTACAACTTCGGGCGGCGCGGGCGGGTGCCGGGGAGCCCACGCGTTGGAAAGCTCGCGCACCGGCGGCGGCGGCGGTGGTGGCGACGGCTTGGGCGAGAGCAGCGTGACGCGGCCCCAACTGTCGGCCGGGCCCACAAGTGCTTGCGAGTTAATCAGGTTCTCCGTGAAGGCAATCAGGTTTTCGTACATGGTGGTGTCGGCGCGCACCTGCGCAAGCTCGTCGCGCTCCGCCTGTCCCGTGGTGTCCAGCTCGTAATTGCGCAGCAGCACGTGGCTGTTGTGGCAGTTGGTGCTCGCAATCTTGACGTCGGGGTCGGAACCCGTAGCAATCGTGTAGTTGATGCTGATTTCCAGCGGGTCGGTCAGGATGCGTCCGGCCGACATCATTGCGTCGAAGAGCGCTTTCTCGTTTTCCAGCGCTGAGACAACTATGAGGCAGCGCGGCTCAAACTCGAAGCCTTCCACCAGCTCTCCCGCCACCACCTCGGTGGCACACGTGCCGTCGAGCTGCAGCATCGTGTGGCCCTTTGTGGGCTGCACGAGCGCGCAGTTGGGCTTCTCGGAGTCCACCTGAAAGTTGACCTGTGAGCGAGACCGGTTGGTGTCGAAGCTACTCAAGCCATCGTCGGCCATCTCGGGGCAGCTCTTTTCGGTCAAGTGTACGGCTGAGATGAACGGCTCGTCAAAGAACTTGTAAAAACCCGAGCGCATTACCCGCGCCGACTCGGGGATCCAGGCGGTGCCCGTGGGCCCGCGCACGTCGGCGAGAAGCGCGTCGGTGAGGTCAAGAAAAATCAAGCGCGACTCCTTGTCCTCGCCAAGCGGCGGCGCGCCCGGTAGGGGCGGTGGCCAGTTGGGTGGCGGTGGCGGGTTGGGCGGCGAGGGCGGCGGCGGCGGCGGCGAGGGCGAGGGCGGCGGGCAGGGTGGTGGCGGCGGAAACAACGGCGGGGGCGACGGTGGTGGGGGCGACGGTGGTAAAGGCGGCAGAAATGGCGGCAGCGGCGGGGGCGAGGGCGGCGAGGGGAGCGAAGGTGGCTGCGGCGGCGAGGGCGGTGGGTTGGGGCTCGCGGGCGGCAGGTCGTAGCCCGCGTGCAAAATGCACATGCCGGCCGCGCGGTAAATGGGAAAGGGTGGCGACGGTGGCGGCGGGGCGGGGCTTTGCACGGGCTCCGGCGGCGGAGGGTTGGGTGGATCGGGCGGCGGCTTGGGTGGCGAGGGTGGCGGTTCCGGTGCGACCATCTGGTTGTAGTGTGGCCCGCAGTAGCAGTAGCTCTTCTCGTGCACGTCCTCCTGTGGAAGGTGCGCCTGGTAGCCTGTGCGGTGCACCTGGAAACTGTCGTAGCCAAAGCGACCCAGACTGTGGCAGCGCTGTGCGCACGAGCCGGGCGAGAGCGCGGGCGCGTGCAGGAAGAGGTCCGGCTTGCTGTCCAGGTTGAAGTCGCGCACAAAGATCTGGTGCACATTCGGCATCAGGCGCGAGTCGCGCGCGTCGCCCGGGAAGCGCGAGTACGGCCCATCGTCGTCGTCGCCCGTGAGGAGCCGGCGGCGCGGCAGCCGGCCTGCGCCGCGGCCACTGGTGGCAGCGGAGGCGTTGTTTGCGCGTCGCGGAGAAAGTCGGCGGCCAGGATCTGCATCAAAGAAGCAGCAACCATGATAGCAAACTTCGTTTTGAAAGCAATCGTCAGTGTCGGTGCAAGAATCTGCGTTCAGTGACTGGCAGTCTTCCGAGCAAATTCCGCTGCTGCAAATTAAGTTGTTGCAGCATTCACCGCTTGTGCTGCAGCCGCTTAAAGCTACCCTGCACGGCGGAGGCGGCGATCCCGCGGGCGGCGGTGACGGCAGGTCGTTTGTGGCGCCGTCCCAGCCGGTGCTCGCAGTCCCATCAGTGCTCGCGGAGGTACACTCCCCAGCCGCATGGTTGGGAAAGGCGGCTGGCGGTTGGCACAAGCCAGGCGTTGGGTCCTTGAACGTGCCGGGCGCGCAGCATGGGAAGCGCATGTATGGGTTTGTGACGTCGCCGGGAAAGGCCGTCATGCACCCAACTTTGCCCTGCACGTCGGGCGCGCACATCTCGTCAATGCATGGGGGGTCGGAGTTGTAGGGGCTGGCGATGTCGTTTCCCGTCGGTATCGCGAATTTTGTATTGGTCGCGTGTCGAAACGTGCCTGCTTTGCACCGTATTACATCTTGTATGGTTCGGGTATGCGCCGTGTGGTCCTTGTTGTGCACTTGATTGAGCAGAAAGCACGGCGCCCTGGGAGAGTTGTCCTGAAACTCGAGGCCGTTGTCGTTAAAGTCCCTGCACGGCGAGTTCTCGGTGGGGCCGTGTCCCCACATGACGTATCGGCAACAGGGTATGTCCGAGCACATCTGCCGGCACTCGTTCCACGTTCGGAGCTGACTGGCTTGGGGCGTGTACTGCAACGTCGTCCCTCCGCCGGTGGCGGCCATTATGGTGCTCATGCCGGTGTCTCCTGCGCTGAACCTGGACCAATCGACGGTGTCAACGCTCTGGCCCGAGGCCGCGAAGTATCGCTGCTTGTACCAGGTGGATTTCCCGAGAAACTTGTCGGTTGTGTGCTCTTCGAAAACCTCGTCAAGGGGCGCCGGCGGCGAGGCCGTTGGCGGCGAGGGTGGCGGCGACGGCTTTACGGGCGGCGGCGGCGGCGGCGGCGGCGAGGCCGCTGGCGGCGGCGGCGGCTTGGGACGGGGCGACATCGCCGTGCCAGGGGGCAGCGGCGGGGCTTTGGTGTTGAGAGGAACGGTGCGCCGCGGTTCCAACAGCGTCTCGGGTATGATGCGGGAGTAGTCTCCCGTTTCGACCGCCTCCTGCGTGCCGCGGTACACGCGCACGTGGTCCCTCTGGCTGCTCGTGATCACCTCCGGGTAGTCGTTGTTGTCCAGAAAGGCGATCTCGATGTCCGACGTCTCCGCTTCGGCGTCGCCAAACTCGTACATTTGCTCCACAAAGCCGCCTTTGCTCGTACCGCACTCGCGCTCATACTCCCAAGCCTCAGACTGGACCCCGTCGCAATTGTACCCATTGCTTCCCTTGAGCGGCGTCGCGTCGCTCGCGAGGGCGGCGTAGCCTTCAAAGAGGTAGCAGCCGCGCGCCTCGTAGTTTGGGCAGCTTTGCAAGTACAGGATGTGCTTGCACCCCGACGTCTTGTCGCACTCGGCTTGGCACTCCTGCACCGATGCGGGTCCCAAGTAGTAGTATTCCGTTGCGTCGAAGCCGTCCTTCTTGAATGTGCGCGTGCGCAACGAGTTGTCCAAGTAGTGCGTGTGCAACCGATCGGCCTTGACCAGGCCGGTGGTGGCCGTCGCGATTGCGGCGTCGGTGTGGTGCGTGGTCAGTTTGTAGTTGCACCCCGTGCTCAAGCGGCGGGGCAACAGGTCTTTCGCGGCCATCTTTTTTTGGACGGCCATCTTCTCTTGGAAGGCTTCCCACACGGCGGCCTCAGTCAAGTTCACCTTCGCGTCGAGCTCTCTCCGGCCGTACGGGCCGACCGTCTGCGATAAGTACGGGCATCCTCCGCGGATTTGGCTGACTTGCGACCCGCAACCCAAGTAGTAAGGAGCGGAGTCCTCCCAGGTGCAATCAAACTCGCACATGTAGCCGCCGGTGTTAGACAGACAGCCGGTTGACTCGATCTTCCCGTAGGTGGCGGCGTCCCAGCTCCGTCCCAAGAACATCTTTGCGCAGGGCGCGTCCGGCCGGTGTCCCAGGGTTGTCCTGGGACCGTGATTTTGGAGCCACCAACTGTCGGGGTGCGCAAACGGAACGGTGTTTGCGTTCGAGTTGTACCCGCGCCGGCCATAGTACCCCGGTAGGGTAGTAACGCCACCAGGTTGATAGTACCCGTTGCTCGGCGGCGTGCCGTCGATGTACGGATCGCCGTACCTCCACATCGGATCGTCGGCGGCAGTGCCCTGCGCCGCACCAATCCAGAGAGAAGCTTCGTTGTAAAAGGTATACGCTTCTTTGATCCGTTCCAGATCCAAGTCGGTCTGCGGCTTCGCCAAGCCGCCACCCTTGAGGCCTCTTGTTTGCTCGTAAAAGTGCTTGAAGCACTGGAACTCGGCATTGTGCCGCCCGTGCGCGTATTGGTTCGCGATGGTTGAAATGTCGAGGGCAATGTAGCTGAGCGATCCACAATCTTGCGGTGGCCAATTCGGCGGCGGGCTCGGCAAGGGCGGTGGCGATGTTGGCGGCGAGGGGCTTTGCGGCGGAAGAGGAGGTGGCGGGCTGCGCTCAAACGCGTTGTTTGACAAGTCTTGGGACACCTTGTTGTCGCGGTCAAGGTTGGGGTCCACCTCCACGCGCATACACGCGTTCTTAGCACCGCGGTTTGCAAAGCAAAACAGGTTGACGGGCGCGCCGCGCATGCGCTCGGCGGCAACAGCCACCGTCTCCACGTGCGAGGTCCCCGTACCCACGTAGCGCTCCGTGAACCCCGGAAAGCCCAGGTACGCCAGCGCGTTCGGGCTCTCGCTCCCGGTGCCGATGAGCAGCGCTTGGTGCACATTGGGCCCTTCGGTGTCAACGCTCGTGACAAAGCGCGCCGACGACAGCGTACGGTGCTTTGTGTTCTTAAGCGGCTCAAATCTGCTGTTGGGGTGCGAGAAATCCATGTCGCCAACGAGCCTACGGCGTCGGTCCAACTCGGGATTGGCCACTTGTGGGCTCACAAAGATGTAGTCGTCGGTGTCGGTTGTGCCCACAAAGACGGCGCGTTCCGGGGAGGTGCACCCAAAGTCTTTGCCACGGCACGTGGTGCCGTAGCCATGCAGCGTGCCGATGAAGTTGACCGTCGAGACGGTGGCCACGCCCGCACCAAGCACAATGCCCATTGAGTGGAAGCCCACGCCGCCCGACGCCGCGAGCAGCGGGTTGGCCGGGTCGTACTTGGTGAGGAAGACCTCCACCGCGCCGTCCGCGTAGACGGCCACCACGTCGTCGGGCGCAAGGCCGTCAATGTCGCCCGCATAAACTTGGGCAAAATCCTTGCTGCCGATCTGGATACCGTGCTTGTAGCCAAAACCGTCTCCCTGGTTCAGGTAGAGCCGGTTGCCTATGACGATGTCCGGGTAGTCGTCGTCGTCAAAGTTACCCACCGCGGCCACTTGCGACGTGTGCGCTGCCGTGCCCACGATGCCAGACCGAGCAAAGGCTTCTGATACCGAACTTGTGCTCAGGTCGAGATACTGGGTCCACAAGCGACTTACCTGCTCCTCGCCACGCGTCGTCACGCAGCACTTGGCGTCGGTGCTCCCGTCCTCGGTGCACGCCGCGTGAATTGCGTCGGAGGGGTCCCACTCGACGGGGATATTGGTGGCGGTCATCTCAAGGTAGTTGTCGCAGTCGGAATTGTTGAGCAAGTCGGTGCGGAAGCTCATGATCTCGGCGACGCACGTGTCGCCCACGTCAAAGTGCGCGCCGTGGAACTGGTCGATGCCCGACTCCATCGCGTCGGGCCACTCCCAGTGGCCGTCGTCCACGCCCTCGTCCTCGTGCAGCGCGCGCTTGCGCGTGCCCTGCAGGATGGTGCCCGTGTGCACGTACTTGTTGCTGTCCGCCAGGTCGCGCAGCTTGGCGCCGCAGATGCACCACGCGTTGACGCTC
>MDTG01266320.1_pt1 | contig 10147 bp, 9 predicted proteins | sample 811421 | NCBI WGS metagenome assembly MDTG01 (sample SAMN05326645, study PRJNA326480) | marine metagenome | isolation source: seawater | place: Pacific Ocean: South East | collected 2011 | reverse complement strand
AAAACCTTAAAAAAATATTTATAAAAAATAAAATAATTTATAAAATTTTCTTTTTTTAAATTTTTGAAAATTTTTTTTTGAACAAAATTCTCTACTTGAAAAAAAAATTTAAATTTCTTATCTGGTAAAAAAATTTGTAAAAAATTTGCATTTTCAATTATTTTTTCCCAAAGACTCGACCATTGCTTTGGATAAAAAATTTTTTCATTAAATTTTTTTTTATCGTAATGAGTAAAATAGGAAAATATTAAGAATTTTTTTTTAGAGAAAACTTTATTATCAAATTTTCGAAAAGTACAATTTTTAAGGAAATAATATAAAAAATATAAATAGTGAAATAATGTATTTTTTTTAATACCTTGACTAATCTTTTCTGTAAATGATGAAGATTTATTTATAAAATTTATTTTTACATGTTTAAATTCTGACTCAAGATAAGATACCAAATCACTTTCCAAAAAGAAAATTTTAATATTTTCATTTTTATTATCTATAATAATCTTTTTAAGAGCTAAGTATTTAACTGTTTTAAAAATACTTCTATTTTTGTAAATATTTTTTTCTTGTAGCAGAGACATTTCCCATAAAGAATGATCCTTAAAATATAATCGATCTTTTAAAGATTGATTGTCTAAGACAAAATTACTCAACTCAAATATAATATCCAAGTATTGATTTTTCAAAAGTTCAGAATTTGTATTAATAAATTCAAATAAATCGATTTTGATATCTCCAATACTGACTAAAATATTTTTTTCGTGCATTAAATATAAAAATTACTAAGAATATTTTTTTTGAAACCAGTGAGCTAAAATGTGATTTATAATAAGTTGGGCATCTTCAACTGGACCATACTCGTTTTTTTCAGTTCTAATGTGAACTACTAAATCACATTTTTTTTTTAATTTACCTCCATCAAAACCTAATATTCCTACTACTTTACCTCTTTTCTCTTTAACCCAGTTACTTGCTTTTATTAAATTAAGAGAATTACCTGAGGCAGATAAAACTATAAGAATATCTCCAGTTTTAAAATGAATTTTGAGTTGGTTCAAAAAAATATTTTCATATCCAGTATCGTTAGCTATTGCGGTTACAACAGATGGATTATCATTTAAACTATGAATTTTAAAAGTTTTTTTTATCTTAGTTTTTTTTAAAACATCAAATCCTAAATCATTTGCAATTGTAATAGCTGTTGCAGCTGCACCACCATTTCCTGCGATAAATATTGTATTATCACTTTTTCTAACTTTCTCTAAAATTTTTTCTAGTTTATCTAAACTTTTTTTATCTATTTTATTTAGTACTTCAAAGAGATAATCAATGTATTGATTAGAAAAGCTTATAAGATCCAAATTTTTTTTTTTGAAAAATTTATTTTTTTTCATTTAAATTTTTTCTTCCATTCTCTGTCATTATTATAAATATTGGTAACCATTTTCATTACTTCAAGTGCTTGATTACTATTACCATTTAATACAGCTTTATTGTTCATAATAATATCTGTAAATTCTGCTATTTCCTCTTTCCAAGAATAATCTTTGTTATATCTAAAGGTTTTTTTTAAAAATTTACCTTTATTTTTTCTAAGAATTGTTAATTTTTCTCCACCGTAAGACTTAGAGCTCGATAATATGCCAGAGAGAATTATAGATGCTTTTTCAAGTGTTATTTCAATATTAAATTTATGTTTCCATTGAGTTGCTGTAGAATGGATAGATGCAATTACGCCGGATTTATTTTTCATTAAAGCAAAAGCACTATCTTCAACATTATGTTTCCAAAATTTATTAGAAACAAATGATTTAAAACTATCAAATTTTCCTGCAAATAAATAAATTAAATCAAGCATATGTATTCCCTGGTCTAACAGAATTCCACCTCCTGCCTTTTTTCTTGATGATCTCCATTCATTTTTACCAAATGTAACAATTTTGCTTTTTCCATAAACTGCTCTGATATTAAGAATTTTTCCAAATTTTTTATCGTCAATTAGCATTTTAGCTTTTCTTATAGAGCCATGATATCTATGATTAAATCCATATTTTAATTTTATTTTTTTATTTTTTTTTTCCTCTTTTATAACAGATTGAATATCTTTTATATTTCTTCCAGGTGGTTTTTCACAAAAAACATGAATTTTTTTTGATAAGCATAATCTTGTTACCTTCGCAGCTAGGTAATTTGGGAGTGTAATAAATACAGCATCAGGTTTTTTTTTAATGACATTTAAATAATTTTTAAAAAAAAAAATTTTATTTTTTATAAAATTTTTTTTAAAGTTTATATCTGAGATATATTTTAAATTTAGATTTTTTTGTTTAGAAATATAGTGAGCTCTTCTTTTTCCAACAACCCCACAACCAATAACACCTACTTCAATCATAAAACTTTAAATTTTTTTTTATAAATTTTTCTCACTTTTTTAAGATCTTTGATTGTGTCAATAGCAATAATTTCCTTGTATGGATATTCAACCTCATACAAATCACCAGAGCTTTCACAAATTCTATTAGTGTCACAAGACTCTATTTTTTCTAAAAATGTTTGTTTTGTATTTTTAAATTTCATTAGGGAATTAAATCTAAATGCATAAATACCGATAATTTTTTTTGCAACTCCTTTTTTAAATTTTTTCATGTAAGGTAATTTAGATCTTGAACCAATTAATACTTTTTTTTCATTATTAGAAATTAATTTTACAACATTCTTATCTTTATACTCAGAGTATTGATTTATTTTCATTGACAAAATAGTTGAGTTGCAGTTTTTTTTCTTAAAGGGTAAAACTAATTTTTTAATCATATTGGCTGTAACCATTACCTCATCTCCTTGGATACATACTATTATGTCATTTTTTTTAATTCTTTTATTTTTAAGCACAGCCTCACAAACTCGATCCAAGCATCTTTTATGTGATTTTGATGTTGTGATAAAAGGAATTTTTTTTTCTGTTAATAAATTTTTTACCTCCTCATCACAAATTGCCACTGAAAGCTCAAACCAATCATCAAATCTGTTTGATTTTTTAAATACTTCTTCTACTAAGGTGTTTTTTCCAATTTTCATTAAAGCTTTTCCAGGAAGCCTTGTTGACCCCATTCTAGTGGGTATAAATCCAAATAATCTCATTTTTTATTATTTAAATTTTTTCATAGTGTTTCTATAAGCACTACCTAAAAATTCTAAATCAGTACCAATACAAATATACTTATAACCCTTTTTTATTTTCAAATTTAACTCATTAAAATTAATTTTAACTTGATGAAATCCCATAGGTTTTTTTTTTCTTATTGAAATTTTTTCGTAAATATTAATTAATTTTTTCATTTTCTTTGAATTTAAGTTGCCTGGTTGATTAATCGAACCTGATAAGTCATATGGACCAATAAAAGTTCCATCAATATTTTTTACTGATAATATTTTTTCTAAATTTTCTATCGCTGTAACATGTTCTATTTGTAAAATTACTTTTAAATTTTTATTTTTTTTCAGATATTGATTAAAATTAATTCCATATTTGTTAGCTTTACAATAACCATAACTTCTAATACCCACCGGTGGATATCTTGAAAACTTTACTGCATTTTTTGCTTCTTCCTCTGATTTAATCATAGGAATAATTATTCCATCAACTCCTAAATCTAAACTTTTCTTTATCTGAAGTAACTCATTATTTCCAACCCTTACCCAAGCTTCGATTTTAGATTTTTGTATTATTGAAGTTAAGATAGATAGTTGTTCAAAATTAATTGTAGAATGTTCCAAATCTACACATATCCAATCAAATTTTAATTCTGAAATAATCTCCAATGCTGAAGGATTAAAACTAGTTATCCAAGTACCTAATTTAAATTTATTTTTTTTTTTCATATTTTATCTTCCATGCATCAACATGTTTTTTTCCTATTAATGTACCCTTGACATCACATATATTACAAGGAGATATAGATCTATTGCCATTGATTAACATAGACCTACTAATTTTTGTATAATTTGCTGTCCAAAGTTCAATAAAAGAGCTTTTATTTAGATTTCCTAAAATTCTTTTTTTTCCCCAATCATGCGCACACATCAAAACATCACCATTATAATCCATAAAAAAAGTATATGCTGGATAATAACAGGCATTTTGAAGTTTTTTTTCTAAAGGTAATACTTTGTGTTTAGCATTTTTTAACATTCCTGCTCGATTACTTAAGGTAATTCCAAAATCTTGCTCTGGTGGCAAAGTTCTATCTCTAACTATTATTTTTTCACTGAAATCACATTCATTTGCAAGTTTTTCAAACTTTTCTACATCTTTCTGAGTATCATAAACACTTATTAACAACCTATCTAAACCACTATCGAAAAGTTTTAATAATCTTTTTTTACTCAACACATCTCCATTGGTAACCATTTCAATATTAGCATTTTTTAAAATATTCTTAGCTTTAGAAATTAAATTATAGATATTTTTATCCAAAAGTGGTTCAACAAAACCTGAATATCTTATTGTACCAGAGAAACCTAATTCATTTAGCTCATTGCACAATTTATTATGCAAATCATCTTTAATAAATTCTTTAACATCTGGATAATTAGGATCGCTTCTTGGACAGAAAGAACATACTCTATTGCAGGTACCTGACTCACTTATTTCAACTTCTGAAGGTAAAGGAATATCTGTTCCCTTGATATATTGGAATTTTCCGTCAACTAATTTTTTTTTTATCGTTATAGTTGGATCAAAAAACTTTGGTTCGTTACCTGATTTCATTTTTATAATTTTTCTAAATTATTCTTTTCCGTAAGAGTTATTCCAGAATACCTTGTATTATTAATTAATATAATATTCTTATATAGTTCAATAATTGAACAGTAAAGAATTTTATTTAATTTATGCCAGAAATTTAGTTCAATTATTGAACATTATTAATAAAATTTAATTTTTTTTTACTTAAAGATATTAACTTGGTTTACCATAGCACTTATATTAAAATATAGTATTTCATAGGTTTTATTTATATACATTGACACATGATATTTAAAAGTTTGCAAACTATATGTTTCAAAATTCTATATTTTTTTTTCATAATATTAGATAAAATTTCAAGAAAAAATATTTCACTGCGATTCAAAGAATTTCTAGATAAAAAAAGTTATTCAGATAAAATTATTTCTGGCAAGAAAGTTATTTTTTTTACACCAAATGAGTTAATAAAATGGAGAGTTGACTCTATTTTTGATAAGGAGCCTGAAACAATTGAATGGATTAATAAATTTGAAAATAATTCAATATTTTGGGACATTGGATCCAATATAGGATTATACTCGATTTATGCTGCGTTTAAAAAAGAAAATATTAAAATTTGCTCTTTTGAACCATCTACTTCAAACTTAAGAACTTTGAGTAGAAATATATCTATCAACAATTTACACCAAAAAATAAACATTATTCCCTTTGCTCTTTCTAATTTAGAAAATAAATTTTTACTTTTGCGTGAGAAAAATTTTACTGAAGGTGGTGCTCTAAATGCCTTTGGAGTAGATTATGATTACTCTGGAAAAAAATTTAATTTTTCAAATTCTTATAATACTTTTGGAACATCTCTAGATAGCCTAATCAAACAAAAAATTTTAGAAATTCCAAATTATATTAAAATTGATGTTGATGGTATAGAAGATTTAATCTTAGATGGGTCAAAAGACATTTTGATTGATAAAAATCTTAAAAGCATTTTAATTGAAATAAATGATAGGTTTGAAACTCAAAAAAATAAAATAATTCAAATAATGAAAAATAATAACTTTGAATTAATCTTTAAAAAAAGAAACGAAAATTATTATAAGGGTGACTTTGGAGGAATTTACAATTATATTTTTCAAAGAAATTAATTAATTATCAAACTTTCTCTTTGCGGAACTTAATGGCCTTATTCCATCAAGAATAATTTATTTTTTTTTTAAAATTCTAATAATTTTTTTAATATTATTTTCACTTGTTAATGTTATCCTTGAATAATTATCTAAACATTTGTGTTTTTCTGATAATCTAAAATAACTAAGTTTTGATAAATTATGAATTATTTTTTTTCTATTTTGTTTAATTTTAAAATGTACAAAATTACCATGGCTGAGAAAATACTTGATATTATTCTTTTTTAAAAATTTGTAAAAAAGATATTTTGCATTTATCATTTCTTTTATTATTAATTTCAATTTTACAAAATATTTTTTATCTAGTAACAATTTTAAAAATTCTGCACCAAATGTATTTATTTCATACATCGGTCTTATTTTATTAATAACTTCTATATTTTTTTTATTTGAAATAATATAACCTAGACGTAATCCCGCTAAACCCCACGCTTTTGATAAAGATCTGATTATAAAGACATTATCATACCTTTTTATAAATTTCTTCGAAGTATTATTATAAAATCCATAATATGCTTCATCGATTAAAAGAAAACATTTAACACTTTTACAAACTTTTATTAATTTATGAATATTTACCTCTTCTATAATAGTTCCAGTTGGGCTATTTGGATTTGCAATACATAAAAACTTTGGTTTTTCTTTTTTAACTTTTTTTATTAAATTTTTAAGATCAATTTTAGGGCCATTTTTTGAAAAATTATAATCAAATTTTAAATGATTGAGGTTAAATATTTTTGGATAGATATCATACATCACAAATGTTGGGGAAAGAGTTAAAACTTTCTGATTTTTTTTAATAAAACCCTCAAATATATTTTTTATACATCCATCTGATCCATGACTGAATATAATATTTTTTGATGATAAATTTTCATGAGAAGAAATTTTTTTATATAAACTTCCAAGTTCAGGATAGGTGGAAATATGAATAGGCTTAATATTTCTAAGAATATTTTGGTATAATTTTACTAACTTAGGGTGAGTATTTTCATTTTTATCAAGCCAAAGTTTATTTAACTTTCTTGCTTTTTGGAGTGTCCATGAAGGCCTATTAATTGTTTTAAATTGACTCATTTCAATCAATACGATTATTAAATTGTTTTTTGTCTAAATCCAATAAATTGTCACAAATTTTTATAGTATTTTTATTATGAGACACAATAATGACGGTCATCTTGTTTTTTAATTGTTTGATGCTATCGAATATTTTTTTTTCATTTTCATAATCAAGTCCTGTAGTAGCTTCATCTAAAATTAAAACTGACGGATTACGATATAACTCCCTCGCTATTGCAATTCGTTGTATTTGGCCACCTGAAATCTTTGATCCTTTTTCCCCAATATTTGTATCTAGTCCATTATTTAAATTTTTAATTAGATCATTTAGATTTGCATATTTTACGACTTTATTTAGCTGATCGTAATCAATTTTTTCCTCAACAACACCAAAAGCAATGTTTTCTTTCAAAGATGCATCTAGTAGAAAAATATTTTGAGATACATAACCTAAACTTTTTTGCCAATCACTAAAAAAATTTTTTATATCTACACCATTTAATAAAATTTTTCCTGTTTTTGGATCCAATAATCCTAGTAATATATTTATCAAAGTAGATTTACCTGAGCCACTCTTGCCAGAAATTCCAAAGATACTATTTTTTTTGATCTCTAAATTAAAATTTTTGAAGATTTCTTTTTCTCCAAAAGAAAAGCTTATATTTTGAAAATAAATATCTCCTTGAGTAAATTTACCTGTATAATTATTATCTTCTCTACTATTATAATTTAATTGAGATTCTTGATCTGTATCAATAAGTTCGTTGTGAATTAAGTTTAAAGAGGCTTTATTGATTTCAACTTGTTGAAGAAAACTATTTAGTTTTACAAAACCCGGTAATAATCTTAAACCAGCAGCTAAATAAACAACTAATAAAGGTAATATAGCATCAACACCCTGGGTTTCAGAGAGATTAACACTAATAATAATCGTTAAAATAATAAGGAAAAAAAGTTCAATTAAAGATCTTGGTGCCTCATTAAACGTATTGGATATATAGGCAGCTCTTACAAACCTCTTCATATATTTAACAAAAAAATTTTTAAAAAAATTTTCAGATTTTTTTAATTTAATATCCTTAATTGAGCCAAAAATTTCTTGTAAATTCTTTAATTGTTGCGCTGAAGATTTTTGACGTATTAAACCATAATTAAAAATTAATTTTTTTGTAAAAATATAATAAATAAAAGTAAAAAATAAAAAGAAAATAATCAAAGCCATTGAAGTTCTAAAATCAACAATTAAAATCAAAATTCCAATTGATACAAAAATAAATAATTCAACAACAATTTTTAAGTAGCAAAAAATAACTGCAGATACATTTTTTGTTTCTATAATAATATTTCTTATAAGATCTGAAGATTTATGGTTAATAAAAAATAGATATTCTTTATTCAAATATTTTTCTAAAATTTTTTCACTCAAAATTTTATAAGTATTTTGTGAAAATTTATTTGTCCAATATGAAAAAGAGATTAAATATAAAGTTTTTATTAAGAATAAAGTTATAATCAAAAATAATGAGTAAACTAAAATCTGATTTTGTGAAAACTTATCAGAATAAATTATTAAAAGGTCATTAATAAAATCTACTGATGTATTTCCATTTATTATAATTTCTGCAAAAGGTATTAATAAAGAAATACTTAATAATTCAAAAAAAGATGCAATCAACAACAAAAAAATAAATATATAAAGTTTTTTTTTTATTTTTGTTGGTAAAATTTTTAAAATTTTTTTTATACCGTTCATTTACTTTGGTCTATTAACTTTGTTATATTTCTTACCAATAATGAATTTTTGTAGTTAAAGAAAATTATATCTTGTTTAAAACTTTTTGTCTTATTAAAGTAAGTAATTTTTTTCATCTTAAGCATATGAGATATAAAACTTTTTAATTTAATCTCATTAAATCCATCTTGAAAAATATGAAATCTTATTAAATTACTTTTCTTTTTTCTAGGAAGTTGAATGTTTTTAACTCCTCTAGAAATTGCTTCGTGACCCACTGTACCATTATTTAAAGTAATAACTATATTGCTCTGATCTATAAACTTGTAGGGGTTTCCATCATTAAAAAGGACATATTTTTTATCAACTTCTGTATAATTTAAATAGTCACTTTTTTTAATGTCAGATTTCAGTAAGATTTTGATTTTATATTTTTTAGAAAAATTGTCTAAAATAAATCTAATAATTTTTTTTTCGTGAATTATGTCTAAGCAATTTTCTTTGTTTTCTGGTCTAAATTTTTCAAATAATTTTTTATATCCAGAAACAATCAAAATAAAAATTTTTTTTTTTTTATTTTTTTTTTTCAAATTATTTCTGAAAGATCCAAGAATAAATTCTTTAGAATTTATATAATTTTTGATCATCATTTGTGATCTTTTGTTGAACAAATAAGTTTGATCAATTGTAGGTATATTTTTTTTTGTATCAAAATCTGAATTTTTATAAGGACATCTCTGGACTAAAACAGTTTTGAAATCATTTGAGATATTTTTTTTTAGATATAAGAAATTATTATCATAATAAGAAGATGATAAAATAACTTTTGGTTGAGTGTGATAGCAATAATTTTTTATATAATGATTTTTAATGCTTAATTTAAAATTAAACATTTTTGATAATATAGATTTTAAAGCAATTGGAAAATTTAATTTTTCTAATCTAACATGAATTATATCAATTTTAAATTTTCTAAAGATTATTTTTATATCATTGTTAAATCTTTTCCCTTTGTCATAACACAAAATATCACATTTTTTTGGTAACAAAAATTCAAACTCAGTTTTTGTAAGTAAAAATAGTATGTTTAAGAATTTTATCAAATTAATCTATTTAGTAGTTTTATTTTTCGATAATATGGTTATTGAGCCATAGTGCGGTCAAGTCTGATTTTTCAAAAACTTTTTTTGCATCAAAAATCGTATTTACAATTGGATATCCATGTAAATTAAATGAAGTATTTAAAAGACCAGGTACACCAGTCTTTTTATAAAAAAGATTAATAAGTTCCCATAAATCTTTATTGTGTTTTTTGTTTAAAATTTGAGCTCTTGCAGTTTTATCAGCTTGATGTATTGCTGCAGTAAGATTTTTTTTTCCAAAAGTTGTGGTTTCAAATGCGAATGTCATAAATGGTGACTCAATATTTTT
>MDTG01048585.1_pt1 | contig 10147 bp, 9 predicted proteins | sample 811421 | NCBI WGS metagenome assembly MDTG01 (sample SAMN05326645, study PRJNA326480) | marine metagenome | isolation source: seawater | place: Pacific Ocean: South East | collected 2011 | reverse complement strand
TATTATTACATCTGGTGAAAAAAGATTTGATATGTCTGATATTGTAAACAGAGATCAAATTCAAAAATTTTTAGATATTCTAAAATTAGAGTACGACTATGTTATTGTAGATTCACCTCCAGTTCAGCCTGTTTCTGATACATTGATATTAACACAAGCATCAGATTATAATTTATTTGTTGTAAGATCTGAGGAAACTAGAAATGCTTCATTTATCTCATCTATTAAGAAAATTCAAAATGTAGGTGCAAAAATTAATGGAATAGTAATAAATGATTTAGACACTTCTAAGGACAGTTATTATAGCTACTATTACAATTACACCCCAGAATATTACACTAAAAATTAAAAATGTTTCGTCTTGAAAAAGTATTTCAAAATGATGATTCAGGTTTTATTTTATTTATTAATTTTGTAAAATCGTTATTACTGATATTTTCAACTTATATATTTGTAGTACTACGCAATAATTCAATTTTTGACTTATTAAATTTTCAAATATTTAAAAATTCTAATTATCTTTTTTTTTCAATTTTTATTTTTATTACATACTTTATTTTAACTTTTTTTTTAAAAAATAGTGAAAACTATCAAAAAAATTTTATATCTTTTATTAAAGAAGATTTATTGTATCTTTTAGCATCATACATATTTTTTGTATTATTAATTTTTGCTTTAAATATTAATTTTAATTTTGAATTAAATCTAATTTATATTTTAATTTTTCATACAGTTCTTTTATTTGTTTTCAAACTATATTTTAATTCATTATATCAAAAATTAATTGAAAAAAATATAATACAAAAAAATGTAATGTTAATTGGATCGTATGAAGATGTAAAAAAAATACTTCAAGAAAAACATGATAAAATTTTTATCTTTAAATGTTGCATCATTACAAACATAAAAAAATTAAATTTAAAATTAATAAAGAGTGAAATAAAATTCCCAGTATTCAAAGAAAGTGATGATTTAAGGTCTATATTGGAATATCATTTTTTGGGTCAAATTTGGATTCTTAATGGTGATAAATATGATAAAAAAAAATTTTCAAAAATTTTTAAATTTTCAGTCGATACACTAAATATAAAATTAGATGCAGAACTAAATAGTAAAGAAAAAAAACTTATAGCTAGTAAATATGATTACGAATTTTTTGAAAAATCAAGATTTTATGGAGTAAATTTATTCTTAAAAATAATTATCGATAAAATCTTATCGATTATTTTTTTATTAATAGCATCACCTGTATTATTAATCTCCATGTTATTTATATATTTTGAAGATGGGTTTCCTTTATTTTTTACTCAAAATAGAACTGGGTGGGATGGGAGAAGATTTAAAATTTATAAGCTTAGGTCTCTAAAAAAAACTTTTTTTGATAAAACAAAGCAGGTAACAAAAAACGATAAAAGAATTTTAAAAATTGGTAAGTTTATAAGAAGATATAGCATTGATGAGTTACCGCAATTTTTAAATGTTTTAAATGGCGATATGTCTATAGTTGGTCCAAGACCTCATATGGTTGAACATGACATATATTATTCAAATTTATTTTATAACTTTTTAAAAAGACACAAATGTAACCCAGGACTTACAGGTTGGGCACAAATCAATGGGGTGAGGGGAGCCACACCAACTTCTGATATAATGAAAAAAAGAATGGAGCTAGACTTATGGTACTTAAATAATTGGACCATATATCTAGATATATATATTATTTTCAAAACTTTTTACGCATTAATAAAATATAAAGGCGAGTAAATTATTTTTTTAAACTTTGTTTTTTATTTTGATAAAACAAATTTGTAAGAAATACTAAAATAAAAGCTAAAAAAATAAACTTGCTATTTGTTCTTATATTGTACTGACTAGTAGTAAGTATAGCAAAATAACAGAGCAAAACAGATGGAGTATAAATTTTAAAATCATTTTTTTTTGTTTGCTCTGAAACATAAAATAAAACAAGTATAAAAATTAGTATAAATAAAGACAAATAAATAATCCCATAGTGATATGCTTCACCAAAAGAGTTAAACGGAGCAATAACAGAAAGTCTATTTGTTATTCTATTTGGTGTATCATCAAAATTATCTATTAGAGAAATACTAGGTAGTGATGATAAAAATTTATGTTTAAAACTATAATAAGGATTAAAGTTTAGAGTTAGATCAAAAACTGCCATTCCATTAGTAATATTAAAAAAAATTTTAGTTAAGTCAAAATTTTCATAATCAGAGAACATTAAAGAAGTATTAATTAAGGCTTGTGAAATACCTAAATTATTAAGCGACCTTTGATAAAGAATTAAAAAATATGATATAAAAAAAAATATAATATTTATTGCAATTATTGAAATTTTGTTATTTTTAGAGTTGCTTAAAATTATACATGCAAAATTAAAACCAATAAGCAATGGAAAGAATCTGCTCGATTTTGCTAATGCGATTAAAAACGTGACTAAAATTAGAATAATTAAAATAAATTTAAAAAATTTTGACTGATTTAAAAAGTGATAAAAACCAATAAAAACTACACCCAGAAAATAATATGAGTTCAGAAATAGTTGGGAAATTTTTAAATCAGCACTGACATAATCAGGCTTATTCAAATCGAGATAATTTTCGTAATAGAAAAATTTATAAATATCAACGTCAAAAATAAAAATTAAAAAAAAGAGAAAAAATATAATTATCAAAAAATTTAAAAAAAAATTTATATTGATACTATTATATTTTAAATTTTGATTAGTTAAATTTTCATTAATGTTAAAATTTTTATTTTTAAAAAAAATAAATAATATTGAAATTACGAATGAAAAATATAAAAATAAATAATTAGCTATTAAGTAATTTTTACCAATATCAAAGATGGGTAAGGCAGTTTTAAGAAAATAATAGTATTTATCATCCCCAACCAACATAATGTAATAAGAAATAATCTGCGAAATATTGAATATTATAAAAAAAGATATTGGTGACCAAATCTTATACCTTCTTAAACAAATTATTAATATCAGTATTGAAAAGATAACATTTAAAAAAATCATAAAATTTAACTAAGTTAAATTATTTTAATAATATATTCTTCAGATCTTTTATATGTTTGTTGAGGTTCGGAATTTTTTTTGCCATATGAGTTGTTTTTATTTTTTTAGACGATAGTTCATTTCTATTAATGTTTAAGAAACTTATTTTAGCTGACAAATCTTTAAAATCATTTTTTTTAACATAAACACCTGCATTACCAACATTTTCTGGTATACCATTATGTCTAGTGGTTATTATTACACAATTATTCTTCATTGCATCTAATAATGATAGGGGAACACCTTCAGTTTTGTAGTAGCTTTGAAGTACAAAAATGTCAGATTTATAGAATAATTGAAATTGCCTCTTTTCTTTTACAAAACCTAAAAAATTAAAATTAGAGTTTTTATCAAATTTTTTAGCTAAACTTTCAGTCTTAGCATCACCCGAACCAGCTAAAAAAAAATCACAATTTAAATTTTTCTCTGATGATTTTAGAAAGTTGTAATACCCCTTTTCCTGAAGAAAACTTGACAGGTACAAAATTTTTAATCTTTTATTTATTCGTTTGTATTTAATTAATTTAAATTTTGAGAAATTTTTTAAAATAACTATATTTATATTATTGCATAGAGATTTTAATTTTCTTTTACAATCATCAGTAAGAACAATATTTAAAACTGACGGTTTAGAAATAAAAGAACCTAAAAAATTATATTTTTCAATTAATTTTAAAATACCATAACCATGATGATGTAATATAATTTTTTTTTGTTTTTTAAGAAAAAATAAAAAAAATAATGACCTTAAAAAACCAAAAAAAGTGTGACCTGGTACGATATAAAAAATATTGAAATTTTTATATAAATTTAAAAATTGTTTATATATTTTAAATATTAACAAAATTTTTTTAATACTGAATTTACCAATATCGTTATTTTTTTTTTGAATATTTGTATTAATCTTTTTTATATATATTTTATTTGATTTAATTTTTTCAAAGATAATTTTATTATAAATAGTTTGACCATTGTAGGGTTTTGGAAATCCTCCAATGAAAAGTATTTTTTTTTTATACATTTAGTTTATAGTATTATTTTAATTCAAGTGATTTCAAAAATAAAAAAAATTTTATTATGTATTTTTAATCCACAATATATTAATGCTTACTTGTTGGGCATTTGCCCTTTGTTTGAACTTGAAAAGTCATTAAACAATATAAAAAAAATAGATAATTTAATTGATATAGGTTCTAATAAAGGCCAATTTGCTCTAATTGTAAAAAACAAATTTAAAAATTGTCAGATTATATCTTTTGAGCCTCAGAATGAATTCTTAAATATACAGAAAAAACTGTTTATTAAAAATACTAAATTTTATAATTTTTGTTTAGGGTCTATAAATCAAATAAAAAAAATATATATTTTGAATAGAGCAGATAGCTCGTCACTTCTTAAACCTATTATAATAAAAAATAAATATAAAATAATTAAAAGAGAAAATGTTTATGTAAAAAAATTAGATGATGTAATTAAATTTAAAGCAAACAAAACTTATTTTATGAAAATAGATGTTCAAGGTTATGAATACGAGGTTTTAAAAGGAGCAAAAAATAGTTTAAAATTTATTAAATACATATTGATAGAGGTATCGAATAAAAAATTTTATTATAAACAAAAACATAAAAAAAAATTATTATCATTTCTTAAAAAAAATAAATTTGTATTAAAAAAGAAACTTAACTTTCACAAAGTAGACAAAAAAAATTATCAATATGATTGCTTATTTGGTAGAGGTTAAAAATTTTTAAAGATTATTTTTTTATAAAGAATATTACATTGTTCTAATAAAACTTTGTTATTTCTAATCTTTTTTTTAATTATTTTTTTATTAAATTTATTTTTTTTTTTATGATGAAAAGATTTAGCGTCAACTTCATTTGCCCAAAAAATACTATTTTGATCATATCTTTTTAAAACTTTAAGACTTAATTTTTTAATCTTTTTTTGGCGAGATATCTTTAGTTTATTTAATATGTTGAAGATATATTTGTTATTATTAATTTTTCTAAAATCAAAAAAAATAATTTTTTTGTTTCTTTGGATTTTAAGTAAACTTTCATAATAGCTAAGATATAAACGCAACAAGTGATTAATATCTCTATTTTTATTGTAATAAATATAGTTAGATACAATCGTATTAATTGGATCTCTAATTAATATAATTAACTTTAAATTTTTTTTTATAGAATTAAAAATATTAGATATTTTATGTGTATGAGATGAAATTTTAAGTTTTTTTTTACTAACAACCTGTATAAAAGCTAGTAAATACGAATTTCCAGATCTTGGAAAGCCCTCTATCACTAAATCTGTTTTTTCATTTAATAATCTGGTATCTCTTTTTATAAATAGATATGTTGTATATAATAAATTAATATTTCTAATATATTGATATATATTATTTATTATTAATTTTAATTCACTCATTTTCAAAAATCTTTTTGTTATCAAGCATTAAATTATTAATCATAATTCTAAATGAAAAAAAGTTTTTTATAAAAATAGCCACTGATATTAAAAAAAATAAATATATACTGTTAAGATTCAGGATCGAAGATACTAATATAAATAGTAAAATTGATATAAATAAATGAAAATTTAAACTCGTAACATATTTTTCATTGTTAGATAAATTTAAAATGTCATCTGTAGGTCCAAAGAGATTTCCTAAGATTATAATCGTCAAAAACAACAATATGTCTATATCAAAAAAATTCTTATCAAAATATTTATCTAAAAAATACAATGTTAAAATTAGACATGAGCCCAAAAAAATTATCAATATACTTTTTAAATACTTGTAAGATTTAAATTTATTTACTAAGTCAATCCTTTTTTTTAAGTTAAACAGATATGAAAAATCTCTAGAACTTAAAAAAGTTACAATAGATAGAATCCCAATTAAGCTAAAACCCAATCTATATTTTGTAGCAAATATACCCGTACTAATCTCATTATTAAATATTCCAAAAAAGATTGGGGGAAGCCAGATTATAAAAAAGGATAAAAGAGATTGAAAATAAAAGAAAAAATTAAAATTTATTTTACTTGAAGTAATTTTTTTTCTTAATTTACGAATACTTTTTTTTAATATAAGAAAATAGATAATAATTGATGGTATGACTGTTGATAAAAAAATTATCCAAGCATTTCTTATAAAAACACTTTCATCTAAAGTTTTAGTAAAAAAATCTAGTAAAAAAAGGAATTTTAAAAAAAAAAGTGGCCAGAGGGATCCTATTATTATTTGGGATAAGTAGATATTTCCTAATCCTCTTAAACTATATGAAATCAAATTAAAGATTGAAAAACTAATTGACGAAATAATAATACTCATAAAATATTTATTTAAAAAAAAGATTGAGTAAAATTCTGTAAAATTAAAAATTTTAAAAATTATTAAAAAAAAAACTGATAAACCCGTGTATCCAATTGCAAAATTCTTTAAACAATTAAAAAATTGATTATAAATATTTTGATTAAATCCATTGATTGAATGATCTTTTAAGATTGTATAATCAAAACCAAAATTAACTAGAGAGGATAAACAGAATACATAGCCAAGATATAATTGAACTTTCGATGCAAATTCATAATCATAAAAAATTGGAATTAAAAAAATTATAGAAATTTTACTTAAATTTTCAAATCCCCTAATTAAAAGACTTTGCCAATAATTTTGAAGTAAAAAGGTCAAGATTTAGAGTTAAGATATATAATTAAACTTACTACCATTCATTATTTTTAATTTCAGACCACTCCTGAAGGGAAGTTTTTAAATCATATTTGAATGAGTAATTATTCTCAATCAAGAATTTAGGAGTAATATCATTAGAGATTATTAACTTCTTTAAACGCATATAATTAAAATTACTACTGGAGCTTAAATTTTTTGTTATAGAAGATGTAAATTTAAGAATAAATAAAAAAATTTTTTTTTCTATATTTATGACATTTAAATTATATTTATAAATGCTCCTTATATTTTCTGCATAATCTTTAAAAGAATAGGATTTTTTAAAAACCCCATTAAATATTATTTTTTTTGGAAAATTTTTTTTCAATTGATTTTGATTAATCCAGATTATCTGATTTAATAATTCAAAAATATATATACCTCCTTTTTTTACATTTTTATTTCCCATATAAAAAAACATTTTCTTTTTAATCATCTTTATAAGTCTTGTTACATTTCCATTTTCTCCTGGCCCAAAAACAACGCCTGGCCTGCAGATTAATAAAATTTTATCATTATCTTTTTGCCATTCTTCATGAATTTTTTCAGCCTCTAATTTTGATTTTCCATAAGGCGTATCAGGTGTTGGTTTTGTATCTTCATCTTTTCCATGTGAACCTGATCCATAAATTGATATGCTACTTGTAAAAATTATATTTTTACAACGAATTTTATCTGCAAATTTACAAATATTTTTTGCTCCTTCAGTGTTAGTTTCAAAATATTCAAAATCATCATGACCAGGCATTTTATGTACCGCTGCCAGATTAATAATTAAATTAACATCTTTTAGCTCTTCATATTGATTAATTGGTTTTCTGATATCGTGTTTTATATATATTACTCTTTTTTCATAGACAAACTTATCAACTTTGCTTTTTAAGTATTTATCGAGAGTTTTATTCATATCTATGACGTATATTTTTTCGCACAATTTATTATTTAAAAGATATTCAATAAAGTTTGTCCCAATAAATCCAAAACCTCCTGTTATTATTATTTTGCTCATTAAAATATATTTATAAAATTTTTTCGAATTTTTTTGCTACTTCTTTTATATCAAAATTTATTTCCGCATATTCTCTGCTGTTCAACGATATTTTTTCAAGCAATTTTCTGTTATATTTTATGTTATTTAAATAACTATTCAATTGATCAACTTCGCCATGTTCAAATACAGACCCACATTCATTTTCTAAAATTATTCTTGATGCTAAGTTTCTTCTAGGCCCATAAAACAAAATTGGTTTACCAGCACATAAATAATTTAAAATTTTTGAGGGAACAGAAAATAAACTTGCATCGTCATTTAATGTTGCAAAACATACATCAGCAATACTTAAAATATCGTTCATTAGTTCAAACTTTTGTAAACCTAGTAATTTAATATTTTCTGATAAATTTTTTTGACTCTTCAGGTGGTCAAAACCTGTTCCTGTACCCACAATTACGAATTCGATATCTGGATTCTTTTTTGCTAAATAAATAAAAATATTAGGGTCATGTTTCAACGCTAATGTTCCCGTATAAAGTAACCTAAATTTATCCTTACTTAAAAAATTATTATTAATAAATAATTGATTTTTTTCTTCTTCTTTTTTAATATGATTCAAATTTCCCCAATTAGGTATATATTCAACTTTATTTAAATTTATATTCCACATATTTATTTGATCAATAAATTCCTTTGAAATAATAATTATTTTATTAGCGTTTTTTAATTGTTTTTTTTCAAAATAAAAAAAAATATAAGAAATAATTTTTGATAGAAATCCTATTTTTTTATTTAATAATAGATTAACAGCTACTGAGTAAAAATCTTGCACCCACATATAGAACTTTATATTTTTTTTTTTGCAGGCTTTTAAAACATATATTTGAGACAATGTTGGACAATTAGACGAAATGACTATGTCAGGTTTTATTTTTTCAATTAATTTTTTTATTTCACGTCCATATTTCAAATCCTTAAAAAATCGATCTACAAAGTTTTTTTTATTATATTTAATTTCATTTCCTAGGCTGTGAACTTCTAAATTTTTTAAATCATGATGAAAAGATGCTTTTGGACCGTAATCATTCTTAAAATATAAATGATATAATATGTTTTTTTCAGCTAGTTTTTTGGTTAATTCAAATTGGAATGGATGACCACAGTAATCATGTATTAATATTTTTTTCACTTCATTTATTTTTTTTTTAAGTCAAACAACACATATTGGTTATGAGCTTTAAAAAACTCATACTTATTCAGTTTGTTTTCAATATAATTAGAAATTTTTAAAAGAAAATTTTCATTATTTTTTGGCATGATAATCGATGTAAACACCGCGATGGGTGCAGAGATTAATCCACAAAATAATGTATTTTCTTTATCCCATCTTTGTAAATCAATTATTTTTTTTAAGTCTTTGCCAGAAAAAGGTTTTTCATCTATTGTTCTAGCTTTTGGAGTAAAAAATCTAAATATTTTAAGTAATGGATTGTCACCAAGTGGCTCTCTAAAAACTAGTCTACCACCTTTTCTTAAAACTCTATGAATGCTTTTAAATGCAATTTCATAATCTAAATGATGAAGTATTCCATTTCCAATTACTAAATCAAAATAATTATCTTCAAATTTTAAATTATGTGCATCCATAACCTGAAATTGGTACTTGGATTCTTGTATATTATTATCTCTTGCAAGATTCGAAGCTTGTTCGATATATTTTTCTGAAATATCTATGCCATAGACTGTAGCCCCAGCTTTAAGCATTCTTAAGCTGTCCAAACCTTTTCCACAACCATAATCTAAAACTCTTAAAGAATTTGTTTTTTCATATGTTTCATTAAATTGTTTAAGTAATTTATTCAACGAGGGGTAATTGTATATATGATGAAACCTATTTTTTAATTTAATGCTATTTTCTAGTATATCTTCTTCTTCATGTGAGGCTTTTTCTCTGTTTACTCTATCTTTTAATGACATTATTGTTACAGTTGATTTATTTATAATATATAGAAATTTGTATGAAAAAAAATAAAAAAGTTTTAGTTGTTGGTGCAGGTGGGTTTATTGGTGGGCATCTTGTTAAAAAGATTTTAGATAATGGAAATTCTGTTGTTGCAACCGATATTAAGCCAAAAGAATATTGGTTTCAAGATTTTGATAATGTCGAAAATCATTATTCAACAGATATGAAAGATATTTCAAATTGTAGAAAAGTTACTCAAGGTGTTGATTATGTATTCAATATGGCATGCAATATGGGTGGAATGGGATTTATTGAAAATAATAAAGCAGAATGTATGCAATCAGTTTTAATTAATACCAACTT
>MDTG01041689.1_pt1 | contig 10147 bp, 11 predicted proteins | sample 811421 | NCBI WGS metagenome assembly MDTG01 (sample SAMN05326645, study PRJNA326480) | marine metagenome | isolation source: seawater | place: Pacific Ocean: South East | collected 2011 | reverse complement strand
TCCAACTCTTTGGCTTCTTTTTTTCTCTCTTTTTGCCTTTCAACATCTGACTGGTTGAGGATTTGGATGTCCATACCACTTAAAAATATGAGAATCTGATCTATCTGATCAGCTGAATCAAATGTTATAGGGAGGATTTCATTGATTTCTTCATAGGTGATAAAACCTTGTTCTTTTGCTATGGCAACTAGTTCTTCAATTTTTTGTTGATGCTGAGGGTCAAAACCTTGGCTAAATCCGGAATTATTCATGATACCTTTAGAGAAAATGTTACAGACTTTTTTATAACAATTATTGTTAAAAAAAGCTAGAGTTAATGTGCTTCAATGATAGATCAAGAGCTAATAAAATTTTAATAATTTCTATGCTATATTACACAGATCACAAATCAACACAAAAAATGCTTTTAAAAATGCTTCCGAAGGCCTTAGGAGAGTATCGTTTTAAAAAAATCAATCGAATTGCTGATGTTTTCTGCCCTGAACAAAAACTTGTTTTTGAGATTCAATACTCTCCCATTACGTTAAAAGAAGCTTTCCAGCGAACACTTGATTATCAATATGCTGGATGCGAAATAATTTGGATATTACACGAAAACCACTTTAACAAGCGCTTTGCATCAAAATCAGAGCTTTTTATACGAAAAAATATCTCTTATTTTACATCAATAAATAGATTTGGAATAGGTATTATCTACGATCAAATAGAGTTTTTTAGACATAATGAACGGGTATATAAGGGCAATCCTATAAAAGTTAACCCCCCTTTTCTAACAACAACAAATACCTATAAATTACAAAGTGCGCCAAAAAAAATTTTTAATAAATATCGAAATGCTATTTTCTACTTCTCAAGTGATCTTCTCGATCAATCGGAGGATAAAAAGAAAAGAAAAGAAATAAAAAAACTCTCGAAAATGTTCACATGGAAATTCAGCATTACCCAAACTGTAAATTTTTTCCTTGATTCGTTTTTAAAGTCTTTATCATCTACTCAAAATTCTTTGATACATACGCCCTCAGTAAAGAAAAATATAGACCAATAGCCAGAGCTAAACCAAGTTGAAGACCTTCTTTGTAGGGGAATTTTTTTTCAAAATAAATAAGGTTTGGGTTGTTGTTAGAAAAGTAAATTCTTTGTTTTTTTCTGTATCGAGATTGAATAAAATCTTTGAGGACGTAGGGGTTGTCAAAATTCGGCGAATTAACCTCTAAAACACCTTGATGACGGTTTTTTTCAAATTCAAAATCATAGCTGATATTGTGATGAAATTTCCCAAACTTTTTTTCAACGATTTCAACCGATTTTATTTCAGCTACAACAGTATTTTTTAAACTACAGTAATTGAAAAGCTTAGCTGAAAATTGCAATCCAAGAAGAAAAATGGCGCAAATCATCAATATCGCGAGATAAGGTAAAGTTTTTATTTTGATTCTAGCCTCATAGGTATTTGCTTAATTTTAATCCAACGCTTGAAATATAGCTCTAATAATTACTGAATTATTGACGAATTAAATTAAACTTGCTATATTTTTTTAAGATTTAAATTTAAAATGTGTGTGTAAATGTCTAACGAAAAAAAGAAAGAGCCGGCAAAAAAGAAGTGCCCGACAGCCCTCAAAAGAATCAAACAAAGCGTAGCAAAAAACAAAAATAACTCCGCTTTTAAATCGAGAGTAAGAACATCCATCCGCTCTTTCGAAAAGGCAGTTAAGGACAAAGATCAAGCAAAGATCAGCTCAGCTTTAAGCTTTGTTTACAAGCTTATGGACAAAGGGGTTAAAAAAGGGGTTTTTAAAGCAAATAAAGCAATTCGGACCAAGTCTAAACTAGCTGTAGCAAAAAACGCCGTTTAACTTTTAGAGTATAGCTCTATAATATCTTTAAGTTGCTCTTTAATAGGGTACGCAAAGCAATCTTTTGGCTCTAGCCAGCAAAACGCTACACCCGTACACTCCTCTAAGGAGTATGTGTCCGTTGTTGTTACTACAAAAAAAAGATGTCTGCAGAGATCCAAATCGTAGTGGCCGACATAGCGTAAAACGCTTTCAATTCGCATCATTGTTTTACCAACAACAGCCCTTTCAAGGGCATTCATTATTGTTTCGTTACCTTGATGTATAGCATTAGGAACAGTGTACTCATTTTCTCCATACCCAAGCGGCTCAATTAAAAGAATTCTTTTTTTGGATTGAACAATCGCATCTACATAGACTTTCTCAATTCCATCATTTTTTGCATCCTCAAGAAGTCCTAAATACATTCCCAGCACCAAAAAAACATTTGCAAATTCTCCCTTTTTTTTATAAACAACAATAAAAACACCAGGTATTTTTTATGAATAAAGGGATTATAACTATTATCAACAAAAACAATGAAAAGTTCTTGCAAAAATGGATTGATCTTTATTCTTTGAAAAACTTTTACCCTGTTACTTTCTTTTATTCTAATATATGTAGCCATACCATCAATATTGCAAAAAATCACGGAAAAGTTCTTCATTTTCTTAAAGACTTAGAAATACTCCTAAAAACCCCTTACGAAAAATGTATTTTTATTGATATCAAATGTAGTGTGAAAAATAATCTAACCCCCTTATTTGAAATAACAGAAGGGGGGGGGGAATTGGGATGTCAACAAATTCACTTTTGAAACCCAACCCTGAAGTGTTTGCATTCCAAAAAAGTTCCTCTGTTATTCAAAGCTTGAAAAAAGAAACCGAAAAAACAATTAAGATTAAAGAGTTTTTAGAACTTAATCAATACGAGATAACAAAATTCTCAAATAGCTTTTTTTGGAAAAGCTCTGCTACCCCTCCAAAAAACGCTATTATTACTCTTCAAAATTAAAAAAAAAGGAGCAAAGCTCATCTTCAATGCGCTTTTTAATCTCTTTTCCCTTCAACAAATATCCATTTTCAAATATAGCGATAGCATAATTTTTACCTGTTTTTGTTTTTAAATAACCACAAAGCGCAGATATCCCAGTCATCACTCCAGTTTTACCTCTGAGGGACCCTGAAAATGCTTTCATTCGATTGGTTAAAGTTCCATCTGTTCCACATATCGATAATGCATTGATAAACTTAGTATTTTTGTATTGAAAAGTGAGCAAATCTATGGCGTGATTAGGCGATATTAAATTATACCTCGATTCCCCGCTACCATCAACAATGCAGATATCGTCTGTGTCAACACCAACAAATTCTTTGAGAAAAAGATCCATTTTTTTTGCAGATTTTAACCAAGATGCGCCAAATGTTTTGAAAATACAGTTAGCATAAAGATTATCGGAATCTTTAAGAACCTTTTCTAGCAAATAATATAGTCTACTCGAGTAATGAACTGCTATAGTCTTTCCCGTTCCAAAAAAAGGTTTTATTTTAACATCACCTTCTAGCTTGATTCCTTTCCTCTGCAATATTTCCTTTAAAATAAAAGACGTAAAAAGAGCACTATCTTGCACAACGGAGTTATTCACAAAGTTATGATCTAAATTTAAACCATTCATAGGAACAGACCAGTACGCTGGCCTTTCATCCCACATCCATCCAGGACCCATTGCGCAATCATCGAAACAACTTGTATCAATATATAAATTGCCTGTGACTTTCACTAAACCTTTTAATTGCTCAAAAAGACTGACTAGATCAACCGATTTCAAACTTGGGTCTCCTGAACCTACTAAATAACAGTTTCCGTCGAGAACTCCGTCCTTGATTTCGTTATCAGCAATAATTTTTGTTTCAAATCTAAAATCCTCTCCAAGTAAATGCAAGGAAGCTGCTGCAGTGAAAAGCTTAACACAGCTAGCAGGAACAAACCTTTGCGCACTATTTTTTTCATATATGGTTTTCATGCTATCAAGAGAAAATACCTTGATGCCAATTTGTAGTTTTGGATCAACTTGATTAATAATTTCAGTAATATGCTTATCAATTAATGAATCCTTAGTACAATTATCTCCTAAAAGAGATACGCACAAAAGTATTTTTACAACTATTAATACTCGCATAGTTTTCTATAAATACCTGAACATTTTTTAGACGTTAGTTTCAAACATTTCTCAAGAGTTTCCTCCGTCGTAAAAAGGGAAAAGCTTTCTTTTGCGCGTGTTATTGCCGTATATAATATTTCCTTTCCAAAAACCTCTGATCCAGGTGGCAAAAATATACATAAGTCTTTGTCTTCACTCCCCTGGCTTTTGTGTACCGATATGCAGTATGCTGGCTCATAGTCAGGCAGAAGAGAAGCCATTATTTTTTTTTCAGAAAAAATTGCAAAATCTTCTTTTTCCACTCTTCTACCCTCTTGTTCTTTAACTAAAAATCCTGTTTCTCCGTTACTTAACTGGAGCGTTTTGCTAGTTCTTGTTAAGATAATTGGTATTTTTTTTCCGTTCCACATCAACTCATTAATGTTTTCCACCCCAAAAGGTCCTTTTCTTACGCATGACAGTAACCTAAATCCACCTTTATCAAATCTTTGTCTCCAATCCTTAATATTATACTCAAGAGCCTCAAACGGAATAGGATATCCATTTTTTACCATTTGAGCCATATCTAAAATTTCTTTTTTATCGCACCTCATACACTGCTCTAATCTTGTATAAGCTTTTTGGGTCTCTTCTATATACTGACAAAGCTCTTCAAAAACATTCCCTATTTCAACTGGAGGTAATTGATTTTCATCACCAACAAGTACTAGACGCGTACCTGTCTTTATATTCCTTAGTAAAGCAGCAAATAAGGCGGCATCTATCATAGAACACTCATCTACAATCACCATATCAAAATCAAGAGGAATTCCGCCAAAAAAGAGATCTTTACTATCGTTTATTTTTAAAATTTGATGAATTGTCCCAACAACACAATCAAGCTTATCTCTAAAAAGAGCCGCAGCTTTGCCTGTTGGTGCAATAACGCACATAGACTTTGTCCACTGCCTTGCAATTTCAGAAATAACAAAGCTTTTTCCAGTTCCAGGACCTCCACAAAGACAGCTTAGTGTGTGGTTGAAAGCTGCGAACAGCCCTTTAAATTGTAAGGCGTTTAATGTTCCCCTTTCAAGGGGTAAGTGATAGGGTGCAGTCGTATTTAGCCTTTTAAAGTTTGAAACTATTTGCTGCTCCACAACCCAATTTCTTTGAAGGTAGTATAAGTCGTTCCATCGTCCTACTGGAGCTTCAAATGTTTCTTCATCTCCCTTTAAAGCAAAACATGCGTCGTTTTTTTCGTTCTTTTTTATACATAGATGGCCGGATCTAGCGGCAAACATTAGCTCCTTTGCGATTGAGCCATAATATTTATCGGTAAGCTCGTCTATGAATGCGTATTCCACTTTAAAACATAGGGTAAACTGATTATTAAACTTAAGGTTAACTCTAAAAAATACACTAGGTTATCAATTATCGTCAAACTCACAATCGAGATACGCTCTGATAGACTTCTCAACTATACTTTTATAAAAAAGACTGGATAAATTATAATCCATAAAACGAGTATTTGAATGTAGCTTTAATGAATACATATTTTCTTTTTCCACGCTACAAATGCCTTTGAAGCGATGTACATGACCAGATATTGCGCTAACGCACCCAGCAACATGCGATTCCGGATGACTCAAAAGAGGATTAAACTCATCAGAATAATTGGAAAACAAAAATCCTTGAGTTCCAAAAACGGTGAAAAAACAAAAAAGGGAGAAATAAATAAGTATTTTCATATATACTCAAAAAAAGTTTTATCAGGTACTCCAACTACGCATTTATTTTTTAAATGAATTTAAAAAATTTACTATCTTTCTTTATCGTTTTTTTGTGTTCATACTCTCTGATTTTTTGCGACACAAAAAACGCCCCCTTCAATGAAGAAATTTCTTTATTTGATAAGTTAATCAGTGGAAGAGCTCTTTTAACTTCGGGTACTTTTTTCCCAGAAAACGCAATTAATACAAGCGAGGGGGAATTTACCATATTTCCAGTAGCAACCTTCGCTATAGTTCACGGGGAGTACAACAGCAATTGGCAATACAATAATACTGACAATCACTATTTATTGCAGCCCGCTTTGTACCTATACTATGGAATAAACTCTTTTATAGACCTTGAAGCATCGATTGGCACTACAACTGGATTTAAAAAAAACGCTTCTGCAACATCTATTAGCGACTCTGAAATAGCAATTGGCTTCCAGATCCAAAATCAAACCGATAAATCCCTAGCCCCCTTTGTAAGAATAATTCTTGAAGAAACGTTTCCCACTGGCAAATATAAAAATCTAAATCCAGAAAGAAAAGATATCGATTCTTCAGGGTTGGGGTCTTTTCAAACAACGGTTAATCTAGCCCTCCAAAGCATCATTCCACGGGAAAAAAACCCTGTCTCAATTCAGTTAACTTTAAATGCTACCCATTTCGCCCCTGTTAAGGTATCAGGGTTCAATGTTTACGGTGGTGGATATGGGGCAGTAGGAACAGTAAAACCAGGGGTTCAATTCAATACTTTTTTTTCTTTAGAATGCGGCCTTTCAGACCTATTTGTTTTAGGGCTTGATGCCATATATTCCTACCAAAAAAAAACCACATTTAGTGGTAATCCAGGTTTTACAACACAGGGGGAATACTCTAGTAACCATATGCCATGCACAGCAGAATTCTTCTTAACCCCTCAATTTGAAATAAGTTTCTCAGAAAACGGTGGAGGTCAATTTGGGCTTCAACAAACGATTACTGGAAAAAATATAAATGCACAAAGCCTTTTCTTTGGAAGTTACTATTACTCATTCTAAATTAGGTTTTCTAAATAAAATACCACCTTCTGGGAGTCCTCTTATAAAAAGATAAAACATTCCTCCATAATCATTTCCAGATTTCAGTTGTCTTAAATATCTTTTGGTAGCTTTAACATATAGGTTTGACTGTAGGTTATAGTCACTTTCGCTCATTGAAACTTCTAATTGCTTTTGATCGTACGTAGGGAGAAGATTGGTTTTCCAATCTAAAATATAATATTTTCCAGCGTAGAAAAACATCAAGTCGATAAATCCTTTGATGTAATTATCCTCCACTGGATATAAAAACTCTAACTCTGGATAAAGCTGATCTACATCGTTAAGGCAAAAATTAAAAGGTCTTAAAGGAGTATTTAGTGCGAACTGCACAGTTTTAAAAACCTCATCTTTAGGATAAGCTTCAGGAGTTCTTTTTTTTATGATCGCTGCGATATTTTGATTTTTGTCTCGAAAATATTCTTCAAATATATCATGGAAAAGTAGCCCTGTCTCCACTCCACTAGGTATTTTATCTTCTTTAATATTCTTACTTGTATACCAGGTATTTGCAAGTGATGAATATGATTGAATAACTGCTTTTTTGTTTTTTTTAGTAATGGGTAGAGGAGGCTTCAATGCTAGGTCCCTCTTAAAAGTTTTAACAAGAGAAACGGGGGTTAAATATGTCGCATCTTTTATTTTTGGGTTGAAAATTTCCAGTGGAGAGAGTTCTTTCTCTTCAACCTTTCTAGATGTTAAATCATTTAGAATGGGGACATAAACTCTATGTTTAGCACGCGTTAGAGCAACGTATAACATCCTCATTTTTTCTTCTTTTTGCTGTTGTAAAGCAGCTTGACACCTAGGATCTCTTTTATCGTACTTAATCCAATCTTTTTTCGATCTAATTAAGTTCTCTCTTGACGTGTGTCGATTAGCAAGGCCTAGTGTAAAAACTACTCCAAACTCTAACCCTTTGCTCATATGAATAGTTAAAATAGCAACCGCATTCGTATCGGGAATGTGACACCTTGGCTGATCTTGTATACTTTTATAAAATTTAAGCACCTCATATTTGTAAGTTCTATTATAAAATTGAAATTCCAGTAGCTGAGTACTTATCAAGTTATAGTCGTTGACCTCCTCCTCTGAAGAAGGTAGAAAAAACTCTCGCAATAGTTCTGCAATATTTTGAAAGTGCACTATCTTTACTATTAAATCGGCGATATTTTTTTGATCGCTTTTAATTTGATGATGCGAATATTTAAAAGAAAGGACTCTTTTTACTGTTTTTTCACAAGGATCGAAATAAGCCTGCAGTAAACTTTCTATATAAATATAGGTCTTTGTTGTCCCTAGATTCTCTTTGGTTCTTTGGTATGAAGGAATATGATGCGTGGATAAATAATTTTTCATCCTCTCTGCTTGGTACCGATCTTTAACAAGCACTGCTAAATCATCATATTCTAACCCTTGAGTCTTGAGGTTTCTTATCTCTTGGACAATAAACGGGTAAAAAAGACTTAGTTCAGCAGCTTTTGGAGGCCATGTTCTTTCCTTACCTGGGCTATATTCACCGACAAAAAAATGTATGGGGTCTTTCTTATCTAAAAATGACTTATTCTCTTTTTTCGGAGATAAAACGGGTTGGTAGGGCATCGGTAGATCACTAAGAGATAGAAATTCTTTATTTTGCATAAATAACGAGTTTAGAGCCTCTGTCAGTTGTGGATCAGCGCGGTAATTAGTATTTAATCTTTTTTTTGAAGAAATATACTTTTCAGCGCTTAAATAAGTATAAATATCTGCAGCCCTAAAAGAGTATATAGATTGCTTAGGATCTCCAACAAGAAATAATACCTTCACTGGATTATCAATAAAAAGATTTTTAAATATGTTCCATTGTATCGCATCTGTATCTTGAAACTCATCTATAATAACTGCGCTATATTTATCTTGAACTTTCTTTGAAAATTGCGGGTATTTTAAAGCACCTTGCATCTTAGTAAGAAGTTGTTTCGGGGAAGTAATATTATGTTCATCCAATTTTTTTTCCGCAGAGCGCTTTGCTAAGCAAGCGATCCGAATTATTATTGAATGTGTATCTGCTGAAGGCTGAAGAATCGGAAGAAATGTCTTCCGAATCTCAAACATTTTCACAGGGCACCTTTTTGCTTTTTTTGATAAATTAGTCGGCGTTAATTTACTTAAAAAAGACTCCGTCTGCACTAATTGTTCAAATTCTTTTTTGGTCAAAGATTCTTTTTTGATTAAATCGAATTGTTCTTGATATTCTCTTTTAAGCTTTCCCTGGCTGTTTTTTATCTTGTTAAATTCTAGATCATCTTCAGAAAAGCGAGGCATTTCTTTTCTTTTTTTTAAATACGCCTCATAGGCCTCAGTAAAAGAGAGGAAAACGGGAAGCTCTCCCTCTTTTTCAACAAGATGAAGTATTTTGTCGACAAGATCTTCATGATTTTTTGGCAACTTCGATAATTGTATATTAGAAAATTGATCCTCAGTAAGCCCCGTACGTAAAATATCAACTATGTGTCTTTTAAGCGCATCTTTATAGTCATCATTACTCTCCGACTGAGGCTCAAATTCTAACTTTGCCTCGCAAGAAAACTCAGTAAGCATTCTATGGCAAAAACCATGTATTGTGTATATTTGCGCTTGATCAAGCATTGCCAGTCCATGCTCTATCGCCAATGTCTTTGGCTCAGATTTTAACGTAGAGCGAATTCTTTCCTTGAGCTCTCTCGTAGCGGCCCTAGTAAATGTTACGATTAAAATCTTATCAATTGAAAAATCATGATCTCTAATTAATCTTGCTGTAATATGCTCGATAGCAAAGGTTTTACCCGTCCCCGCTGATGCTTCAAGCAAATAATGACCTAAAATATCGGTCTTTGTATCTAGAACGTCAAAACGATCCACTAAATTACCTCCAAAAGAGCACCAAAAGACTCTTTACATGTATCGTGCCATGTTTTTAAAATAACATCGCATGAGTAGTGATCTTTTTTTCCAAAAATAAGCTCTACGTAAGGATCTTTTAGTTGCTTATTTATTGCTGAATAAAGTGATTTAGGAGAATTCTCAATAATGGGCTTTATAAACGTTGGTAAAAGAGGAGCTGGGGTTTGACTTCCAATGGAAAATAGTTTAGATAGATTATTGAATATAGCCTGGTAGTCCTCTTCTATTTCAAGAGTTATACCTTCATTCACAATAAATAATGGCATAGGATTTTCTAAGCAAAGCGCTAGATATAGTGGATAAATTTTTACAAGCTCTAAAAAAGATAGCATCCCAAAAAAAGGAAACCCATGATCGTTTATATCTACGTCTATATTGAAATGCTTGATATGGTAT
>MDTG01226937.1_pt1 | contig 10148 bp, 16 predicted proteins | sample 811421 | NCBI WGS metagenome assembly MDTG01 (sample SAMN05326645, study PRJNA326480) | marine metagenome | isolation source: seawater | place: Pacific Ocean: South East | collected 2011 | reverse complement strand
GAGAATTTTCATCATTGGTGGATAGAGGGAAAATTGCAAAAATGTTTTATTGCAGGAATAGGATGTTGCTTAATGAAGAAAAAAGTAATGGAAAAATTTGCCTTTAGGCACGATGAAACTCTTTTAGAGAATTTTCCTCCCGACACTTATTTTGCAGAAGATTTAAGATTAGCAGGAGTGCAAAATTGGGTGCATACAGGAGTGCTATGTTTTCATTGGAATAGAGAAGATTGGGGGAGGCACTTTCAATTAATAGAATACGAAAAAAGTGAATAATAATTAAAATAAATTAAAATGGCTAAAACTATTAAATTAACCGACAAAGAAAAAAAGGAAACGGATATATTAGCAAAAAGGATATTGCCTAAAACCGATTTTCAAAAAGTTATAGAACACGACAAAGTATATTATAATGCTTTAACACAACACTTGGAATTTTCAATTATAAAAACAGATATTCTACAAAAGAAAGTGGAAGAGATATTAAAAACACAAACCAAAGAAAGTATAGAGGCGAATATAAATACTCTATGTGAATTTTCTAAAACACGATTAGAATGTCTTGATTTAAAAGCACGGCAACATATTCAACAGAAACTCGTAGAGGACAAACAAACTCATTACGACAATGTTTTCCTGCCTCAATATAATAAAGAGTGTGCAGAGATGAAAGAAAAATTTGAGGACACTTACAAAGAAGCAGAAAAGGTATTAAAAGATAAAGATAGTCATTATCAAAAATTTGTTAAGAAAATAACTTACGAAATGGATTGGTGGAATAAAACCACAGACAAAAACAAAAAGAATGATGAATACCGAATACAACTCTACAAACCATTAAAAAGAATAGTGTCGGCATATAATAAAGAAAAAGAGAAAAAGGCAGAAGAACTTAAATATGTTATGAAGTAATGAATAAATTAGGAGTAGTATATAATGTATTTGATGGAGAAGAACTTTTACCTTATAGTATAAAACAAATAAGGAGTGAGGTAGATTTTATTGTTGTTGTTTATCAAAGTGTATCTAATTTCCGATACCTTAATCCAAAACTTTTACCTACATTAAGAGAATTGAAAGAAAAAGGTATGGTGGATATGTTATATGAATACACTCCAAATTTTGATTATTTAGAAGATAAAAATGCTTTAAACGAGTTGCAAGACAAAATAGAAAAGGAAAGTGGTTTTAAATTAAGTAAAAAGGAAATAACGGCTTGTGATGGAAGTAGGAATGAAACCGAAAAAAGAAACATTGGATTAAAAATTTGCAGGGCAAATGGATGTAGTTTTTTTATAACTATTGATTGTGATGAGTTATATATAACAGAGCAATTTAGAAAAGCCAAAGAGGACTTTTTAGCAGGTGGATATGACACTTCTTTTTGCAAAATGCTTACCTTTTATAAATTACCAACTATGCAACTTGACCCTCCCGAAGAGTATTATGTGCCTTTGTTTTATAAAATTAAAGATGATACAGAATTTAGATATTATAAGGTCTATCCTGTTATGTGCGACCCTACAAGACGAGTGCAAAGTGGACACCCCCGTATATTTAATAGAGATGAAATACAAATGTATCATTATTCGTATGTGAGAAATAATTTAAGTTCTAAATTAAATAATTCATCTATACAGGAAAGTAAAGAGGAGAAAAAGCAAATTTTAGACCATTTTAAAAATTGGAAAAGCAAAGAAGATGGTGCATTTTTAATGAGTGAGCAGAAATATGATTTGATAGAAGTAGAAAACCTTTTTAAAATAAAACTATGAGAGAAGCATTATTAGGCGTAGCCGTAGGTAAAAAAGGTATAGGAAAAACTTATACCACCTTACAAATAATAGGAGGTTATATAAAGGGGAGTGCAAGTGTAAAGCCACGAAAAGCACTTATATTGGATGTAAACGATGAATTTAGTAGCGTTAGAGCAATTAGTCCATCTGATGTAAAACTATTCACGCACCACCCTAAAATTGAGTGCAGGAGGGTAAGACCATATAATGAGGATGGAACTAAAATGACTTTAAGTGATATTGCTAATACATTGTGGGATATATTACGAGATTATAAAGGTGGATTATTACTTATTGAGGATATAAATAAATTTACAGGCGACTATCTTAAAAATGATTTGGTAGGTGCATTATGCACAAACCGACATAATTCACTTGATATTATTATGCACTTTCAAAGTATAGGAAGAGTAGGCACAAAAATTTGGCAAAACATTAATTGGCTACGATTTCATAAAAACACAGATGGAGTGGATAGGCACAAAAAAAAGTTTGAGGATAAATACGAGGCGTTTAAAATTTGTGAGATATTAGTAAATAAGCAATACTTTGGGGGAAATAAATACTTTTATCTAACCTTTGATTGTGATAATGAAAAGATTAGAGGAGTTTATTCTGACAGGATGATGAATGAAGCCATAGATGAGTTTATTGCTCTTAATTATAATAAAAAGGTAAAACCTCTTCTTAATCAAAGAAACGCACAGGGAAAAAAACTTTATAATTCTACTAACGCTACTAAAGAAGTTAAAAACAGGATAAAACAAATGTATTTGTGATAAAATGTTAAAACTTCTCGCCTTTATATCTTTATACTTATTAGGATGTAGTTTAATTTGGCTACAAACTAACGGACAATTTGTATGGAGTTATTTTGCTAAAAACCCCGTCTTATTATCAATAGTATTTGGAACTCTTATTAGTTATATAATGATAACGGCTACTAAATATGGGTTTGTTTCTCTTAACGGCTCTCTGTGGAGTATTAAGTTCTTTGGCTTCTCTTTAGGTTTAATTGTTAATGCAATACTTAACTTTTATTTAATGAATGAGGGTATAAATATAAAAACTACTATTAGTATTATATTGGCTTTTGTAATAATAGGGATACAATTTTGGAAATAATTTAAAAATGTTTATACCTATTTTTCACACTACAACCTCCTCATAATCAATCCATTATATTATTTTCACACTTTTATATATATGTATTAGGATATAATAATTGTTGTATTTAGTTATAAAAATTGTTTATGTTTGTATCTGTGAAATTCCTATTTGTATAGGAGGTAAAAATTATTTTTAATTTATAAAAATTCAAGTTATGAACAATAATGTAAAAGGTATGTTATTTACTGCCGTAGCAGTAGCATTAGGTGTTGTACTTTCGTCTTATATTACTAAAATGATGGTAGACAAAAAAGTAGACGAAGCGAAAGAAGAGGGTGCTATGGCGTCTTAATCTTTTAAAAGGTTTAACAATGCTACACACTATTAAAGATGGTGGAAAAATAAAAAAGGGGAGATAGTAGGTAATATATATTATTGAATATGCTCTCGTTTTTACTACTAATGAAAATTAGGTGGTAATCGTAAAGAATTAAAAATGTTGAGTTGAGGTTTACATACTTCCTCCATTTAGATTGTTTACACAATAATAGACATAGTGTTTATTATTTAAAATAAGTGTTTAATCAAGTTTAAAATTTTTTAAGTATAATGGAAAAATTAGATTTAAGAAACTATTTCGTAGACGCACAAGATGAGGCAAATGACAACTTCTTCAATTATGATGGAGATGATTTTGACGATTTTGATGAAGATTTTGATGAGTTTGAAGATGATGATTTTGATGGAGATGACTACTTTGAGGGAGATGATGATGACGCCTTTGATATGGCGACAGGGGGTGGAATGTCTGCACCCACATCACAACCATATATTGTAGTTGTTAAAAATACAATCACATTAGCAACCAACGAAACTTCTGCAACTATACTTGGTGCATATAATACATTGAGCAATACTTCTCCGAATTGGCAAAATACTGCTAATATCTCTATTAATATGGGAATTAGTGGAATTACTTATTCAGAGTTTTTATACCAATCAATGAATAAGCCATTTGTAGTAGGTTTAACTTACTACCAATCGGCAACTGCAAACCAAGTACTTGAAACTCTTACGCTTATCAGTAGAGATGTTAATGGTAATGAGAGCCAAAAAACTCTTGTACCAACGATTGACCCTTACCAACAACAAAGTACAGTTATCGCAATTAAATACTCTTATAAAATAGATGGTTTTACCTCTATGGTATTAAATTGTTTAGGTGGCTCTACAACTAAATTATACTTCTATCCTGCCGAAACTGCGAGTACTGCTCGTACTTTAACAGGAAAAAGAAGTGTTGCAGGTTATGGTAATCCAAACATTATAAAATCTGATAAACTTACTTTATCATCATCGGCTGTTAGGGCATTGAAAGGTGGTAGAAGAAGAGGAAGAGGAAGAAGAGGCAGATACGGAAGAAGAAGAAGATTAAGATAATCTTTTTCAGTTTATATGTTAGATAAATCATTTACGATTTGTCCATCCTCGCAAGAGGGTGTCTTTCAAAAAGAAAGGGGGTTGAGTTGCTTTTTTAAAGTGGTTTAACCCCTTTTTGTTTAAAAATAAAGGTTTTAAAATGAGAAGAAATAGAAGAAAGAAAATAACTATATATGATTACATAGCAGACAAAGTCCCTGCTAATGCTCATTTTTTAATTAATAAATATGGTAAGTATAGAAGAGCAAGAAATAGCAAAGAATTGGCTTACCAATTAAAAGATTTTGTAAGGACTTTTGGGGAAACGGGATTAAGAGAATTGTGTAAAATTCATCCCGATAAAAAACTTGTAGAATTGGATTGTGATGTGTGTAAAAACCATACTTGTAAACCAATCATAAAGGAAGTTGTAAAAGAAGTCCCTGTAAGAGAAAAAACGCCTACTCCACAGGCGTATTATAATGCAAGTGGAGATGAAATAAAACAAAATGCTAATGAGGGTAGGGTATTTATCTTTTTAGGTTTTGTGATTTTAGGAGTAGCAATTTTATATAAAAAGTAAAAGTTATGAGATACGAAAAACACGATTTTAAAAGAAACTTCTTAAACGCAAGTGGAACACAAGTGGGCGACAGAATGGTTATTGCCGAATTTGGTAAATTGGTAGGTCAATATCCAAAAGTGTTTGTAAAAGCGATTAGAAGTGCAGGAGTGCCTATTATGGCTAATGCAAACTCAAAGCAATTAATTGATGTTGTAAAAAGAAACATTAAGAAAAACCCAAAGTTAGCGACACATATTTCTACAATAATTTTGGCTTCATCGGACTATGATAGTGCTTTTGATGGAGGATATGATTTTATTGGAACGAAAAAAGATGGAACTCAAAGAGGTGCAGGTTTTAGAAACTTATTTAAAGGAAATAAAAATAAAACTAATCCCGATGGAACGCCTAAAACAAAAGGAAAATTTTTGAGCAATATCTTTGGAAGTAAAGACGCTACCACAGGAAAAAGAAGTGGTGGATGGTTTTCTAAAAAAGAGGGTGGAAGTAAGTTCGGAAATTGGCTACGAGGAAAAAAAGGAAAAGAAGTAGATGGTGTAGTTCAAGAAAGAAGTGGTTTTGGAGATTGGCTTTCATCTAATCAAGAGGGATTAGGAAATATGGCTTCAAGTTTGATAGGAGGTTTATTTAGTGGTGGTGGAAGCAGTAATGCAGAAAACAACGCTAATTCACAACAAAACCAAGAGGGAGGCTCAGGAGGAACAGGTGGCGATGGTGGTGGAGGAAAAAGTGGAGGTATTTCTCCAATGATAATGATTGGTGGTGCAGTAGTTGTAGGACTTATTATCTTTATGGTAGTAAGGTCAAGACGAAATAAAGGAGGAAAGAAGTAATGATGTATGGCTTATTCAAGAGAGGATATTGAATTAAGGGAAGAGATTTTTTCCCTTTACAACGAGGATAAACCAAAGCAGAATACAAACGAAGAGAAATTAAAAAAAAATATACAAACCATAAACGACATAACTAATAATAATTTAGGTCGTAAAATAAAGAAGAGGACGGAGGGCAATATAAAAGGTGCTTTATTAGGAGGTGCATTTGGAGTTGTCATAGGATTAGCGAATAGGCAAAGTCCTCTAATTTATGGAATAATTGGTTTGGTAGTAGGACGAGTATTATTTAATAATAAATTAAACGATGAGTAAAAGTGCTAACCGATTATTTAAAGAGAGTAAAAGTGATTTGTCATTTAAAGAGTGGCTACAAATAGAGCAGGAAGAGGGAAGATTGAAAGTGAGTATGGCTAATGCAGATGGAGATAGTGAAGTGGTAAAAACTATACCCACAACAAAACAAGCCAAAGTATCACTTGGAAAGTGGAATTTAGTAGGATTAATTGCAGTAGGATGTTTAATATACGGACTAATGCAGGTAAGTAAGAAAGATTAGATGATAAAAACTATTGAACTGAATGAAAAACCAACCATAATAGAAGTGTTGATTGACACGAATGAGAGAGAGAAATTATGGATAAAGGTAAAAGATAATAATAGACCAAACACATACTATACCAAAAGATATGGTTTTGTGAATGGTCGCAAGTCGTTCTTTGTAAATATGCCACAAGCACCCGAAGTTGCGAAAGTGATTGTGTATAATGATGAGTTGGGATTAAGGAGAAGAGATAAGAGTTTTAGAGCAAAAATTAGAACTAAACCTCTTAATTTAACTCCACCACCAATGAGCAAAAAAACTAAAGCATTTGTAAAATTTGCACAAGAGTTTGCAGACGAGTGTGGTTATTTGAGCAGTAGTCCTAATGGAGATAGGTATAAAAGTAATAATGGAAAATTTGTCATTGATTACTTTGATTATATAAAAAGTAAAGCCGATGGACAAAAGATTAATACACCTGCAAGAATATCACAATTAACGGGTAGAATAGAGGTTAGTGCAGACGCATTTAGGAAATATACAATACCAATGAGAATGGCTATTTTATTTCACGAATACGCACATTACAACCTTAATGATGAGCCGAGTTCGGAGATAGAGGCAGATATTAATGGGATACGAATATATTTAGGTTTGGGTTATCCACGAATAGATATATTTAATGTTTTTTTGAATGTTTTTAAAAGAAGTCCCAATAGTAGAAACAAAAAACGATATGAAGAGTTAAAAAGTTTTGTAGAAAGATACGACAGAACTATAAGATTGTTAAAATAATGAAAAAAGGAACAGGAAAAGCACCAACAACAACGATAACTACTTCTCCCGTGAGAACAGGAGGGGGTGGTTTTAATGCAAATATGCTTGTGCCTTTTCTTTATTTATTTGCTACACCTATTATGATGGGCGTAGGTTATTTAGTTGTTATTAACCCTTTATTAAAGAAATTAGGGATAAAAGACGACAGACAAGAAAAAGAGGCAAAATTATTGGTAGAGCAAGTTAAAGGAAGTCCAATTTGGACACCTATGTTTTATCAACAAGAGGGAGGAAATACAATGGGAATAAGTGAAGCAAGAGTATATGCAGAAAGATTGTATGACGCTATGTTAGGTGGATGGACAGGATGGGGAACAGACGAAAATGCTATAAGTGGTGTATTTAACACTTTAGGTAGCACGGGAAATGTAAGTATTGTTTCAGAGGCGTTTCAAGATATGTATGGAGATAGTTTAATAAGCACTTTAGATAGCGAATTAAGTGCAGAGGACTTTATTACTTATGTAGCAAGTCCAATAAGTAAATATAATTAAAATGAGCAACCACCAAATTGACATATCGGCACAGGGAGGTTTAAACCCACAAAAAAATCAAGCACTTAAAAAAGGTTTGATTATTGGTGTAGTTGTAGTAGTAGGTATTGCCATTTATAGAGCAGTATGGAAAAAGAAGATATTTCAAGATATTGGAAATTGGGATGTTTTTCAGGGTGGCGATGTAGGAAACACTACTTTGGGAATTAATCAATTTCAATATCAAATACAGGGTTTTGACGCTTTGAGTAGAGCAAATCAATTATCCGAAGCATTTACCAAAGATGACACTTGGCTTTATGGTGCAACAGATGAAGATTTGATTTGGGATACTTTAGATGGATTAACAAACGAAGAGATAAGAGCAGTAGAAGAAATGTATAATAAACACTATTATTCAACTTTAAATATGACTTTGAGAGATAGTTTTTATGATGAATTAAGTGGCTCTGAATTAGATAGAGCATTAGCATATTTAGATGGAATTACATATTAAATTAAATTAACTATGAGAAAAATACACAAATTTGACAAACGAGCAAGAGCCAAGTATCTTGACAAGCAAAGCCGATTAAAAAGAGGTAAATATGGAAAACCTGTTTTAGATTTGAGAACTGACAGAGAAAACCTGCGAGGCGAGGGCAGAGGATACTATGCAAAAAGAAAGCATAGGTTTGATGGAGATAATGAATTTGATGGAAAATTAGATAGTTTAAGAGATTATCAAAGCAGATTTGAGGGTGGAGATATTGAAGAAATAGATGGTTTTACAGATTTTGATGGAGATGTAGAAAACAATGATTTGCAATTTGACAACCTTTTAAGCAAAAGAGGTAGAGCAAGAAGAAAAGAAAGAAGAAAACTTCGTAAAGGTGGAATGAGCCGAAAAGAAGCAAGAAAAACGGCTTTGGCTATGATACCAAGACAAAAGGTAGGAGAAATGGTAAAAGAAGTCGCAAGTGGACAACCATCTGCGTCTACACAGGCATTAATAGATAGTGGGACTATTAGTAGCGACCCATCACTATTAGCAAAGCAAGTGAGTAGTGCCGTGCAGGAAAATCTAAAAGAGGGAACTCAAAATACTTCGGGAGAAAAAAGAAGTGGTAATACGCCACCTCCCGAAACTAATAAAGGTGGAGGAAGTATGCTTATGTATATTGGAATTGGTGCAGTAGCATTAATAGGAATTTACTTTGTAATGAGAAAAAAAAATAAATAATAATAATAATAACTTAAATTAATAACAAATGGAACATTTAATGGAAAACGATGTTGAAGCAAACGAAAACTTTGACAACCTTTTAGGCAGAAAAGCCAAAAGAAGAAGAGCAAGACGAAAGTCAGACCGAAAAAGAGGTCGTAAAATGCGTTTAAGAGCAAAATATGGTGGTATTGCAAGTGGCTACGGCAGACCTGCACCAAGACCAAATGCTTATGCAGACGCAAGTATTGGAACACAAGTTGCACAAGAAATGGCAGGTGGGGACGCCTTAATTTCGGGTGGACAATGGATAGGTGGTGGAGGTAGTAGTGCTACTTTAAACAAAAGAGGAAAATTAGGTGGCGTTATTGGTAAACTATTTGGAAGAAGAAAAAGAAGAAACCGAAAGCATAAAAAATTATTAAGAGCAATTAATAATCCAAGATGGCTAACAAACCCTAAAAACCATTGGAAACTTAAAGACGCAGTTAGACAAATGGCTATTCAAAGTAATAACGATGGTAAAACGGCAGAAGAAATGATTAAGTTTTCTAAATTTCCACCAAAAAGAAAATATCCTTTATTAAGTGAGGGTGGATGGAAAACGAGAAAACCAATGTTAAGAGGAAGTCGTCATTACGGGTTTGATGGAGATGATTACTTTAATGCAGACGGAAGTCCTGCACAAAAAGGGTTTTTTGCTAAAAATTGGTGGATTATCGCTTTAGTAGGTGGTGGTGCATTTTTATTTTTAACTCCACAGGGTAAGCAATTAATGGGTAAAATAACAGGAAAATAAGATGGATAAAAAGAATATAAAACTAATTGTCGGTAGTATTATTGCTATTGTAGTGGGGACTTTTATTTATGACCGAATAAGTCAGAGTAAAAAACCACCTTTACCTCCATATCCTCCTGCACCTAATCCAAATGGTGGTGGAGGCACAAGTGGTGGTGGCTCTACAATGAATTATACGCCTTATGCCTATGCTCTTTATGAAGCGATGGACGGATGGGGAACAGATGAGGACGCAGTTCTTGAAATAGCAAATATGCAGGAAGCACCTCAAATTGCCCAATGGTTTGACGAAAATAAATTATTATTTGAGGGAGAAACTTTAAAAGAGTGGATTGAGGGCGACTTTAGTGGGGACGAAGAAACTCAATTATTAAATAAGTTCGGATATTAATATAAAAAACGATTAAAATGGCTAAAAAAAGAAAAACAAAACGAGTAAGTAGAAGTTATTATTATAAGCAGACAGGTGGGGACACAGGAGGTGGAAACACAGGTCTTATAGTCGGTTTAATTGTTGTTGTTGCAG
>MDTG01223898.1_pt1 | contig 10148 bp, 10 predicted proteins | sample 811421 | NCBI WGS metagenome assembly MDTG01 (sample SAMN05326645, study PRJNA326480) | marine metagenome | isolation source: seawater | place: Pacific Ocean: South East | collected 2011 | reverse complement strand
GGTCAACGATCCCTTCGTGATGAAGGCCTGGGGCGAGTCGACCGGCGCGTCAGAGGCCGGCATCACCATGCTGGGTGACCCGCAAAGCGCCTTTACCAAGGCGATCGGGATGGAGTTCGACGCGCCGCCCGCAGGCCTGCTGGCACGCTCCAAGCGCTATGCGATGTATGTCGAGGACGGCACCGTCAAGGTGCTGCATGTCGAGGAGAGCCCCGGCACCTGCGAAGTCACCGCAGGCGAATCACTGCTCGCTGAAATCTGACGCTGACACCGGGTGCGAGGGGGCGGCCCCTCGCACGTTCCGCGATGATTATGGCCAGAAGAAACCGCGCCGTGTTTATTCTTGGCCCAAATACCCAAACAATGACGATTCAGCCCGCGAGCCCGTCGAATTTGCGCGCAAGCTTGACGTCGAGCGAACTGAGGCCGTCCACGTCATGCGTGGTCAGGGTGATCTCAACCTTGTTGTAGACGTTGAACCATTCCGGGTGATGATTCCATTTCTCGGCCCAGATCGCGGCCCGGGTCATGAAGCCGAAGGCCTCGGTGAAATCCCCGAACTTGAAGTCCTTGCGGATAGCATCGCGCCCCTCGACCATGCTCCAGCCGTTTTCCAGCAGCGGCTCCAGCGTCGTCTTGCGCGCGGTATCGCTCAGCTTGTCGCTCATTCTTGATCCTCCATCGTGGTTTTTCGGAACGGGCCATAGCCGGTGAGGATCTCGATATCCTCGTCCACGGCGGCGCGTTCGGCCTCGAGGTAATGCGCGACCGCCTCGGCAAAGCCCGGATCGCGCAGCCAGTGCAGCGAATGCGTGGGCACCGGCAGATAGCCGCGTGCCAGCTTGTGCTCGCCCTGCGCGCCAGCCTCTACCCTTTGCAGCCCGTGATCAATGGCGAAATCCATGGCCTGATAGTAACAGAGTTCGAAATGCAGGCAGGGGTGATCCTCGATGCAGCCCCAGTAGCGGCCATATAATGCCGACGCGCCGATGAGGTTCATCGCGCCCGCCACGGGCTGCCCGTCGCGCAGCGCCAGCACCAGCAGGATATCGTCGCGCAGCGTCTCATGCGCGCGGTCGAAAAAGCGGCGGGTGAGGTAGGGCGTGCCCCATTTGCGCGCGCCGGTGTCCTGGTAAAATGTCCAGATCGCGTCCCAATGCTCCGGCTTTATCTGATCGCCGGTCAGCGCCACGATCTCGCCGCCGAACCCTTGCGCGCGGGCGCGTTCCTTGCGGATGGTTTTGCGCTTGCGCGATGAGAGGTCCGCGAGGAAGGCGTCGAAATCCGCGTAGCCACGATTGATCCAGTGATATTGCTGCGTGCGGCGGGGCATGAGGCCAAGCGCGGCCCCCGCTTCGACCTCCGCCTCGGTGCAGAAGGTGACATGCAGCGAGGAAATCCCGTTGCGTTCGGCCACCTGTGTCGCGCCTTCGACGAGCGCCGCGCGCCCCGCCGCCTCGAACCCCGTTCGGGTGAGAAAGCGCCGCCCGGTGACCGGCGTGAACGGCACCGCGATCTGGAATTTCGGGTAATAGCGCCCGCCCGCGCGCTCATAGGCATGGGCCCAATTGTGGTCGAAGATATATTCGCCCTGGCTGTGGGATTTGAGGTAGAGCGGCGCGCAGGCGATCACTTGCCCCTGCGCCTCGGCGGTCAGGTAATGCGGATGCCAGCCGCTGCCGGTGCCGACCGAGCGGCTGTCCTCCAGCGCGGCAAGAAAACGGTGGGTGGTGAACGGGTCCTCGGGACGGCCATCTGCGGCCTCGGGGCAGGCACAGGCATCCCAGACCTCCGCCGGGATATCGGCGATCCGCTCGTGCAGGCTGATCGTGATCTCGCTGTCGCTCATGCTGCTGGCCCCGTCACATGCCCGGCTCTATCTGGGCCGCGCGCGGCGCGGATCAAGCCGGGATATCCGGCAGATAGCCCTCGAAGGTGATGTTATGGGCGACCGCGCGGGCGCGGGCCTCTGCCTCGGGGCTGCGTACCGTCCAGCACAGGATTGCAGCGCCCTCTGCGCGCAACTCGACCAGCCGGGGACTGTCCAGATCGTTCACATCATGGCTGACGAAGACCGAGCCGCTCGGGGAATACTCGGCCACCGCGCGCAGGCGCTGTCGGGTTTCGGCGCGCAGGAGCGGCCAATCCTCGGGCGTGTAGCCGCAGGTCACGATGCCGCGCGGGATATCCGGGGCGAGCGTGGCCATCCGCAACACCATATGCGGATTGAAGGACATTACCGCCACCGGCCCGTCATAGCCCGCGAGCGCCTGCGCCGTGGCCGTTTCCAGCGTGCCGCAGGTCTCGCCCATCTGGCCGTGCTGGTCCTTCAACTCGATCAAGAGCGGTATGCGGCCTGCCACGAGGCCGAGGATTTCGGGCAGGTCGGGAATGCCCTCCTCGCCGCCCTTGAGCGGTATGGCTGCCAGATCGGTGGCGTCGCGCTGGCGCACCGGCCCCGTCTCACCAGTCAGGCGAGCAAGGTCGTAGTCGTGAAAGACCATCGCCTGCCCGTCGCGGCTGAGTTGCAGGTCGATCTCGGCCCCGTAGCCCGCCGCGATTGCCGCCGTGATCCCGGCGCGCGAATTTTCGGGTCGGGCATCCGACACGTCATGCAGCCCGCGATGTGCCAGCGGCACGCGGCGAAAGACCTCTGGCAATTCGCTCATCTGATCTGGAACACCCCGTCGATCTCGACCGCCACGCCAAAGGGCAGTGACGGGGCCGAGACGGCGGCGCGCGCGTGCTTGCCCGCATCCCCCAACGCCTCGCCGATGAAATCCGACGCGCCGTTGATCACCGCCGGTTGCTGGGTGAAATCGCCGGTGGAATTGACGAAACCGGTCAGTTTCACGACCCGCACCAGCCGGTCGAGATCGCCGCCACAGGCCGCCTTGACCTGCGCCAGAAGGGCGATCGCGCAGACCTTGGCCGCCGCCGCCCCCGCCTGGACATCCATGTCAGCGCCCAGCTTGCCCGTGAGCAGCGTGTCGCCGTCCTTGGCGATCTGGCCCGAGACATAGAGCATGTCGCCCGCCTGAACGTAGGGCACGTAATTGGCGGCCGGGGCCGGGGCCTCGGGCAGGGTCACGCCCATCTCGGCAAGCTTTTTCTCGAACTGGCTCATGTCACTTTCTCCCGTGATGTGTTTGCGCCGAACGCTAGCGACACTTGCCGGGGAAGGAAATCCGAAAATGCCCGGGATATCATCAGGCTGCCGCAGGCGGTTGCGGGCGCTTGCCGATGCCGGGACGCAGGGATTTATGTGATCGCAATTCGCGGCACCTTACGCTATTGAGTAGGTTGGTTCAGGGCATGCCCGACTCGCGAGTGCTGTCGCCAATCTGCCACATGATCGTGATGTGACGTGTCGGCGTGGTGGGTTTGCCCCTGAAATCGATTATGTAACAAAGACTCATCTTCAATCTGCGGATATTACAGTGCTGCCAATCCCCGCCATAGTTACCCGTCGTATCGTTCAGTCATGTGTGCTGTGCGGTGTTCTTGTGCTTGCCGCCTGCGCGCAGCCCCCGGCCGATCAGGCCTCGCGCGGGGCGTTCGATCCCTATGAGCAGGAAAACCGCAAGATACACCAGTTCAACCGAGGTCTGGATCGCGGGCTCGTGCGGCCGGTGGCCAAGGGCTATGACACAGCGATTCCCGACGATATCGAGAACGCCATCGTGCGCTTTGCGGTCAACACCTCGCTGCCCAGCGATATCGTCAACAACGTGCTGCAACTGAACATGCGCGGCGCGATACAGGATACCGCGCGGTTTCTGGTGAACACGACCGTTGGCCTTGGCGGGCTTTTCGATCCGGCCAGCGAAATGGGCATGCCGGCGGGTACGAATACTGATTTCGGCCAGACCCTGCATGTCTGGGGCGCACGCGAAGGGGCCTATGTCGAATTGCCCCTGCTCGGCCCGTCGACCACGCGGGATACCTACGGCATCTTTGTCGATCTGTTCACCAATCCGCTGTCCTATGTCATCGAATCTCCCGATAATCTGGTGATCACCGGGGCGGGCGTGGCCGCAGGCCTGTCGCGGCGCAGCAAGTTCTCGGAAACGATCGACCAGATTCTTTACGAGAGCGCGGACAGTTACGCGCAGTCGCGTTCAATTTACCTGCAAAATCGCCGCTTCGAACTGGGCGGCACGGAGGGGAGCACCTATACTGATCCCTATGACAGTATCGCACCCGCTGCCCCCACGTTGGAGGACCCCTATGACCAGTAACCCATCCCGTCGCCGTTTTTTCGTCTCCGGACTCGCCCTCGCTGGCGCGGCGCTGGCACCGCTGCCGCTGCATGCGCTGACCGAAGCGCGGGCGCGCGCGCTTGTCGATCAGGTCGTGAACGAGATCAACCGCGTGATCGCCTCGGGAAAGGGGCTGTCCTCGATGATCCGCGATTTCGAACAGATCTTTTCGCGGCATGCCGATGTGAGCATCATTGCGCAATCCACGCTCGGGGCCGACGCCCGGCGCGCCTCCAGCGCGCAGTTGCGCGCCTATACGGAGGCGTTCCGTGGCTATGTCGCGCGCAAATATGGCAAGCGATTCAACGAGTTCAAGGGCGGGCGCATCGAGGTGAACGGCGTCACGCAGGTCAAGTCGTGGCATGAGGTCAAATCGACCGCCTATCTGCCCGGCGAGTCGCCCTTCGAGGTCAGCTTTCTGGTCTCGGACCGGTCCGGGCAGGACAAGTTCTTCGACATGATCATCGAGGGCATCAGCCTGCGCCTGAGCGAACGCACCGAAATCGGCGCGATGCTCGACCGGCGCAACGGTGACATCAACGCGCTGATCCAGGATCTCAAGCAGGCGGGTTGAACGAAAGGCCCAACGGATGGATTTGAACGGCGTCCCCAGTGGGCGCCGTTTTCAGTTTCCAAAGATGCTGCGCAGGATGTTCTCGATCGGGTTGCCGCCTGCCACGGGGGCGCGGCGTTGCGGGGCGGGGGCAGGTTCGCGGCGCGGCGCGGGACGCAGCATCGGCAGGGGCTTGGGCGGTACGCCCTCATGGACCCGCACCATCGTCTCGTGCCAGATTTCGGCGGGCAGACCGCCGCCCGTCACGCCGGTCAGCGGCGTGTTGTCATCATAGCCCATCCAGACGCCCGCCACGTAATCGGCGGTGAACCCCAGAAACCATGCATCGCGCGCGGCCTGCGTCGTGCCGGTCTTGCCCGCCGCCTCGCGGTCGGGCAGTTTCGCGCGGCTGCCGGTGCCGCCATCGACAACGCGGCTCATCATGTAGATCAGTTCGCGCGCGGCCTTTTCCTGGATCACCCGTTCGCCGATGCCGCCGCCTGCGCCCATCAGGGGCTCATCCTCGCCCAGCAGTTTCAACTCCGTGAGGCCATAGGGGGTCACCGATGAGCCGCCATTGAGGATGCCCGCATAGGCGCCCGTCATCTCGAGCAGTGTGCTCTCGGAGGCGCCCAGCGCCAGTGCGGGACCGGCGGCCAGATCGCTTTCGATGCCGAAATCGCTGGCGACCTTGCGCACAAGGTCGCGGCCCACGCTCTCGGAGACCTTGACCGCCGGGACGTTGAGCGACTGGCGCAGCGCCTCGGCCAAGGTCACCCGGCCATAATGCTTGCGGGTGTAGTTCTCGGGGCACCAGCGGCCGGAACCGGGCACATTCAGGCAATAAGGCTCGTCCACCACCACCGAATCATAGCTGTAGCCGAGTTCGAGTGCCGTGGCATAGACGAAGGGCTTGAACGCGGAACCGGTTTGCCGATTGGCCTGCGTGGCGCGGTTGAAGGCCCCGATCACCTTTGTCTTGCGCCCGCCCACCATGGCGCGCACCGCGCCATCCGCACCCATCACCACGATGGCGGCCTGCGCCTTGGAGCCGTCGCGCACCTTTTCGTCGAACACCGTCTTGAGCGCCTCCTCGGCGGCGCGTTGCAGGCGCTGATCGAGCGTGGTGCGGATGATCACGTCCTCGGTGGTGTCGCGGGTGAAGAATTCCGGGCCCGAGGCCATCACCCAATCGGCGAAGTAGCCGCCCGCCTGCCGCTGCGCGGCCTCGGACAATTCGGCCGGATTGGCGAGCGCCACGGCGGCGTCATTGTCGCTCAGATAGCCCTGCCGCCGCATCAGCCCGACCACGACCGAGGCCCGGTTTTGCGAGCGTTCGAGATTGGCGGTCGGCGCGAGCGTCGAGGGTGCCGTGAGAAGACCCGCGATCATCGCCCCCTCGGCGGCGTTCAGCCTGGCCGCCGATTTGCCGAAATAGCGCTGCGCGGCCGCCTCGGCCCCGTAGGCCCCGCCCCCCAGATAGGCGCGGTTGAGATAGACGGTCAGGATCTCGTCCTTGGTATACTTGGCCTCCATCGCCATGGCGTAGACTGCTTCCTTGGCCTTGCGCCAAAGCGAGGTGCGGCGGCAATCGGACACGTATTCGGCCTCGCTCTCCCACTGGCTCTCGTCATATTCGACGCCGAAGCACAGCAGTTTCGCGGTCTGCTGCGTGATCGTCGAGCCGCCATTGCCCGAGAGCGGTCCGCGCCCCTCGCGCAGGTTGATGCGCATGGCGCTGGCGATGCCGATGGGGTCGACGCCGGGATGCATGTAAAAGCGGCGATCCTCCGTGGCGATCACCGCGTTCTTGAGATGCGGGCTGATCGTCTCGGCGGTGACAACGCCGCCGAACTGATCACCGCGCCAGGCGAACACCTGCCCTTCGCGGTCCAGAAGCGTGACCGAGCCGCGTGCGCGCCCGTCCATCAGCGCCTTGTATTCCGGCAGGGTCGTGTAGGTATAGGCCACGGCCAGCCCGACGACGATGGCCACAACCGCTGTCACCCGCCAGCCGATGGCCCAGAGCACGCGCAGCACCCAGCCGAAGATGGCACGCACCAGCCGCACCAACGGGTTGCGCGATCGCCGCTGCGGCTTGCGCTTGGTGGTGGTGCGTCGCGCGGGTTTCGGCTTGGCCGCCTTGCGGCTGCGCTTGGGGGCCACCAATGGCGGTTTGCGCCGTCCTGAATTGCTCATGCTTGCCCTGCCCGGCCATCGTTTGTTTGCGCCAGTTTATAGTGCGCGCCGCCAAATGTAGAGACCCGGTGCGTGGGTAGCGGCGTTTTCCGCTTGCATATTTATTAGGCATTATTAATTTTTCGCCTGTTTTTTGGACATTCACATCCGTCAGACCGGGCAAATTCCGCGCTTCTCCCTTCCAGACTCTGCCGTCAGCGCCTTTTCTGCACCTGCAAACAGCGCGCTGAGTGAGAGACAACGGAAAGGGACCAACGTGAAACTCATCATTGCAACGATCAAGCCGTTCAAGCTCGAGGAGGTCCGCGAGGCGCTGACCGATATCGGGGTGCGCGGCATGATGGTTACCGAGATCAAGGGCTTCGGCTCTCAATCGGGCCATACCGAAATCTATCGCGGGGCAGAGTACGCCGTGAACTTCGTGCCCAAGATCAAGCTCGAGATCGCGGTTTCTGCCGCGATGGCCGATCAGGTGGTGGAGGCCATCACCAAGGCCGCCCGCACCGGCAAGATTGGTGACGGCAAGATCTTCGTGCTCGACATCCAACAGGCCATGCGCGTGCGCACCGGCGAAACCAACGACGACGCGCTTTGAGCCGCAAGGGGGAAAGACCAATGGATATGAAAAACTTTACGAAAAAGGGCCTGGCCTCTGCGGTGATGATCGCAGCGCCATCCCTGGCCATGGCGCAGGACGCCGCCGCACCGGGGTTCGACGAGATCGGCCCCTATATCATGACGACACTGCTGTTCTGCATGGCAGGGTTCCTGGTGTTCTTCATGGCCTGCGGCTTTGCCATGCTGGAAGGCGGGCTGGTGCGCTCAAAGAACGTCACCATGCAGATGACCAAGAACATCGCGCTCTATTCGGTTGCGGCGATCATGTACTGGCTGATCGGCTTCAACACGATGTATCCGGGCGATTTCAATGGCTACTTCGCCATCGGCGGCCCGACCGTGCTTGATGCCGTTGGCGTTGCCGCAGCCGATGCGGCGCTCGATTATGCGTCGGTGGGCTCGGACTTCTTCTTCCAATTGGTGTTTGTCGCCGCGACCGCCTCGATCGTGTCGGGTGCGCTGGCCGAGCGGATCAAGCTGTGGCCGTTCCTGGCCTTCGTGGTCGTGCTGACCGGTATCATGTATCCGATCTCGGGCTCCTGGCAGTGGGGCGGCGGCTGGCTTAGCGAGGCAGGCTTCTCGGACTTCGCAGGCTCGACCGTGGTTCACTCGGTGGGTGGCTGGGCCGCGCTGGCCGGTGCCATCGTGCTGGGGCCGCGGATCGGCAAATACGGCAAGGACGGCAAGGTCATCCCGATCCCGGGCTCGAACCTCGCACTTGCCACGCTGGGCACGTTCATCCTGTGGCTGGGCTGGTTCGGCTTCAACGGCGGCTCGCAGCTTGCGATGGGGACCGTGGGTGACGTCTCGGACGTGAGCCGGATCTTCGCCAACACCAACATGGCCGCTGCCGCCGGTGCCGTGACCGCGCTGATCCTGACGCAGGTCTTGTACAAGAAGCCCGACCTCACCATGGTGCTCAACGGTGCGCTGGCCGGCCTTGTGTCGATCACCGCCGAACCGCTGGCGCCCACGCTCTTCGGTGCGCTCTGGATCGGTGCCGTGGGTGGCGTGATCGTGGTCTTCACCGTGCCGCTGCTCGACAAGCTCAAGATCGACGACGTGGTCGGTGCCATTCCGGTTCACCTCTTCGCGGGCATCTGGGGCACCATCGCCGTGATCTTCTACAACAGCGACGCGAGCCTCGGCACGCAGCTTTTGGGGATCGCCGCCTACGGTGCCTTTACCTTCGTCGCCAGCCTCGTGTTGTGGTTCATCCTCAAGGCTGTCGTCGGCATCCGGGTTGGCGAAGAGGAAGAGATCAACGGGCTCGACATGGCCGAACTGGGCATGGAGGCCTATCCCGAATTCTCCAAGAGCTGACGTTCCTCCTTCCCGTCAGCTTGAAGAGATCACCCCCGGGCGTTCGCGCCCGGGGTTTTTTCATGGAGTGACCGCCTGCGGCGCACCGGTGGCCATGTTGGTGCCGATATAGGGTTGGCCCGCCTCTTTCCACGCGCCGAAACCGCCCTCCATATGCGCGATTCGTCCGATCCCGGCGGCGATGGCGGCGCGGGCCATCTTCTCGGAGCGCACACCGGAGCCGCAATGGATCACGAGGCGCTTGTCGCTCTGGCCCGGCAGTTTTTCGGCGTTGAAGAACGGCATCGGCAAGAGCAGCGCGCCCTCGATATGCTCGAACATGTATTCCTGCGGCGTGCGCACGTCGATCAGCACGATCTCGTTGGCGTCCCATGCGCGCGCCACCTCCTCTGTCGTCCATGTCTCCAGTATGGTGCCGTCGATCTCTTCGGTTTTCATCCTGGTCTCCTTTACTCAGAAACGGTTGGCGGGGATCTTGAAGTAGCGCTGCCCGTCGCTCTCGGGGTCGGGCAGGCGGCCGCCGCGCAGGTTGACCTGCAGGGCGTAGAGAATGCGATCGGGCAGGCCGAGTGTTGCGTCGCGGTCGTCGCGCACCTTCATGAACGCGTCGCGGCTGGCACCGCCGCCGACATGCGGGTTGTCGCGCTTGTGAGCGGCGACGGTCGCCTCCCATGCGGGATCTTGCCGGTCGCCCACCGGCGGGTAGTCATGGCCGACGAAAAGCCGCGTCTCGTCCGGCAGCGCGAGGATCGCCTGCAAGCTGTCATAGAGCATGCTGGAGGAGCCGCCGGGGAAATCGGCCCGCGAGGTGCCGACATCGACATGCATGAAGGTGTCATGCACAAAGGCCGCATCGCTGCCCACGACATAGGTGACCGAGCCGAGCGTATGCCCGGGCGAGAGCATCACGCGCACCTTCAGTTCACCGATACTGAACTGCGCACCGTCGTCAAAGAGCCGGTCGAAATCGCGGTCCGGGTCAAAGGCGCCGGGCATGTTGTAGAGGTCTTCCCAAATGCGCGCGATGTCGCGCACCCTGGACCCGATGGCATTCGGCGCGCCGAGTTTGTCGCGGAGCCAGGCCGACGCCATCAGGTGATCGGCATGGGGATGGGTGTCGAGAATCCACTCTATCTCCAGCCCCTCGCGGGTGACGAAATCGAGAATTTCCTGCGCGCTGTCGTGATAGGAGC
>MDTG01107135.1_pt1 | contig 10148 bp, 7 predicted proteins | sample 811421 | NCBI WGS metagenome assembly MDTG01 (sample SAMN05326645, study PRJNA326480) | marine metagenome | isolation source: seawater | place: Pacific Ocean: South East | collected 2011 | reverse complement strand
TACGACGGCGACGTGCAGTCGGACGTGGTGGCACAGGGCTTCGGCTCGCTCGGCCTGATGACCAGCGTCCTGATGACGCCCGACGGCAAGACCGTGGAAGCCGAAGCCGCGCACGGCACCGTCACGCGTCACTATCGCCAGCACCAACAGGGCAAGGCCACCAGCACCAACCCGATCGCCTCGATCTTCGCATGGACGCGCGGCCTGATGTATCGCGGCCGCTTCGACAACACGCCTGATGTGGTCGCCTTCGCGGAATCGCTGGAAAAGGTCTGCATCAAGTGCGTCGAGGACGGCAAGATGACGAAGGACCTCGCGCTGCTCATCGGCCCCGGCCAGAACTGGATGACGACCGAACAGTTCTTCGAAGCCATCGTCGAAGGCCTCGAAGCCGAGATGAAGAAGCAGGGGCTGGCGTAAGCCACAAGGCCTTACGTCGATGACCAAGGCCCGCCTCGAAGTCCGCCAGGCGAAGATCGGCGATATTCGCAATATCGCCGCTCTCGCCAAGCGGGTGTACGAAGACTTTGTCCCATACACGCAGAGCGAAATTCGCGGGCAGTTGAACAACTACCGCGAAGGTTGCTTCGTCGCCTTCCTCGACGATGAACTGATCGGCTATTGCGCCTCGATCCGCATCGGCGGCGACAAGGCGCTGCGCCCGCACGGCTGGGACGAGATCACCGGCAAGGGCTACGGCAGCCGCCACGATCCCAACGGGGACTGGCTCTATGGCTACGAGCTCTGCGTCGATCCCAAGACGCGCGGCACCCGGATTGGGCGGCGCCTCTACGAAGAACGCCGCAAGCTGGCCGAGCGGCTGGAACTGAAAGGCATCGTCTTCGGCGGGCGGATGCCGAACCTCTCGCGCCAGTGGCGCAAGGTGGACGGGCCGCAGGATTACCTCGACAAGGTCATCTCCGGAAAGATCCACGATCCGGTGGTGCGCTTCCAGCTTGCCAACGGGTTCGAGCCAATCGGCATCCTCAAGAACTACCTGCCCGAGGACAAGCGCAGCCGCGCTTTCGCCACCCACATGGTGTGGCGCAATCCCTTCGTGGATCAGGAGGCAAGCCCCAAGGCCCGTGTGCCGCGCGGGGTGGAGAACGTGCGCGTCGCCACCTGCCAGTTGCAGGCCCGCGCGGTGGCTGACTTCGACGAGTTCATGCGCCAGGTGCGCTATTTCGTCGACGTGGCAGCGGATTACGAAGCGGACTTCATCCTCTTCCCCGAGATGTTCACACTGATGCTGCTGAGCGCGGAGGAAAAGGAACTTTCCCCTCTGGAAAGCATCGAACGCCTTTCCGAATACACCCCACGCATTCGCGAGGCGCTGTCGGAGATGGCGCTGCGGTTCAACATCAACATCATCGGCGGCTCACACCCCACGCGGATGGAGGACGGTGATATTCACAATGTCGCCATGGTGTGCCTGCGCGATGGCTCGATCCACGAGCAGGAAAAGATCCACCCCACGCCCAACGAGGCGTACTGGTGGAACATCCATGGCGGTGACAGTGTGGACGTGATCCAGACGGACTGCGGCCCCGTGGGGGTGCTGATCTGCTACGACAGCGAATTTCCAGAACTCGCCCGCCGTCTGGCGGACGAAGGCGCGCGGATCATCTTCGTGCCCTTCTGCACGGATTCGCGTCAGGGCTACATGCGCGTGCGCTACTGCGCCGCCGCCCGCGCGATCGAGAATCAGGTCTACGTTGTGATGAGCGGCAACGTGGGCAACCTGCCCAATGTCGCCAACATGGATATCCAGTACGCACAAAGCTGCATCCTGACGCCCTGCGACTTCCCCTTCGCCCGCGATGGCATCGCGGCGGAAGCTTCCGAAAACGTCGAGACACTGACCATCAGCGACGTGAACCTGGCGGATCTCGCCTGGGCCCGCGCCGAAGGCACGGTGCGCAACCTCGCAGACCGCCGCTTCGATCTTTACCGCATCGAATGGGAGCAGAAAGGCTCCGGCGGCGATGCCACCGACATCAGCGGTCCGCCCCCGACGCGCCAGCATGGGCCGGGTGGCGGCTAGTCGCTCCCATACACGTCAGTCCCGGTCCTACTTACGCTTTCGTAAGAATTTGATTTGCACGCAGCGCGCGAATTTCAAGAATGCGGTCGCCAACCCGTTTTCCAAGGCGAAATAAGCGCATAGAACAAGGATGACGATGCAAGCACCGATCACCACTCCGGTGAAGTCGATGGGAGAGCCAAGTTGCCAGACTAGCATTTCTGGGAGGCTCTGACCTTCGGCCATGCGAAACTCCAAAGTTATCAAAACGCCTTAAACGGTCTGCGCGCCGCCTTCCGCCGCTCCTGCCGTCGCCTTGCTCACCAGCCAGATCGCCAGCCATGATGCGGCAAAGCCCGGAATGATCTCGTAGACGCCGGGACCGCCGAGGAACTCGCTGTTCCAGCCAAGGGCGATCCACGCCATCACGACGCCCGCGCCGACAACCAGGCCTGCGACCGCGCCCGTGCCGGTCATGCGCTTCCACGTCAGCGACAGGATGATCAGCGGACCGAAGGCGGCGCCAAAGCCCGCCCAGGCGTTGGCGACCAGCGCCAGCACGCCGCTTTCGGGATCGCTGGCGATCAGGATCGCGGCCACGGCCACCAAGGCAGTGCTGATACGGCCCACAGTCACGGCTTCGCTCTCGCTCGCATCCTTCTTCAGGAACAGGCGATAGAAGTCCTCGGTCAGCGAGCTGGAGCTGACCAGCAGCTGCGAGGAAATTGTCGACATGATCGCGGCCAGCAACGCTGCCAGCAGGAACCCGGTGACGAACGGGTGGAACAGCGTGTTGGCGAGCAGGATGAAGATCGTCTCCGAATTCTCCAGCGTAAGGCCGTTCATCTCCACGTGCGCGCGGCCCGCCAGGCCCACGCCGAGGGCGCCGATCAATGCAATCAACATCCAGCCAAGGCCGATGTTGCGGGCGGTTTTCACCCCGCCCTCGCGGATGGCCATGAACCGCACGATGATATGCGGCTGCCCGAAATAGCCGAGGCCCCAGGCGATGGCCGAGAGGAAACCGATGACGGAAAGCCCGCCGGACCAGCTAAGGAAATTAGGATCGACTTCGCGCAGGACATCCGCCGTCGTCCCCCACCCGTCGCCGAACAGCACCACCAGCGGCATCACCACCAGCGCCACCACCATGATGCAGCCCTGCACGAAGTCGGTCAGGCTGACGGCAAGAAAACCGCCGACCATCGTATAGGCCAAAACCACCAGCGCGGTGAGCAATACGCCTGCCATGTAGGGGCTGAAACCCATGACGGGCGCATCGATGAACGTGCTCTCGAACAGCAATCCGCCACCCACCAGGCCCGCCGCGGAATAGACCGCGAAGAACACCACGATGATGATCGCCGAGGTCACGCGAAGGGCAACGGCCTTGTCAGGGAAACGGTTGGCGAGGAATTCGGGGATGGTCAGCGCATTGCCGTACTGGACGGTCTGCTTGCGCAAACGCGGTGCAACCACGATCCAATTGACCACGGCCCCCAGGAACAAGCCGATCCCGATCCACGCTTCGACAAGCCCGGAGAGATAGAGCGCGCCGGGCAGCCCCAGCAGCAGCCAGCCCGACATGTCGGACGCCCCGGCGGACAGCGCGGCGACGGCCGGCGGCAGGTTCCGCCCGCCCAGCAAATAGCCTTCGCTGTCTTCCGTCGAGCGCTTCCAGGCATAGAGCCCGATCCCGAGCATCAGGATGAAATAGAGTGCGAGTGCGATCAGTGTCGGTGTCTGCATGGCTTCCATGCATACAGAACGCGCGAGGCTTGTCACCCGCTGCGGCCAACTTTGTCATAGCTTTTCGAGACAAGCCGCTGCAGCGCAATATATCGGTTGTTATCCTGCAACCGATCTTCGATAATGACCTGTAATGCACGGTGCCGAAGCAATTTCCCCCATCATGAAGGACGCGCTCGTAATCCTGGGCGCTGCCGGAATTGTCATCCCCCTGTTCGCCCGTTTCCGGGTGACGCCGATTATCGGTTTCATCCTCGTTGGCCTGCTGGTGGGCCCGTATGGTCTTGGCCGGATGGTGATGGAATACGAATGGCTGTCGCACGTCACGATCACCGATCAGGAGCGGCTTGAGCCTTTTGCCGAATTCGGCATCATCCTGCTGTTGTTCGCCATCGGGCTGGAACTCAGCTTCAACCGCCTGTGGCAGTTACGACGGCTGGTGTTCGGCCTCGGCGCGCTGGAATTGCTTGTGATCGGTTCGCTGATGGCGGCGATCCTGTCGATGATGGGCCAGTACTGGACAGGCGCGATGGCGCTGGGCCTGGCATTGGCGTTCTCCTCCACTGCCCTCGTGCTGCCTATTTCTGGGACGAATACACAGGTGGGCCGCGCTGCACTGTCCATGCTGCTGTTCGAGGATATCATGATCGTCCCGGTCATCTTCCTGCTCGGCGCGATGGCACCGTTCGCGCAGGCGGAAGGTTTGACCGGTTTGTGGGATACGCTGCTGCATGGGCTTATCGTCGTCGTAGTGCTGATGGTGGGCGGACGCCTGCTGCTACCGCGCCTGTTTGCCCAGGCTGCCCGTACGAAGAGCCCGGAACTCTTCCTTGCCGCCAGTCTTCTGGTCGTAATCGGCGCGAGCCTTGCCACGGCATTCGTCGGCCTGTCGCCTATCGTGGGCGCGCTGATCGCGGGCCTGCTGATCGCCGAAACCGAATACCACACCGAAGTCGAAGGCATCATGGAGCCCTTCAAGGGCCTCGCTCTGGGTATCTTCCTCATTACCGTGGGCATGAGCATCGACCTCGCCACGATCTGGGACAACCTCTGGCTGATACTTGCCGCCGTGGTGGGCGTGCTGACCTTGAAAGCCGTCGTCACCGGCGTGTTGCTGCGCCTGATGGGCGCGCGGCGCAGCACGGCGACGGAAACCGGCATCCTGATGGCCAGCCCCTCGGAGACGACCCTCATCGTCCTGGCGGCCGCGACGAACGCCCTGCTGATCCAGCCCGGAACAGCCCAGTTCTGGCAGATCGTAACCGCCATCGGCCTCACCATCACGCCGCTCCTCGCGCTTCTCGGGCGCCACGTGGCAGGCCGGGTGGAGCCCGCCCCCTCGCTGGAGGAAATCGATGGCGATCCATCCACGCCGCGGGTTGTCATCGTGGGCTTCGGCCGCGTCGGCAGGCTAGTTGCGCAGATGCTGGATGCCCACGGAAAGGCCTACGTCGGCGTCGATGCCGATGCGGACCTGATCGAAAGGGCGCGGCGTGAAGGCTATTATGCCATTTACGGCAACGCCATGCGTTCGGACGCGCTGGACAGGCTGGGCATTGAAAACGCACCGGCGGTTATCCTGACCATGGACGAGCACGTTCTCGCGCAAAGGCTGGTCAAGAAACTGCGCGCCGCACGTCCTGATATGCCGATCATCGCCCGCGCGCGCGACAGCTTCCACGCGGCGGAGCTTTACCGAAGCGGCGCCTCTACCGCCGTACCGGAGACCCTCGAGAGCTCACTCCAGCTATCCGAAGCGGCACTTGTGGACTTGGGCGTCGCCATGGGGCCGGTAATCGCGTCCATCCACGAGAAACGCGACGAATTCCGGGAGCAGATCCGTGAGGAAGGCGCCCTGGAAAGCAAGCCGAAACTGCGCACAAGCACGGCAGAAAGCTGAAATTCTCGGAAATTCAAACGGATTGGCGCGTTGGGTGGGAAAGGAGAATTTCCCATGAGCGAACAAAAAGATCCGACGAAGCCCGTTCCCAACGACGAGAAGTTCAAGCCGAAGAACGTCGCCGACGGCCAAGAGCACGGCCGCGCTACGCGCAACATGAAGGATGTTCCGCGCGGCAGCGACGGAGACCGCCGCCGCGCCGCCCAAAACCGCACGGACTGATTACCGCACGGAACGATTAATGAAGCTTATGCCGCTTCGGTCGTCAGTGCCTCGCGCACTGCGGCCAGGGCGGCATCGGCGTTTCCGCCATCAGGCCCACCGCCTTGTGCCATGTCCGGTCGGCCACCGCCGCCTTTTCCGCCGAGCGCCTCTACACCGACCCGGACAAGATCGACTGCACTGATCTTGCTCGTAAGGTCGTCGGTAACGCCGACCGCAAAAGCCGCTTTTCCGTCATTCACCGCGCAGATCGCGGCAACGCCGGAACCCATGCGGGACTTTGCCTCATCAAGCAGGCCGCGCAATTCCTTGGGATTCATGCCGGAAAGCACCTGGCCGGAAAACTTGACTCCGCCGACCTCTTCATCGGTCTGAGGGGCAGCCCCACCCCCACCAAGAGCGAGCTGCTTCTTCGCTTCAGCGAGTTCGCGTTCAAGTGTCTTGCGTTCGTCGACCAGTGCTGCGACGCGCGCCTCGACCTCGTCCGGTACGGTCTTGAGCGTTGCCGCGACCGACTTGAGAGCTTCTTCCCGGCTCACGATCCACTGGCGCGCGGCCTCGCCGGTCAGGGCCTCAATCCGCCGCACGCCCGACGAGACGGCGCTTTCAGAAATGATGCGGAACAGGCCGATATCGCCGGTCGCGCGCACGTGTGTGCCCCCGCACAGTTCCACGGAGTAATTGCGCCCGGTGCCGTCCCAGTTCGGTCGGCCGATCGACAGGACGCGCACTTCCTCGCCGTATTTCTCTCCGAACAGCGCCATCGCGCCCGCTTCGATGGCATCGTCCGGGCTCATCAACTGCGTGCGTACTTCGTCATTGGCGCGGATTTCGGCGTTCACTTCGGCTTCGATCGCAGCGATTTCCGAAGGCGTGATCGGTTTGGGATGCGAGAAGTCGAAACGAAGGCGGTCCTCGGCGACCAGTGAACCTTTCTGGGTCACGTGCTCGCCAAGGTGATTGCGAAGAGCGGCGTGGACCAGATGCGTGGCCGAGTGGTTCGCGCGAATCTTGTCGCGGCGCTCCGCATCGATGGCGAGATGGACGGTATCGCCAACGGCGATGGTACCGGAATTGATCTTGCCATGGTGCGCGTGCAGGCGACCAAGTGGCTTGGAGGTATCCGAGACCGCGATCTCCAGGCGATGGTCGCCGGTAATCACGCCGGCATCGCCGGTCTGCCCGCCGCTTTCGCCGTAGAACGGGGTCTGGTTGGTCAGGATCGTCACCTCCTGCCCGCTGTCTGCCCTGCTCACTTCCTTGCCGTCGACGACGAGCGCGACAACACGGCCCTCGCCTTCCGTGGAGGCATAGCCGGTAAATTCTGTAGCACCCTCGCGCTCGGCGATGTCGAACCAATGGTCGCCATCTGCCGCAGCACCGGAGCCCTTCCATGCCGCACGTGCGGCGGCCTTCTGCTGAGCCATGGCAGCATCGAAGCCCTCGCGATCCACACTAACGCCGCGCGAACGCAGCGCGTCTTCGGTAAGATCATAGGGGAAGCCATAGGTGTCGTAGAGCTTGAAGGCGGTCTCACCCGGCAGGCTATCGCCTTCGCCGAGCGAGCCGGCTTCGTCGTCGAGCAGGCGCAGGCCTTTTTCCAGCGTTTGACGGAAGCGGCTTTCCTCCCGCTCGAGAACTTCGGTGATGAGCGCCTGCGCGCGGCCAAGATCGGGATAAGCCTGCCCCATCTCGCTTACCAGCGTGGGCACGAGGCGGTGCATGAGCGGCTTGTCCGCGCCCAGCAGATGCGCATGCCGCATCGCACGGCGCATGATGCGACGCAGCACGTATCCGCGCCCCTCGTTCGACGGCAGCACGCCATCCGCGATCAAGAAACTCGTGGAGCGCAGGTGGTCTGCAATCACCCGGTGGCTTGCCAGCGCGCTATCCTCGGCGCGCGCACCGGAGAGGTCTTCGCTGGCTGCGATGATGGTCTTGAACGTATCCGTCTCGAACACGTTGTGGACACCCTGGAGGACGGTAGAAATGCGCTCGAGACCCATCCCGGTATCGATACTGGGGCGCGGCAGGTCTCCGGTAATCTCGTCGGCTTCCTGCAGGTGCTGCATGAAGACGAGGTTCCAGATTTCAACGAACCGGTCCCCGTCCTCCTCCGGCGAGCCGGGAGGGCCGCCCGCCACATCGGGCCCGTGGTCCCAGAATATTTCCGAGCAAGGACCGCAGGGACCATCGGAGCCCATCGCCCAGAAATTGTCTTTCGTGGGGATGCGGATGATGCGCTCTTCAGGCAGGTCGGCGATTCGTTTCCACAGGTCGAAAGCTTCATCGTCCGTATGATAGACCGTGGCTGTAAGGCGTTTCGGATCCAGGCCGAATTCCTTCGTGACCATGTTCCAGGCGAGTTCGATCGCCCGCTCCTTGAAATAGTCGCCGAAGCTGAAGTTGCCGAGCATCTCGAAGAACGTCAGGTGCCGCGCAGTGTACCCGACATTGTCGAGGTCGTTGTGCTTACCACCGGCACGCACGCATTTCTGGCTGCTGGTGGCGCGCGGCGCGGGCGGCGTCTCGACACCCGTGAACACGTTCTTGAACGGCACCATGCCCGCATTCACGAACATGAGCGAAGGATCGTTGTACGGCACCAGGGGTGCCGACGGGACGATCTGGTGATCGTTGGCCGCGAAGTAATCGAGAAAAGTGCGGCGAATATCGTTGGTCGAAGTCATGCAAGGCGAATTAGGGGGCAATTGGCCCTCCGGCAAGCCGCGTTACGCCACTAACTGGCCTTCTTTGCCGTCACGATCCACGCAGCAGCGGACAAGGCGACGATGCCGTCGTGGTCGTGGCGCTCACATAGAGAGCGCACGCGGCTAAGGAACCGGTCTTTCTCCTCGCCTTCAAGCTCGGCCGAAGCGCGGGCTGCGGGACCGATGCGGCAGAAATAGGCGAAAGCATCCTCCACCGCATCCTCGCCAGCTCCGGCGATCATCGGAAAGTCGACCGCCTCGAATGCGATATCGGTCCAGCCTCCCGCCGAGAGGATGGACGTCACCCTGTCTTTGTCCGCAAAGGCGAAAGGACCAGGTGCCGCCGGGTCCGTGGGGGGTGGAGCTTCCGGAAGGAGCTTGCCGACCTCGGTAAAGAACGGATTCTCGGATACATCGCGGAAGCACGAGAACATCAATCCCGCGTCGGTCAGGGCCTGCTTGGCCAGGTTTGCAAAAGCCGCGGGGGGATCGTCGAAGAACATGACACCGTGACGGGAGACCAGGAAATCGGGCGCGGTCGCGTGATCGCTGGCCCATTCGGCGGCATCCGCCAGTATGAACCGCACGTTCCCGAGATGGCTGCCCCGTTCGGTCGCCGCTTCAATGAGCTTCGGTGAGACATCTACCCCGGTGACGGTCACGTCCCGGCGTCCGCGGGCGATCGCGAGGGAGAGTTCGCCCGCGCCGCAGCCGACGTCCAGCACCTTGCGGAAGGTGAACTCCCGGGTTCTCTGGAGGAGCCGTTCGGTCAGGCGGGTAAAACTGCGATCCGTCCTGCGCCATTCTGCAGCCCAGGTCTCGCCGCTCTTGCCCTGCCACTCGCTCTTGTCGACCAACACGTTTCTCCCCGTTGAGACACCGGTGTTATCGGGCGGCCCGGCACTCGGCAATGTGCAAGATGCGAAGAAGCCGGCGTTGGGGGCACGAGGGCCACCGCTCGCCGGCTCCGGTTTCGCAAGGCCATTCGGACTGGCGGTTTCCAACTATCCTGGGACACCTGGAACACAGTCCTAGAGGCAAAAACCTCCGGCGGCCTTCTTGAGGAGATCAGTCTTCGGGGTCCGCGTCCGGCCCTGTCATCATCTCCTCGGCGACTTCATCGGTTTTGCCGCGGATAGCAGCCTCCAACTTGTCGCGAACTTCGGGATTTTCCTTGAGGAAAGTCTTGGCGTTCTCGCGGCCCTGGCCGATGCGGACGCTGTCGTAGCTGAACCACGAACCGCTCTTCTCGACCACCCCGGCCTTCACGCCGAGATCGAGGATTTCGCCGATCTTCGAGATGCCCTCGCCGTACATGATGTCGAATTCGACCTGCTTGAACGGCGGGGCGACCTTGTTCTTGACCACCTTCACGCGGGTGGAGTTGCCCACCACTTCGTCGCGGTCCTTGATCTGGCCGGTGCGACGGATGTCGAGACGGACCGAGGCGTAGAACTTCAGCGCGTTGCCGCCCGTCGTCGTCTCCGGGTTCCCGTACATCACGCCGATCTTCATGCGCAGTTGATTGATGAAGATCACCATG
>MDTG01099451.1_pt1 | contig 10148 bp, 9 predicted proteins | sample 811421 | NCBI WGS metagenome assembly MDTG01 (sample SAMN05326645, study PRJNA326480) | marine metagenome | isolation source: seawater | place: Pacific Ocean: South East | collected 2011 | reverse complement strand
TCAATTAAATCTAATATTCCATTAAACAGGATTGGAAAATTAAAAGATTTAATTTCTGCAGTGGAGTTTCTATTATCAAATGACTCTGACTATATGACAGGTCAATTTGTAATAGTAGATGGTGGATACTCAATCTGGTAATTTTAAAATAAACAACATTCCATGTATTTTAGTAATTTAGATAAAAAAAAAGAAATTAAAAAAGTTCTTAATCAAAAAGGAATTTGTGTTGCAAAAAATTTTTTAAATAAAAAAAAAATTTTAAAGATAAGAAATAAAGTAAAAAAAAAACTCAATGATTTCAAAGCTCTTAAAGCACCTCGAGACATAAAAAAAACAAATGAAAACAATATAAAACTAAATCGTTCTAAATGGTTACCTAAAAAATATCAGCAAGCATATAGAGAAGATCAGTTTAAACAGCCTACTGGTGATATTTCATATAAAGTTAGCCAAAAAATATTGAGAAAAGGCTTTAAATTTTACTCTAAATTTACAAATTCTGTTGAGTTAAAAGATCCACTTATCCAAATAAAAGAGATTAATGAAATTATTTTCAATAAAAAAATTTACGATATAGCTAAAGTATTTTTAAATGAAGAACCTTTTTTAGGATATATAGCTTTAAGATGTCATTTCAAAAATAATTTGCCAGATACAGATTTTCAGTTTTTTCACACTGACTCAAGGAATAAAATTACTTTAAAAAAAGATGAATTATTAAAATTTTTAATTCCATTTAATTTAGAAAAAAATGAGAAGAATGAATTTAGCCAAATTATATATAAAAGAAATAAAATAAAAAATGATGATTTCTATAAATTGCAGTACTCTAAATATTCAGAATTACCAAAATACTTAAAAAAAAAACTCATTAGTCCTTTAGTAAAAAATGGTGATGGGTATTTTTTTGATCCTGAAAATTTTTTTCATAATGCAAAAAAACCAAAAAAATTAAGAATTATTTTATATTTAGTTTTTGTAAAAAAAAATAATTATATGATTTCTAAAACAAAAAAAATAAAAATAAGAGAAAAGGATTACATTAAATTAAATATCTTACAAAAAAGATTTGTTAAATTTTTAAAAAAAATTTAAAAATTAATGAAAAAAATCACAAAAAAAATAATATCCTTAATTAGGATAGCATCGTATATTTTTTCTATATTAATTATTATACCAATTAGAATATTTATAATTTTTTTAAATCCTATTATTTCTATAAATTTTGCTTTTACGGCTACTAATAGATTTGGATCTCTAGCTTTGGATGTACCATTAATTTTGGGGATAATTAAAAAAGAAAATAAAAAAAGATCTATTAGTATCATTGTTCATTCAGTTCCAATATCTAATAACTTTTTTTTCCAAAAGATAAAGGAATCCAAAATTTACAATTTTGAAAATATTTATTTTATAAAAGAAAATTGGTTTTTTAAATCGTTAAAGGAAAACTTTAATTATTTTCAATTTTTAGATTTTAATCATATTGATGGAAAAAAAATTGATAATTTTTTAGATGCTGAATCAAATTTTTTTGCAAAAAATTCTAATTTTATTAACTTGAACAATGAGGAAAACAAAAAAGGTGTCGACTTGTTAAAAAAATTAAATATAGATCCTAACAAACCCTGGATATGTTTTCATAATCGGGATTCAGAGTATCTAAAAAAAACTTTACCAGATGCTGATTTTAGTTATCATAATTATAGAGATTTTGATGTTGAAACAATGTTGAAGGCTGCTGAATATTTTGCTGAGAAAAATTATTCTGTACTCAGAGTTGGGGAAATTCAAAAAGGAAAATTTCAAATAAATAATCCATCAATTATAGATTATGCAAACAGTAATTTAAGATCAGAATTTGCAGATATTTTTTTATTATCAAATTGTAAAGCTTATTTTGGAAGTGATTCAGGAGTACATAATTTGCCATTAATTAAAAATATTCCAATTTTCTTTATAAATATTTCTCTTACAATTTTAACTATATTTATGAAAGGTGGATCAAATAGTTCTAGAATTAGTCCTTATCCATTTATATTTAAAAATATTTTTGATCCAAAAAAAAACAGAAATTTAACACTCAGTGAAATATTTGATTATAATTTATTTCCAAATTATGACTTAAAAAAATTCAATTCACTTGGTCTTAAGTTAATATCTAATTCAAAAGAGGAAATATATGATTTTAGTAAAGAAGTATTAGATTATTTAGGAGGTAATTGGAAACTTGATTCAGAGGATATAAAATTTCAAGAAAAATTTTGGAAGATTATTTATGATAAATCGAATTTTAAGCAAGTAACAAATATACCAGCTCCTATAGGGAAATCTTTTTTAAAAAAATATTCAAATATATTAAATTAATGATTTTTTTAACTTATTTAAAATATATTATTTTGAACAATATTTATTTGTTTTCAATTACATTACTAATATTATTATTTACAAGCTTGGTTGAAGCTGGTTCAATTTTAATTATTGCTCCTATCATTGATATTTTAATCAATTCGCAAACAGAAAGTGAAATTAGTAAGTTTTTAGAAAATGTTTTTATTAGAATAGGTTTGGAATTTAGTCTTATATATTTATTTATAATATATTTTTCAATTACGTTATTTAAATCTATATTTGATGTTTATTCAAAAAGGTTGTTAGTCTTGATAAAGTATGAAGTTATCAAAAAAATTGTTTTAGAAACCTATACACATATATTTGATGCTGGTTGGCACTTTTTTGCAAGTGAGAAACATGGTAAGTTGATAAATTCATTTACACGAGAAATGGATGGAATTGGTGATAGTTTAGCATTTACAGGTAGACTATTTTCTGATTTGTTAAAAATAAGTATTTTTATTGTTATACCTTTTTACATTTCATGGGAAGTTTCACTAATTAGTTTTGGTTATGCTTTTTTGATTTGTATTCCAATGTTTTTTTTAGGAAAATTTACAAGAAAATTAGGTAAAAAAGAAACCAATACAGCTAATGATTATTTATCTGTTCTACAAGAAAATTTTAGCTTAGCAAAAATTATTATTGGATTTGGTTTAGAAAAAAAATCAAAAGAAAATGTTAGTAACACCTTTTCAAATCATCGAAATGCTGCAGTTAGTTCCCTAACATTTAATTCTTTTGTTTCAAATATTTATCTGCCTATAAGTTTAATTGGAATTATGTTAGTATTCTATACCGGAAAATATTACTCTCTTACTTTATCAGAAATCGGAATACTATTTGCATCATATTATAAAATTATTCCAATTATTGGAAATATAATTAACTCTAAAAGTTCAATAGATGCATCTTTTCCAAGTTATGATCAGGTAAAGAAAATTCAAGAACAAGCGAATTCATTTGAAAAAATTGGTGGTGACATTAAATTTGATCAATTTAAGGATATTATCTCATTTGAAAATATAAGTTTCTCATATGAGAAAGATAAAGATTTTATTAAAAATTTATCCTTTCAAATAAAAAAAGGACAATTCATAGCCTTAGTTGGGGAGTCAGGATCAGGAAAGTCTACAATAATCGATTTAATATTGGGATTGAATTTACCATTAAAAGGTCAAATTAAAATTGATGGAGTTTCTATTAAAGACTATGACATCAAATCTTATAGACAAAAAATTGGATATGTTCCCCAAAATGCTGCTTTATTTAATGACACTATAATTAACAATATTAAGTGGGCGGAAAAAGAAGCTTCAGACGAAAAAATCAAAAAAATATTAAAAGATAGTTATGCAAATGAATTCATAGAAAATTTTCCTAAAAAATATGATACTGTTGTTGGTGAAAGAGGAACAAAACTTTCTGGTGGTCAGTTACAAAGAATAGCTTTTGCTAGAGCTTTAGTGAAAGATCCTGAGATTTTGATTTTAGACGAAGCCACCAGTTCACTCGATACGAATTCAGAAATAGAAATTCAAAAAACTTTAGCAAAGATTCACGGTTCAAAGACAGTTATCGCAATTGCTCACCGATTGTCTACTATTATAAAATCAGATAAAATAATTGTAATTAATTCTGGGAAAATTTTAGAACAAGGAAATTATAAGGAATTGATAGAAAAAAATGGATCGTTTAAAAAAATGTTAGATGATCAAAAATTTATTGAAATTGAGTAAAGATTGGTATGAAAAAAATATTAGTTATAGCAGCTCATCCAGATGATGAGGTTTTGGGATGTGGAGGTACTATGTCAAAACATGTATCTTTGGGACATGTTGTAAATGTTATATTTTTAACTAATGGTGTTTCGGCTAGATTGATAAAAAATAAAAAAAAATTGAAAAAACAGATTTCTGATCGAAAAAAATCTGCAATTAGAGCAGCAAGAGTAATCGGATCTAAAAAACCACATTTTTTAGATTTTCATGATAATCAACTTGATAAACACCCTCTTTTGAAAATAATAAGATCATTAGAAACTTTAATCATGAAAATAAAACCAAATACTATTTATACCCACTTTAAAAATGATTTAAATATAGATCATCAAGTAGTTAACAAGGCAGTCACAACCATTTGTAGACCTAAAAAAAAAACTTCAGTTAAGAAAATTTTGTTTTTTGAAGTTCCCTCAAGCACTGAATGGCAAATAGATGAGGATTTCAACCAATTTAATCCAAATTGGTTTGAGGATATTAGTAGTCATTTATCAAAAAAACTTTTAGCTTTAAAAGAATACAGAAGTGAATTAGTAAAATGGCCTCACCCTAGATCTCTTAAAGGAGTAAAATCCTTAGCCAATTGGAGAGGAGCTACAGCTGGGTATAATGCTGCTGAAGGTTTTGTCTTAGGGAGAAAAATTTAAAATGAAAAATATGATAAATGGCAAAGTAATTTTTATTACTGGTGGAACTGGTTCATTTGGAAACGCCTTTGTAAATGAACTACTGCTAAAATATAAACCGAAAAAAATTATTATCTATAGCAGAGACGAATTAAAACAATATGAAATGAAAAATTCAATTCCTGAAAAATATCAAAAAATAATGAGATTTTTTATTGGTGATGTAAGGGATTTGAGTAGGTTAAAATTAGCAGTACAAGATGTAGATATTTTGATACATGCAGCTGCATTAAAACATGTGCCAATAGCAGAATATAATCCTTTTGAATTCATTAAAACAAATATCATTGGTGCCCAGAATGTAATTGAGGCAACAATAAATTCTGGTGTAAAAAAAGTAATAGCATTAAGTACCGATAAAGCTGCCGCACCAATTAATTTGTACGGCGCAACAAAATTGACTTCAGATAAATTGTTTGTTGCTGCTAATAATAATACAGGCAAAAAAGATATTTCATACTCTGTTGTGAGATATGGGAATGTAATGAATAGCAGAGGTTCGGTAATACCACTATTTCTCAAACAAAAAAATAAAGGATTTTTTACTGTAACACACAAAGATATGACAAGATTTAATATTACTCTTAAAGAAGGTGTAAAATTTGTTTTGGAAAGTTTAGAAAGAATGTACGGAGGTGAAATCTTTGTACCCAAAATCCCTTCATTTAAAATTTTAGATTTAGCAAGAGCTATATCTAAAAAAAATAAAATAAAATTTATTGGAATTAGACCAGGTGAGAAGCTCCATGAAGAAATGGTTACCAAATCAGACTCAATTAATACATTAGAGTTTAATAGTTTTTATACAATAATTCCCAATAGTGATTTTTTATCTAAAGAAAAGCTTGAAAAATTTAAAAACTATAAAAAAAAAAGGGGAAAGAAATGTAGCAGTGATTTTAGTTATAATAGTAATACAAATCGAACTTTCTTATCAGTTAGAGATATTCAAAGATTAATTAAAAAAGAACTATATTAATTTTGTTAAAATGATTAGTTACGGAAGACAATTTATTGATAAAAAAGACATAAGTGCAGTTGTAAAAGTTTTAAAATCTAAAAATCTTACTCAAGGTCCAATTGTAGAGAAATTTGAAAATGATCTAAAAAAATTTATGGGTTCAAAATATTGCTGTGTTTTATCGAGTGGCACAGGAGCACTACATCTTACTGGCTTAACTTTGGGCTGGAATGAGAGAGATTATGTAATTACAACTCCAATATCATTTTTGGCAACTAGTAACGCTATATTATACAGTGGTGCAAAACCTATATTTGTAGATATCGACAAGGATACTTATAATATTTCGGCAGAACTAGTAGAAAAAATGATAAAAAATTTCAAAAAAAAAAAAAATATAAAAGCTTTAATAGCAACTGATTTTGCGGGTAATCCGTGTGATTGGAAAAAACTAAAAAAAATTTCTAGAAAATACAATTTCAAATTAATCAATGACAATTGCCACGCCTTAGGAGCGAAATACCTCAATGATTCTAAGTATGCTCAAAAATATGCTGATATAGTAACCCATAGTTATCATCCTGTAAAACAAATCACCACAGGTGAAGGAGGAGCTTTATTTACTAATGATAAAAAAATTTATCTTAAAATTAAACAACTTAGAGCTCATGGAGTTTTAAGAAGAAAAAAAAATTTACCATGGTATTATGAGATGACAGAATTGGGTTATAACTATAGATTAACTGATTTCCAATCTGCATTAGGTATATCGCAACTTAAAAAGTTAAAATTATTTCTAAAAAAAAGGAATGAGATTTCTAAAATCTATAATACTGGCTTCGAAAATAATAATTTTATCAAAACTCCTAAGGTATTTAATCTAAATAAACATGCTTTTCATTTATATCCAATTCTTATTGATTTTAAAAAAATTAAAAAAACTAAAAAAATGTTTTTTAATTATCTTAAAAGAAACAACATTTTACCGCAAGTCCATTACATTCCAATTTTTTTACAACCATATTATAAAAAGAAATTTAATATTAATATTGATAAGTTTCCTAATACTAAAAAATTTTATGAGCAAGAAGTTTCACTTCCAATTTATTATTCTTTAAAAAAAAATGAAGTACTTAAAACTATAAGCTTAGTTAATAAATTTGTAAAATAATGAAAAAAATCAATTGTGCAATAATTTTAGCTAGATCAAATAGTAAAAGAATAAAAAAAAAAAATATTAAAATAATTCATGGCAAACCAATTATCTATTGGACTATTAAGAATATATTAAAATCAAAAAAATTTAATAAAGTTATAGTTTCAACTGATGATTTGAAAATAGCAAGATTATCAAATAAATTTGGTGCTTCTGTACCATTTTTACGACCTAAAAAATTATCAAAAGACGGCGTAGGTACAAAAGAAGTCATGAAACATGCAATTGATTATCTTGAAAAGACTTATAATAACTTAGGCAAAATTGCATGTTTTTATGCAACATCAATATTTTCAAAACCTGATTTAATAAAAAAAAGTTTTCACTTTTTAGATAATAAAACTAAATATATTTTTTGTGCTAAAAGAACTAATTCACAATCATTTCGGTCTTTAATTTTAAATAAAAAAAATAAGGTGATAAGTTATAATAATAAAATCAATAAAAGAACTCAGGATTTTAGAAATTGTTTTCAAGATCTTGGTCAGTTTTATCTAGCAAATTATAATACCTGGAAAAAAAAAGGAGAAATATTAACACCTAATTCCAAAGCTATTATATTAAAAAAATGGCAAGCAACTGATATTGATGAGCCTGAAGATTTAGAATTTGCTAAAAGATTATTTATTTTAGACAAATCTTTTTAAATGCATTTTTATTTTAGAGTTGACGCAAATCAGTTAATTGGATCTGGACATTATGCAAGATGTTTGTCGTTAGCAAAATTTTTAATTAAAAATAAAAAAAATGTAACATTTATCACCAAAAGTATTGAAATTAAAAATCAAAATAATTTGTATAAAAAAAATATACCAACGAGAATATTTCACTCAAATGACATGCTTAAAGATATAAAAAATACTCTAAATATTATCAAAAATAAAAAAAATGCATATTTAATTATTGATGATTACAAATTTAGTGCTAAATGGCAAAGATTGGTTAAAAAAAAGATAAAAAATTTAATTTTAATTAATGATTATAATTCTGGACTTAAAGATCTAATTAAAATTAACCCCTCACATTTTAAATCAGGTTTTGAGAAAAATATTTTAGCTGCTCCATTAGTTGATGAAACATATGATAATAAAAATTATTTAAAAAACTATAAACAATTAAAAAATAATTATAATATAATCATATCTTTTGGTGCTTCAGATAAACAAAATTATACTAAAAAAATATGTGATATTATTGATTATAAAAAATTTAAAAAATTTAATTTTAAAATTTTAATTGGTAAATATTATAAATATGAAAAATCTTTAAAACAAACAGATTTATATAAAAAAGGCAGGGTAAGCTTAATTAAAAATAGAAATAATTTATTACATATTTTCAAAAGATCACGATTGGCTATAGTTTCTGGTGGAGTAATATCAAGAGAACTTATAAACTTAGGAATACCAGCCATAATATTAAAAATAGCAGACAATCAAAAATTTAATATTAACTTTTATCGAAAGAATAAAATTTTTGGGATTTTTGAGAAAAAGAACTTAAAAAAAAAAAAGAGTTCAATATTAAATAAACTTATTATCAAAAAAATAGATACAAGTTTTAATGAATATCTTAATATTATTTCTTATTCTAGCACAGATGTATTAAATAAAACATATTATTATATTACTAAATCTCAAGTAAAAAAAATTTTTTTAAGGAAAACTTCTATTAAAGACTTCATTTTTTTATATTCGTTGGTAAATCAGAAAAAAAATAGGAAATACTCGTTTCGAAAGAAAAGAATAACTATAGATGGACACAACAAATGGTTCATTGAAAGATTAGTTAATGATGGTTCCAATATGTTTATTTTAGAAGACCAAATGGGAACAAGGCTGGGGCAGTTAAGATTAGAATTATTTAAAAATAAATATTATTTGGATTATTCAATAGATGAATTTTTTCAAAACAAAGGCCTTGGAAGAAAAATGATTAATTTGTTAAAGACAAAACAAATTACAAATCTTCCGATTTATGCAAAGGTTTTAAAGGACAATATACCTAGCAACAAAGTATTTAAAAATTTTACCTTTGACACTTATAGAGACTACAATTTATTTAAAATTAATTAAATTATTTAATGACGATTAAAATAAGAAAATATAAGAAGGGTGATGAGAAACAAATCTTAAATCTTGATAGATTGGTCGAAACCCATCCATGGAATCGAAGAAATTTAAAAAATTGGTATTGGAAGTATAAAGGAAATAATCCATTTGGAAATTCTTTAGTTTGGGTTGCAATGAATAAAAAAAAAGTTGTAGCAACTTTTTCAATTATTCCTCTAGATTATATTGTAAAAGGAAAAATTCTTAAGGGATCATGTTCAATTGCTATGATTGTACATCCAGAATACCAAAATAAAGGATTAATTAAGTTTGTTGCAGATAAGCTATTTGATGAAGCAAAATTAAATAAAATAAAATTTGTGTATGGTTATCCCAATGAAAATGCATATCAAATACACAAAGTTTTTTTTTCGTATAAAGATATATCAAAACAAAAATTATATTTTAAGAAGATAAACAAAAAAATTAAAATATCGTTAGAAAATAAATTTGAAATTAATGAGGTTAAAAAATTTATAAACAAAGATGATTTTTTTCTTAAAAGAGTATCTAAGCAAAGAAAAATATGTTTGAAAAGGACTGTAGAATTTTTAAATTGGAGATATTTTGATAGGCCAGATTATAAATATAAAGTTTTTAAGTTTTTTAAAAATAAAGATCTAATCGCTTATGTTGTTTTAAAAGTTTATAAAGAAAATAAAATTTTAAGAGGACATGTAATTGATCTTTTTTACGATAAAAAAGCAAATATATTTAATGAGATTATGGAATTTTCTATTAAATTTTTTGCTAAAAATAATTGTAATGAGTTGACGCTATGGTTGCAAGGAGATGAGTCTGCTATTAAAAAATTAAAAAAACTTGGTTTTAAAACTTTAAATTCTAGACCTATGATTTGTAAATTTATAGACTTAAAAAGATCAGAAATAAGTGAATTAAATAAAAAAGATTGGTATTTTACCATGGGAGATACTTTAGAAATTTATTAGATGAAATTAAAATTAGATCATATCGGATATGTAGTTAAAAATTTAG
>MDTG01435738.1_pt1 | contig 10149 bp, 10 predicted proteins | sample 811421 | NCBI WGS metagenome assembly MDTG01 (sample SAMN05326645, study PRJNA326480) | marine metagenome | isolation source: seawater | place: Pacific Ocean: South East | collected 2011 | reverse complement strand
ATTGGTTGGGAAGAAGAAGAGGGTGAAGTAAAAGTTAAATCTAAACCTAAAGTTAATAAAAAAGAGAATAAAAAGAAAAGAACAGCTTTACTTACAGAGCGAAATAAATTAACTTCTTCATTAAAGAAAAAAGTTGAAAAATATGAAAATGAGATCATGGAAATTGAAGATATAATAGAAACAGAACAACATGAACTAGTACAAGCTTCAAATGCAGGAGATAATGCAAAAGTTATGGAACTTTCAAAAGCTGTAAAAGTTAATCAAAGTAAAATCGATGAAAAATTTGCAGCTTTAGAAGTTGAACAATTAAAAATGGATGAAATTTTAGACGAGTATAATGCTAAAATAGAAAAGCTACAATAAAAGGAAATAAAATGGTTATTAGAAAACAAGTAAACGAAAGAATGAGTAGAACAGTAGTTCACAATAATACGGTATATTTAGCTGGAATTGTATCTGATGATAAAACACTTGATATCAAAGGTCAAGCTGCTAGAGTTTTAGCAATTGCTGAAGAAAGACTTGCTGAAGTTGAAGTTACTAAGCATGATATTTTAAGAGTAGAAATATTTGTAAAGGATATTTATAGAGACTTTGCAGGTTTTAATAGTGTTTGGGATGAATGGGTTTCAAAAGAAAATCCACCAGCACGTGCTTGTGTTGAAACAAATATGGCAAGTGTAGAAACTTTAGTTGAGATTATAGTTACTGCTGCTAAAAACTAGTTTTTCTTATCTTTAGAAGTAAGGGTTTTAATCTCTACTTCTTTGGAATAAAATACATAACAGTTTCATAAATGCCTTCCATATAATGGCGTATAAAGACTTTATAGTCATTTCTAACACTAAGTACTAACTGGGGCACTTTATACCAATCTTGAGCTTTATGATAGATACAAATAGCTAAAATTGGATGATTCTTTAATATAGTTTCTTTTGCACCGATAATTGCATCTTGTTCTGCACCTTCAATATCAAGTTTTATAAAATCTACTTTTTCTTTTATTAGATTATCAATTGTGTTTATATTTATTGCTTGATAGTCATGTGCACATATATCTTGTGTTTCTTGGGCTTGATTGATTTCTATTTTTTCTTTTCCTAAACCACAGTTTATAAATTCTATATCTCTTTGAGTTGAAAAGTCTCTTTTGGCAATCTTTATATGTAAATCATTTGGTTCAATACAATATATCTTTTTATAATCAGGAAAGTTTTGTATTATATTTGGAAGTGTATCACCAACATATGCACCACCATCTACAAAAGTTATATTTTTAATATTTGGAATTAAATCTTTATCAAAATATTGTTCATCAAAGTTATTTGTAAAACCTTTCATAAAACTCAAATCAAAACTCATTTTAAAATTTATTACTTTTTCAAAAACTTCTTTTGATTTATCATCGCTTAAAAGATTGTAAGTCTCTTGGTATCTACTTTTGTTTTCTAAAAAATCATCTTTAAAGTCCATAATAAAAGGAGGGTGAATTAAATCTAATTTTGAGTATCTTATAAAGGCTAAATAGTTAAAGTGTGTATATCCTAACTCATCTAGTTTATTATTTACTTCAAGTGGACTTCCTGTAGCAACTGTTAAAATAATAGAGTCTTTAGGAACATCTTCTATTTGAAGTACTGTTTTTTTTCTTGATTTTTGTACTCTTGTAAAGTCATCTATTATTCCATCAACTTCTAGATGTTTTAATACACTTTTTCCAAGTTTATTTATTCCTAAGATATATTTTTTTATACCTTTTGATTCAATAAAGAGTTTAGTTAACTCTTTATCTTTATCATTTACATAATCAAGTCCAACTAAATTCATATTTATTTATCAAGTAGTAGTTTAAAACTTTTTGCAGTATATAATCTTAGTGTTTCGTCTTTTAATGACTTAAGTTCGTTTGTAAAGCCTTTTTTTGTAAATAATATACAAATATCAGGTTCAAAGCCAACTTCTTTACAAGTGTTTTTTAAGTTGTTTAATTCACTTTTTTTGATTTTAGAGTTAACATATTTACAAGATGCAGCTATTGTTTTTCCAGATTTTGTTTTAGCAACTAAATCAATACTATTTTTATCATCCCAATATTTACCAATATTTTTAATTTCATCATCTGCATAGGCATCTCTTAAAAATTCCATTGCTAATTCTTCAAATACAAAACCTGTAAACTCAGCTTTTCTATTTTCATAATTTTTATAAAACTCATCATAATTACCCTCTTTAATACCCTTATAAATAGGTGAAACAAAGGCAAACCAGAATCTTAAAAAAGGAGTTGTAAATAGAAGTTTTTTAGATATCTTACTATCTCCTCTTTGATTTAGTAAGAAATGTTGTGATGATTCTATTTCTATAATACCTCTCTCAACAAGTCCATCAACACACTTCATTCCCTCTTCAAAGCTTACAAAGGCTCTTTTAAAAGATGAGTTTGTTCTTCTATCTCCTAATGCAATACCACTTAATACTGCTTGGTCTACACTATATCCACCAGTAATTGCATTGATTTGGTTTTTTAAATATCTATATTTATCTAAAATTTCTGTTTGTATTAAATCTTTTAAAGGAATTGTAATATCAATATCAATATTCATCCCACCAAATATAGTAAAGTATTCAATTGCAGTTTCTAAATCTTTTGGATTATTTTTCTTACAAAATGAGTTAAATTGTTTTTTTGTTGCTTGGTCTATTAAAATGATGGTAAATCCTTTGTCTTATGTTAAATTATTTTATATTTTGCAAAAATTTGTTTAATGAGTTTGCAAATTGTTGTGAATCTTTTGAAGAAAAAGCAGCTGGGCCTTTTGTCATTTCTCCACTATCTCTTATTTCTTGCATTAAGTTTCTATATGCAAGATATTGTTTTATATTATCTTCTGTGTACATAGCACCTCTATGATCAATTGCATGCGCTTTTTTAGATATCACTCTATCTGCTAGTGGAATATCTGCTGTTATTACTAAGTCGTCTATATTTAAAAGTTCAACTATTTTATTATCAGCTTCATCAGCACCAGCATCAACTATCATATATGTAATATGATTTGAGTTTCCTATATTTATTTTTTTATTTGCTATTACTATAGTTTTAAGTTCTAATCTTTCAATTGCTCTTAAAACAATAGGTTTTAATAAATTTGGAAAGGCATCTCCATCTATATATAATATCATATTTTTTCTCTTTTTATTTTTTGTAAATTACGTAATCTTTTCCATTTTTGCTTATTTAATAGTTTATAAATTAGTAAACAACCAACATCAAAACCAAAGTAAAAAACACTAATTCCACTTGGTGGGTTTGCACTTGGAATAAAAGATATTTTATCAAACCAAATTTCAGGCCAATACCAGTTTTCATAATATGTTCCAATAAGTTCTAAATAAACAATCATAAAAAACATTATTAGAAAAAATAGTTTAGTATGTGGTTTTCTTCTAAATAAATAAACTATAACTAACATACAAAGAAATCCAAAAACATCATTTGCAAAAACAAGCCATGCTGTTGAATAAATTAGCATTAAAACAAAAAGAATATTTATACTTAACTCTTTGTTTATTTTTAAGATAGGTTCTTTTGCTATATAAAAAACAGCTGCATAAATCATACTATGTCCTAGTGGAACATATAAAGGTAGGTTTTCTAATCTATATGTATACATTCCTAATACAAGGGCAAATAATGCTTCTCCTAAAAATGCTAAAATTAATCCATAAAGCATTAGTTTTTTTATTTTTACAGACACTTTTAAATAAATCCAAACAAAAACAATAAGAACTAATATATTTGTGATATATTGATTATTTACAAAGTGATTAGCTACTAATTTACTATCAATAAAAAGTCCAATCCATAAAACAAAAAAGACAGGAAGATAAATATGAAGATATTTAAATCTATTCATTAAATTCTAAATAAATCTTTTGGATTAATATGTGAAGAGTTTTTAGTTGCTTGGAAAGTTAAGTTCTTATCAACACGACCAACAACATAACCTTTTTTAATCCATTTCCCAACCTTTAGTGTTGGAGCTATTTCATCTAAGTGAGAATAGATTGTATGTAGTCCATTTTCATGTTGAATAATAACAACATTTTCAAGCATTCCTGAATTTTTCTTAGCATATACAACTTTTCCATTTAATACAGAAACAACTTTTGCTTTAGGTCTTTTTGTTTTTAAAACAATTGATTCATTAAACAATTTTATTTTATAAATAGGGTCATAATATGTACCAAATTTTTTAACTACATTAAAAGATTTTAAAGGTGCAATAGTTTTAGCTCCCCTATATCTTACTACTTTAACTCCTGAATTTGATGAACCTATTTTTTTAACATCTAAGTTTAAGTTTTTAGCATATTTTTGATTTCTTACTTCTGCTGTTTGAACTTCTTCTGCTACTTTTTTTGAAGATTTTGAATTTTTTCTTCTTTTTGCTTCTGCTTTCTTCTTTTTTTGTGCAAGTAATCTTTGAAGTTTAGCCCTTCTAATTCTTTCTTTTCTTAATTCTGCTTCTTTTAAAATATTTAAATTAGATAAAAGCTTTTTTAAAGATTCTTGTTGTTCTACAACTTTTTTTAACTCTTTTTGATAAGACTTATGTTGGTTTTCTAAATCACTTAAAGATTTAGAGTGTTTGTTTTTAAGTGTATTTAGTGTTTTTTTTGTTTTCTTTCTCTTTTCAATATATGTTGAAATAGTTTTTATTTTCTTTTTATTTTTTTTCGTATTATTTGTTAATAAATCATAATTGTTATCTAATTTAAGTATTTGATCTTTAGAATTTTCTGAAAGAATAGTATATATTTCACTATCAATTAATTCTCCTAAAGTATTTTTTGAAGCAAGTTTAAGTGCAATAGAAGTAGAAAAATCTTCAATAATTGTATCAACTATTTGTACTTCGTTACCTTTTTTTTCTTTTATTAAGTTTGAAGATTTTTCTCTTAATTGTTCAAGTTTTGATTTTGATTCTTCAAGAAGTTTTTCATGCTCATCAATATCTGTATTTACTTTATTAATATTTTTTTCTAGTTTTATTATATTTTTATTTTGTATATTAATCTTATTTGCTAGGGATTTTACTTTTAAAGATGTTTGTTTCTTTTTTGATACATTTTTATTTAAGTTATTTTTATTGTTTTTAATTTTATTATCAATAGCTTTTGTTGATGCAAAACTAATATTACTAACAATAAGTAATAATATAAATAGTATTTTACTCATCATTGATTTTGTACTTTAATAGTACACCAAGTATTGTAAAAATTGAAATAGTAAAAGATAATGTAAATAGTTTAACTAACTCATAGTTTAAATTAATCTCTACATTTATAATTTCATGTAATTCAATTGGAAATAATATTCCCATGTTATTTGAAATATAGTATAAAAGTGCACCAACAATTAGAAAAGCTAAAAATGAACTAATAATTGCATAATTTAATACTGTAGATGCACTATATAAAACAGAAGCTCCATGAAGTCTTAATATCGCAATTCTAGTACTGTGCTCATGAAACCATAGTTTTATTTGTTTTGCGATTATAATAATTGCAAAAATAGTAATGATAAAAAATAGTATAAATGAAATACTACTTAATAAAACTAAAAGTAAATAAGTTTGATTGTGGTTCTTATAGAACACTTCTACTTTTCTAACATTTTTATTTTGAAGTAGAGTTTCTTTAATTGTTTCTAACTCACTAGTTGTTGGAAAAACTTCTAAATATATCTGATAAAAATGAGGAAGTTTTTTCTTTAATAATTCAACAGAACTAGTAGATAGGTTTGATTTAATGTCATTTATGATTTTTTCTTTAGGTAAGGTTTGAATTCTCTCAACTTTTATACCTGCAAGTTCATCAATATTCTCTTTAATTAATGGCGTATTTGTAACTATAACAATAGAGTAATCTCTTGAAATTTTCTTTTTATAGTTTTCTACTACATTATCAATTAATAAGTATAATGTAAATGTAAGTAGCATTGCACAAAGAGGTATTAAGAAGGCAAATATGTTTTTAAGAAACTTCATAAATCATACCATCCTCTAACGATAACTGTCTGAATTTTATTCCTAGGTTTTTAGGAACTCTATGTGTAACAACTACAATTGTAATTCCAAGTTGTTCATTTGCACCTTTTAATAAATTCCATACAACTTCAGCTGAATAATCATCAAGATTTCCAGTTGGTTCATCTGCAATTATAATCTTTGGATTATGTGCTAAGGCTCTTGCAACTGCAACTCTTTGTTGCTCTCCACCACTAAGTTCATTTGGATAATATCCTGCTCGATGTGATAGTTTTACATGTGATAGTAATTTATCTGCTTGGTCTTTTGATATTTCATTTGAATAACCATTTATTTTAAGAGGAATCATAATATTCTCTTCAATAGTATATTCATTTACAAGTTTATAATCTTGAAAAATAACTCCAATATCTTTTCTTAGAACTCTTAGTTTTTTCCCTTTAATTCCAAAAACTTCAACACCATCAATTTTTAAACTTCCATGTTTTAATGGAATTTCTCCATAAAAAGACTTTAGTAAAGTAGACTTTCCACTTCCTGAGTTTCCACCAATAAAGATGAACTCTTTAGGTTTAATAGAAAAGTTTCCTTTTTTTATAATATATTTATTATCATCGTATGATAGGTAGATGTTTTTAGCTTCAAGCATTAGTTAAGAATCTCTTTTAGCTTATTATGAGCTTTTATATTTGAACTTGTTGGAATCGGTGTACCTTGATAATATGACACTTTCCCATTTTTAATAATTAAATATTTGCTAACAGGTCTATCAAAATTACCCATTGTTAATTGAATTAAACCAGAGTTTTCTTCATTAAGAATTGTAAATAAATCCTCAATATGTACAAAAAAGTCTTTTTCTACAATAGACTTAGTAGGAATATTTTTAATTTTTTCTTCATAATTGATTTCAAAATCAAATGAAAAGTCTTTTTGAATTTCTAAAGGTTTATCAATACTATGAGATAATAAAACTACATCATAAATATTTTTACCTTGCTTTCTCCATCTATCTTCATATTTACTTGTTATTTCTAAATCTTTATTAATATCAATTGTAATCTTTCCTGTTGGAAGATTTGTAAGAAGTTCAGTACAGTAATCAAAATATTTTCTACTATCAGTTCTAAGCTCAAGTGTTCCCTCAACTTTTAAAACTCTTAAAGCTTCATTGATAAATTCATTTGAGTAAATTCTTCTATGAGGTTTTTTATCCCATGGAACTGGGAAATGAACGAAAATCTTTCCAACTTTATTTGAATCAATAAACTCCATAAATAATCTTGCATCATAATTTACTATAAGAACATTTGTAATATCTTGTAGTTTCATTTGTTTTAATGCTTGTTCAATTGATGGTGTATGAATTTCAAGTCCAATAAATTGAACATCAGGGTTTTTTTTAGCTTGATGTAATAAATGTCTACCGCTACCAAAGCCAACTTCTATTTGAATCTCTTTATCTGTTTGAAATTCATCTACAAAATAATTAATATCTTTTAAATACTCTTTATTTGGTTCAGCTTTTTGATTAATCGTATTAGTATTTGAGAATACTACTTTAGCTTCAATTGAGTTAGTGTAAGCATTTAAAGCATCTTTTACTAATGTAATTGGAGCAATTCTTGTAACTTTATCGATTTTAATCATTTGATCATCATCTTTGTTTTTTAAAGTTAATAGAAACTCTTTATTTTCATTTTCAACTGCAATTTTATATTCTGTATTTCGTTCGTGTTGTGTAAAGTTATATGATTTTGCAATAAACTTAAAGTCTACACCATCTTTTTTTGATGGTGTATTTACTAATGGGGCTTTATTAAATACTATATGTGGCATATTCTAAAACTACTTTTTAACAGGGATTTTTGGTAAAATCAATGATGCTTCGTCTGTTTTTTCAGACATTAAGCCATAAGTGTCATTTGCTTGAATTGAATATTTATATTCAACTCCTGTGATAATATTATTATCCTCAAATCTTAAATCTTTAACATCTGTAAACTTTTCAGTTTTAGACTCAAAGAAATTAAGCATTGTTTTTTTATAAACATTATATGAAATAGCTCTGTTATCAGATACAGTCCAATTTAAAATTGCTTTAGAGCCTTGTATTTGAGCTAAAGTAATTGTTGGTTTTGCTGGTTTATTTAAACTAGAACCTTTTACTGCATCAACTTTTGATGAACTTTTTAAGTTGTCTTTATCCACAGAGATAACTTTGTAATAGTACTCTTTCCCATCTTCTTCTATTTGGTCTACGAAGGCAAAAGTATTATTATTTACTTCTTTTATTTTACTAAATCCAAAAGATTTTATTGCACTTCTATGAATTTCATATTTAATAATATCAGAAGTAACAGATGGTTCCCAACCTAATATTATCTTTTTTGGTTCATTAGTTGTAGCTTTTAAGTTCTGAACGCCAATTGGTAAGGCTTTTGTTTTAGCAGTTACTACTTCACTAGGATTTGTAGAAACATCTTCAAATGTATATGCAGTTACTCTATATCTAAACGATTCGTTATTATCTAAGCTTGTATCGATATATTCCGATTGTAATCTACCTTTAACTTTTTTTTCTGTATTCCATTCGTTAAGTGTAGAATTGAACTTTTCAACTTTGTAATATTCAACTCTTAAGTCTGGATGTGGTCTCCAAATAATTTTAATTCTATTTGGTAAATCTGATAAGGCTTGAACAAAACTAACAGGAACAATTCTTGGAAGAGTTTGAGTTATATAAGCGTTTGTTGTATTTGATTCAATACCATTAGCAGCTTTTGAAGAGATTTGATAGACATATTTTGTATTTGGTTCAAGCTGTGTATCTACAAAATGTGTTGTATATTTATTATTTACAGATTCAATTAGTTTAAGTCTTCTACCGTCTTTGTGCATATTTGCTCTGTAGAAGTTATACCCAATAACTCTAGCATCATCTACTTTTTTCCATTCAAATGCAATCGCTGTCATATCTGAAATAGATTTTAATGAGTTATTATCAATAACTTCAAGTGTTTCATCAATTTTTGGTTTAACAGGTGCATTTAAATTATTGTTTAGATTTGAACAACCACTAAGTAAAAGAAGTAAAGCTGTCAATGATGTTGTTTGCATCAATTTTGTCATGTATATTCTCCATTTGAAAATGTTTGATTAAAAATTCATTCATGTCATTTGGCAAGTCTGCTTTAAAAGTCATTAATTCACCTGTTTTTGGATGAATTAAATACAGATTGTATGCATGTAAATAAAATCTATTTATTTTATTCAAATCGCCCTTAAAACCATATAAATTATCTCCTAGTATATGCCTATTTATCGAACTTAAGTGTACTCTTATCTGGTGTGTTCTTCCTGTAAATAATTTAGCTGCAACTAGTTCATATTTTTCGTCTTTACTAATATCAATTTTCTTAAAAGCAGATTTGGCATTTCTTCCATTCTTTTCTATAGACATTTTTAACCTATTGTTTGGATTTCTACCTATTGGTTTATCAATTATTACATCATCTTTTAAGGCTAAATCTGTAATAGCAAGGTAATACCTTCCCATAGTTTTATCTTGTAATTGTTCGGAAAGTGAAGTATGGGCTTCATTTGTTTTTGCAACGACCATTACACCTGTAGTTCCCTTATCTAATCTGTGAACAATTCCATGTCTTTCTTCCCCTGAAATTGTTGATAATGATATATTATTTAATTTTAACCAATCAACTAAAGTAGCATCTTTTACACTTGGAGCATCATGAATTGTAAGATTTGCAGGTTTATTTATAACAAGAATATGTTCATCTTCATAAATAATCTTCACATCTTTCCCTGATAATGATTCTTTTACAAAAGCTTCATCTTTCACATCTTCAAATTCTGCTTTTGGAAAATGAACTTCAATTTCTTGATTTTCTTTTAATTTCAAACCTGTTTTACTTACAGTTTTACCATTTACTTTTACAAACTCTTTTTTTATAAGTTGCTCTATTTGGTTCCTTGAAGCATCAATTTGTGATGCTAGGAACTTATCTAATCTATTTGCTTCTTGAACAATAAAATTTTTATACATTTTTAGATACTCTTTCACTATGCGTTT
>MDTG01418038.1_pt1 | contig 10149 bp, 10 predicted proteins | sample 811421 | NCBI WGS metagenome assembly MDTG01 (sample SAMN05326645, study PRJNA326480) | marine metagenome | isolation source: seawater | place: Pacific Ocean: South East | collected 2011 | reverse complement strand
CTCGAATCCACGTAGATTTGATGATAAAACAATTAGAAAGCTTAGTAAAGAAATAATGAGTATTACTGGTAAAAAAGGAACTCTTATCTTAGTAGACACAAGCAATGTCCACAGAGGAGAACCGATTGTGGAGGGAGAACGTTTTAGTTTAACGAATTATTACATGTATACTCAATCGTCATGTTTAGATTTCAAAAAAAAGATATCGATTAATAGTTTGTAGTTTATTTGCAATTTCTACTTTGTTATGGAAAATAAGCAAAGCGTCATAAAATGGATTCGTTCTAAGGCTAGAGAAAATAAGGTTTTAACTTTTTTTTCGTATAGAGGTACTAGTCATTGGTGGTCGTTAGAAAAAGGATTATACACTAAAATTTTAAATACATTAAATTCTAACGAAGAATCAAAAAAACGCTTATCTTTCTTTTCTCTTAAAAGATTAATTAATAATTGGAAAATTAATAATATTATTTGGTTATTTTTCTTTAAAGTATTAACCAGGTATTTTTTTGGAAGATTCTTAAGTAAAGAACCAAAATTTTCCAACAGCTGTGATGTACTGGCTGTAAGTTATACAAGTTATTGGAGCAATTACTCGATTGTCAATAGTGACTCTCAAAAAATATATGAGAAAGATGGAATGCTTGGCAATCTTCTTTCAAAGCTGAGGGAAAAAGAAAAAGTCATTTCTTTAGATTCAGATTCTAGTCTTTTTGTAGATTTCAAGACTTTGTTCGAGAAGAATTCTAATCTACCGGGGTTTTGGTTTCCTGTTGAAAAATATTTAGATTATGATATTTTAAGGCGAGTTCTTTCTTATTTAAAAATTTATAAAATGCGATATACAAAACTTTCGAAAGCTTCTTCTTTTTCTGAAAATTGGAAATATAAAGATATAGATTTATCGTCTCTAATTTTAGAGCATATCGAATTATTTATCCATAAAAGATTGTTTTGGCATATTCTTTACACTGAATTAATGATTAAAGCTATAGCTATAGAAAAACCACAGATTTTATTGATAACATGTGCTTATTGTAGACTAGGTAGAGCTTCAGTTATAGCTGGCAAAGTAATGAAAATTCCTTCTATTGAGATACAACATGGAGTAATTCACCCAAGTCATTATTCGTATATATATGATAAATCAATTGATAAAGATCTGGCGCCTTCGCTACCAAATAAAATAGCTGTATTTGGCAATTATTATTTTAATCTTCTAACTCAAAGAAGTATTTATAATAAAGAGCAAGTTGTAGTAACTGGACAACCTAGATATGATTCATTTTTAGACATTAATATGGCAATGAAAAGGTCATCTTTTCTAAAAAAGAATGCTATATCAGAAGATACTAAGATAGTACTATGGACTTTACAGGCTAATGATTATCCTTTAGAAAAAAATATGGAACATCTAAATTTAGTATTTAGTGTAATAGATAAATATCCTAAATTAACAGTTTTGCTCAAGCCACATCCTCATGACCGAAACAGCAATCTTGATTTATTACAAAATTTTTCTAAAAATAGGGATAATGTTCAGATTTATTCTAAGTCATTTAATACCTTTGAGTTGCTATATGTTTGCGATTTACTTTTGAGCAGATATTCAACAACAGTTACAGAGGCAATTGGTTTAGAAAAAGAAGTAATATTAATCAATTTTGAAAATGATATTGAAACTGAAGCATATACAAAGGAAGGCAATATTACTCAAGTAAAAAACCGATTTATGTTCAATGAGCAAATAGCCCGTTTTTTATCTAAAGAGAAATCACCGACAGAATATAGAGATAAATTTGTTGATAATTTTCTTTACAAAATGGATGGAAATTCAACACAAAGAATAGTTAAGTTAATGGATGAAATAATAAAAAAGTAAGAAATAACAATGTCCGAAAAATCTTATCTAAGTAGTAAAATTAAAGATTTATTTAGTAATTTTTTCACCTTTGCTTTTGGTTCAACGTTAACTGGTTTGTTGGGTTTTATCTTAGTTCCATTATATGTTAATAATTTAGATATTGAAGAATATGGTGCTTTAGGTATAATTTTAACAATGAGCAATTTTTTTAATAGAATATTTGCAACAGTTGTCATTGGAGCATATATTCGTTCATATTATGATTACAATGATGAGTATGAAAAAAATAGGCTTATCTCAACAGTATTTTACATATGCTTTTTCTGCTCCATACTGATATCATTATTTGGCTTTTATTTTTCCGAATATATTAGTAGATTATTATTTAGTACATCGGATTATCAATTACCAGTATTGATAGTATTTCTCCTTTCATCCTTTTCATTAATGAATTCATTACCTTTGACTCTTTTAAGGTTACAGGAGCAGTCAAAAAAGTTTGTTTTTTTACAATTGACTTTTTTTATTATTGGTTTGGTTTCAATAATTTATTTTGTAGTTTTTGAAAGTTATGGTGTTTTAGGAGTATTTTATGGCAAACTGGTTGTGTCTCTAGTGTCATTTATTGTACTAAATTTTACTATTAAAAATAATATAATAATTAGTTTTAACTTTCCAGAAACAAAAAAAATGCTTCTATTTGGTTTGCCTTTAATTCCTCAGCCTCTTGGAAAAGTAATAATTCATTCTTCAGATCGGTATTTCCTTAATTATTTTTATGGCCTTGAAGAGTCTGGCTTGTATAATTTAGCCTATGTTTTTGCAACAGTCGCAACAATATTGATAGGTAATCCTTTTGGTTTAGTTTGGCGTCCAATTAGTCTTTCTCATAAAGATTCTCCAGATTCTAAAGTTTTCTTCGCTCGATCAATGACATATCTATGTTTACTTGGTTCATTATTAACACTTGCTTTATCTCTTTTATCTAGAGAGATTATAATGATTATAGCTCCTGAAGTGTTCTGGTCAGCACATGTTATTGTGCCTATTTTAGTAGTAGCATATTTTTTATATACTTTACAATCCATTCTATTAGTTCCTTTTGATATAAAAAGGAATACTAAATTATGGGGATTCTTTAGTGTAATTGGCGCTTCAACTAATATTATTCTCAATCTTTTATTGATACCTAAATATGGAATATACGGAGCTTCTCTTTCAACCCTTTTTTCGTTTTCCACAATTATATTTTTGACTTTTTATTTCGGTCAGAAGAGAATTAAAATTGATTATGAATGGAGGCGAATATTGCACATGTTTACATTCTCCTTACTAATCTTTCTTGCAGGATTTTACATAGTATTTGATTCTATTTTAATTAGCATTTTAATAAAATCGTGTTTGATATTTTTATTTCCATTTTCGCTTTACCTTTCAAATTTCTTTAATAAAAATGAAATTAAAGCTTTAGGTAATTTTTTTAAAAAAAACATTTTACGTAGAGCAAGTTTTTAAGTATACATTATACCGTTTTTGATAGATGGACACTAATCACGCAGGTCAAAATTTTGATAATAAAATAAAATCAGTTATCCAAGAATCAATAAAAGTTAAAGATTCTCTTGGTCAACAAATCAAATCAATTTCAAGTATTGCTAATTTAATGATAGAACAATATCAATTGGGCAAGAAAGTTATTTGGTTTGGTAATGGAGGTAGTGCGTCGGATTCACAACACCTTGCTTGTGAGTTAGTTAGTCGTTTTTATTTAGAAAGACCAGCACTTAGATCTATTGCCTTGACTACAGATACCTCAATTTTAACAGCAATATCAAATGATTATGATTTTTCACAAATTTTTTCAAGACAAGTAGAAGCCTTAGTAGATCCCGGAGATGTTGTCATAGGTATCAGCACCAGTGGTAACTCATTAAATGTTATCAAAGGCATCACGAAGGCGAAAGAAATCGGTGCTGTATCAGTTTCTTTTACAGGTCGTGACGGTGGTGAATTAAAAAATATTTCAGACTATATAATCCGTATACCTTCAGACGATGTTCCTAGAATTCAAGAGTGTCATATTATGATAGGTCACATTTTGTGTTTGTTAGTAGAAGAAACAATGGCAAACACTTTACATTAACACAAGTATTATTAAGGTTCATTAGTCTTATCACACATGTCAAATAATAAAATATTCGTAATTGCGGAAATAGGAATAAATCACAATGGAGATTTAAAAATAGCTAAAGAATTAATTGATTTGTCTGTAGAAGCTGGAGCTGATGCAGTTAAATTCCAAAAAAGAACAATTGACAACGTATATACAAGTGATTTTTTAGACAGTCCGAGAGAAAGCCCGTGGGGAAATACTCAGAGAGTTCAAAAAGAAGGGTTAGAGTTCGGGTATGAAGAATATAAAGAAATAGACGCCTATTGCAAGGAAAAAGGAATCGAGTGGTTTGCTTCTGCATGGGATTTAGATAGTCAGACTTTTTTGAGACAATTTGATTTAAATTATAATAAAATAGCCTCAGCCATGATTGTTTTCGACGAGCTATTGGAAGCAGTAGCATCGGAAGGAAAGCATACGTTTATCTCAACTGGAATGAGTTCTTTAGATGAAATAAGTAATGCAGTTAATATCTTCAAATCCCATAATTGTCCATTTACTTTACTTCATTGTATTTCTACATATCCTATGGATGAATCTGATGCAAATTTGAATTCAATTGAAACTTTACGTGAAAAATTTGCTTGTGATGTAGGATACAGTGGTCACGAAGTCGGTCTAGCTGTTTCTTATGCAGCTTGTGCACTTGGCATTACAGCTATTGAAAGACATATTACTCTTGATCGTTCAATGTATGGCTCAGATCAGTCAGCATCAGTAGAACCTAATGGATTCCGAATGTTAATTGGTGGAATTAGAAAAATTGAAGGTGCAATGGGAGATGGCAGCATTGGCTATCTTGAAAAAGAAAAACCTATTGCTGAAAACCTCCGTCAGCATCTAAATTAAATCCTTTATGAAAGTTATCTATGTAGACATAGACGGAGTACTATGCGAGAACACCGACGGAGATTATGAAAGCGCTAAACCTATAAATTCTAATATTAAAAAAATTAATAAATTATTTTTGAATAATCGAATTATTTTATGGACTGCTAGGGGAACAACAACTGGAATAGATTGGCATTCTTTAACTTCCAAGCAGATGGAGAAATGGGGTGTTTTACACCATGAATTACATTTAGGTAAACCGTTTTATGATATTTGGATCGATGACAAGTGTCTCAATATATTAGATATAGATAGCTATAATTTCAAATAATTTCAGATGCAGTTAGGAATAATTCAAGGTCGCTTATCTAATCCCGAGGAAGGTTTTCAGGAATGTCCCAAGGATTGGAAAAGAGAGTTTTCCTTATTAAAAAAAATCGGTTTGGGACATATAGAGTGGATTGTAACTTTTGATAACTTTCATAGCAACCCTCTTTTCAATGAAAATATTTCAGGATATTCGTTATCCTCAGTTTGCGCCGATTTTATGGTTCACGAGGATTTTTTAGATAATAATTTCTTAGATAATTTTTTCGACCCTTTTTGTAAAAAAGTAATGCATAATAATTATAGAAACATTACGATTCCTCTTTTAGAAAAAAGTAATGTGGATAGTACTGAGAAAAGGAACAAGCTTATCTCAATATTAAACAATTATGCAGCTAATTACTCAAAAATCAATTTTAATATAGAGGCTGAATTAGAATCAGATAAGTTATTAGAGATTGTTTCACAAAGGCCAAATATTTTTGTTACCTATGATACTGGGAATATAACTTCTTGTGGCTTTGATCATTATAAATACATAATGAAAATAAAAAATAAAATTAGTCAAGTGCATTTAAAAGACAGGAAAGTAGGAAGTGCGGAGACTTTTTTTCCTGGAAAAGGTGATACAAATTTTAAGCTAGTGTTTGATATTCTTAAGCAAATTGGTTTTTCAGGAGAGTATACTTTACAAACCTCTAGGGGTAATTCAGGAGAGGAGATAGATACTATTAAAAAACACAAGTTAATTATGGAAAACTATTACAATGGATAATTTATTTAATTTAGATGGCAAAGTTGCACTCGTAACTGGCGCAGGCGGCCTTTTAGGCCCTAAGCACGCAGAAGCTTTAATTGAGTATGGAGCTAAAGTTATTTTGACAGATTGGCATGAAAATAGAGTTAAAGAAAAGTCTGAGTTGCTAAATGAAAAGTACGGAGATGTTTCATCTTACGAATTCATGAATGTTACAGATGTATCTTCAATTGAAGCCGTAGCTGAAAAGTATGAGAAAATTGACATCCTTGTTAATAATGCAGCTAAAGATCCCAAAGTAAAGAAAGGAGGTGGGCTGACTCCGTCTTCACGTTTTGAAACAATGTCACCAGAGTATTGGAAAGAAGGCATTGATGCAATAATAAACGGAACATTTTATTGTTCGCAAGTATTTTCAAAAAAAATGCTCGCAAACGGAGGAGGTGTAATTCTTAATATTTCTTCCGATTTAGGAGTTATAGCACCAGATCAAAGAATATATCGTGAGGATGGAAAGGATGAAGATATGCAAAATGTAAAGCCAATTACTTATTCAGCAGCTAAGTGGGCAGTATTGGGTATGACTAAATATTTAGCAGTATATTTTGCTACTAAAGGGATTAGAGTTAATTGTTTGAGTCCTACTGGAGTTTACAATAATCATCCGGAATCCTTTGTTGAAAAACTTTCAAATATAATACCTATGAACAGAATGGCAGATATTGATGAGTATAAGGGAGCTATTGTTTTTCTATGTTCAGATGCTAGTTCTTATATGACTGGAGAGAATATGGTAATTGATGGCGGTAAGACTGTTTGGTAATTTATAATAGGATTTACAAATATGACAAATAATGGAAGAGTAGTATGGTTTAACGGAAAATTTCAGCCAGAATCAGAGGCAAAATTATCCATTTATGATTCAGCCTTAATGTTTGGAGATATGGTATTTGAGATGACCCGTTCTTTTAACAAGGAACAATTTAAATTAAGGGAACATATTGAACGTCTTTTACATGGTATAAGAATATTACATATTCCTTTGGATTATACAGCTTCTGATATTGAGAAGATAGTTTATGAAACAATAGATAGAAATAATCATTTATTTTCGGACGATGATGAGCATAGGATTATGATTGATGTCTCGAGGGGGCTTTTAGGTATATATGAAGGAATTAATGGAATAGATAAAGGACCTAACTTAATTGTTGCAGATTTTCCGCTTAGATGGACAGTTTCAGGAATGGGTAGACTATTTGATAAAGGAATAAATGCAGTTATCACTTCCCAAAGGGCTTTACCAGCTAGTTTAATGGATCCAAAAATAAAAAATCGAAGTCGTTTATTTTATTTAATGGCCAATATCGAAGCTTCTAGATTTAAAGGAGAAGACAATTGGGCTCTTTTACTAGACACAGACGGATTTATTGCTGAAGGGACTGGAGATAATTTTTTCATAATAAAGGATGGAGTTGTTATAACGCCTGAAGGTAGAAATATATTAAGAGGAGTTTCCAGGCAATATGTTTTAGACACTTTGTGCCCAGAACTAGGGATTCCTTGTGTAGAAAAAAATATTGAGCCTTATGATGTATATACTGCTGATGAAGCGTTTATGACGGGAACTCCATTTTGTATGTTGCCAGTTACAAGTTTAAATGAAATAGACATCGGTGATGGAAAAATAGGTAATATATTTAGCAAACTAATTGCTAAATGGTCACTAAATACAGGGCTTGACATTATTGAGCAAATTAAGAATTGGGATTCAGATAATATCGGTAAAGAGAGTAAAGGTCCAACGCCGTATTCTTTTAAGAAATAGAGATGGGGAAAAAATTAAATTTAGGTAGTGGTCCTAACTGGCATTTAGATGGATGGGATACTTTAGATCACAAAAAAATAAGTTTTAAATCTAAAGAAGCTTGGAATTTACCATTTTCATCAAATAAATATGATATTGTTTTCACATCGCACATGATTGAGCATATAACGCATTTTAAAATTGAAAAAGTAATCTCAGAAATTAATAGAGTTATGAAAAAAGGAGGTATACTCAGAATCTTAACTCCAGATTTGAAAAAAATAGCAACAGCGTACGTAAACAACGACGAAGGGCTAATGGATATGTACATTAATGAGGATGGAAGTGGGATTAGGAGAAATTTAGGTCTTGGCCATGCATTGATGGGGTTTGTCATTTCCAGAGGGACAGATAATTACTTATTCAACAGAGATATGAATGAAGTCATTGGCGCATATGGCCATGTTTACTCATATGATTTTGAAATGCTTTCTGGTATTTTATCACACTATGGTTTTACTGAAATAAAATATTGTGATATTGATGAATCTGATATTGGTGAGCATAAAAAACTCAGATCATTACCATACGACATTGACAAGCTTCATTCACTAATTATTGAATGTCGAAAAGACAATTTTATTCCGTTTAATTTAGATGATTCAGTTTTACTTTCTAAGCCCTATAAGATTAAGAAAGAAATTAATGCCTTGAATCCTCTAACTACTATTTTTTTAAATATGTTTTCATTTTGGAATAAATTTTTAGAAATGGTTATGAATCCATTTCTACAAGTTAATAATTATTTGTATAAAAAAATTAGAAATAATTCATTTTTTTATTCTAAATTACGTAAGCTTTTTAGGAGTTTCTTCAGATGATTGAGGAATTAATATGAAAAATATTATAATTTGTCAGGCACGCATGGGTTCTTCTAGACTTCCTGGCAAGAGTTTAATGCCTATTTACAATCAAATGTCTTTATTAGAAGTAGTTTTGAAAAGAATAGTAAAGACAAATAATGTAGATAAAGTAATTTTGGCAACATCCAATAATAATTTAGATGATCCGCTTGAAGAAGTGGCAAGAGGTTGTAATGTAGAATTTTTCAGAGGAAAAGAAAACGATGTTTTAAGTAGATTTGTTGAAATAAATAAAACATATCGTTCAGAGGCTGTAATCCGAACTTGTGCAGATAATCCTTTTCTAGATTCTTCAATGATTGAAAATCTGGTTGATTTTTTTTGGAGCAATCAACCTTGTGACTATTCAATGAATCTTGGTCCAGTAACTGGCTTTTTAGATAGCACGGGAGCGGAAATTATTTCTCGTAATTCCCTTGATAGATTAAGTAAAGAGGTTACGACTAACCATGACAAGGAGCATGTGTTAACATATATTCATAATAATCCAACATTTATTACAAAGAATATGATTGCACCTCCTAAATTTCGCCGGCCAAATTATAGAATTGACATTGATTTTCCTGAAGATATGGAATTTGTGAGAAAATTAATAGATAAATTACCAAAATCCACGGCTCCTTTTTGGACTACTGAAGAGATTATTACAACTCTTGATTCTAACGTCAATCTTCTTGATATACGGAAAAAAAGAGAAGAATAATGTTTTTTATTTTTTTATAAATGTTTGATATAATTGTTTACATTTTTTCATTTCTTATACTAATTTTTAGTAGAATATATAATTTTTCAGACTCTACAAAATTTTTCATATCTGTTGTAGCTTTGCTTGAAGGATTTTACATAATCCTATTAGGAGAAGCTTATTTGCCTTTCACTTTTGGAGTGGTCTTATTTTTATTTGGTCTATACTTTGTAAATCAGCATACGCAAAAATTTAACAAACCTGCGACTCAAGATTTCTTAGGAGTTCCTGAAAAAGTAGTTCAATTATATAAGTACGTAGGAATTTTAGGAATTGTAACCGTCATTATATTAAACAATTTTTATCTTAAAGATAGTTTAGGAGCTAACGATTATTTAGCACTTTTTTTCTCTATAATGCTAATATTTTATTTTAATCTTAATAGTTTTAATTCACATTTTACTAATTTTATATTTTTAGCAACTTTTTTTCTCTTTTGTTTATTAGTATTTCCAAGAATAATTTTAATCGCACTTGGAGGTGGTTTTTTTGAGACATTTGACAACGAGGTAGTTTATTATTTTCTTAATGTACCCTTAGGTAAATTAGTCAGTTTTTTTGGATACGCAAATTATTCAGAATTATCATTGTTTAAATTTTATAATTCCAAAGGCGAAATAATTTCGGTAGATATAGGAAGAACTTGTTCAGGTTTACAATCGGTTGCACTTTTTTTGTCTGCCTTTCTATCTCACATATTAATAAAATACAGAGCCGTAAAT
>MDTG01163862.1_pt1 | contig 10149 bp, 8 predicted proteins | sample 811421 | NCBI WGS metagenome assembly MDTG01 (sample SAMN05326645, study PRJNA326480) | marine metagenome | isolation source: seawater | place: Pacific Ocean: South East | collected 2011 | reverse complement strand
TGGCGTCAGCATCACTGTTGCCTATCATTCGGACCTTTGCAGGAATTGCTGAAATTACAGTGGGAGTTAAGGATATTTCCCTGGCAGGTCGAATAATAGCAGCCTTCCCGGAAAATTTGAGTGATAAGCAGAGACAAGCTGATGACCTCAAAGAATTGGGTGAATTAGTGAAGCAGCCTGATGCAAATGTCATAAAATTACCTAATATATCAGCCTCAGTACCGCAACTTATTTCGGCAATAAAAGAGTTGCAGGAACAGGGATATGATTTGCCTGATTACCCTGAAGATCCAAGCACGGATATTGGACGAGACTTCCGCGCACGTTACGATGCTATCAAGGGGTCTGCCGTTAATCCGATCTTGCGAGAGGGTAATTCAGACCGTAGAGCCGCTGTTGCGGTTAAAAACTATGCTATGTCTAATCCACATTCAATGGGTTCATGGTCAGCAAACAGTAAAACTCGTGTATCAAGTATGACGAGCGGAGATTTCCGATCAAACGAAACGTCAGTTACCCTCAATGAAAATCAGGCAGGACAGGTAAGTATTGAGCTTACTACAGGAGATAATGAAACTATTGTTTTAAAGAATGATATCTCATTTCCTGCTGGTACAGTTGTAGACGCTACGTTTATGTCAGCTAAAGCTCTCGATGTTTTCCTCACAGAGGAGATAGATCAAACAAAAAAAGATGGAATATTGTTTTCGCTTCACCTCAAAGCGACCATGATGAAAGTTTCTGATCCTATATTATTTGGCCATGGTGTAAAAGCATACCTGAAACCTATCTTTGAGAAATATAGTGATACTTTTCACTCTTTAGGTATTGATCCAAACTCCGGATTGGGTGCCATGTTTTCCATCCTTCAATCTATTCCAGGAGGGTTAGAAATAAGAGCCGAAATTGATGCTCTTTTGGCAAAACGGCCCCCATTGTATATGGTCAACTCAGACAAGGGAATATCTAATTTACATGTGCCTTCAGATGTAATTATCGACGCATCAATGCCGGCTTTGATTCGAGCAGGTGGCAAAGGCTGGGGACCTGATGGTAAAGAGTTGGATTCTAATTGTGTAATTCCTGATAGTTCTTATGCAGCCGTATATGATGAAGCAATAAAATACTGTAAAGAAACAGGCGCGCTAGACCCCACGACTGTTGGGACAGTACAAAATATTGGCCTTATGGCGCAAAAAGCTGAGGAATATGGTTCACACCCAACAACATTCAAAATGCCAGCGGATGGAACTGTCCGTATGGTAGCTGCTAACGGAGATATCCTTCATGAACACAATGTCGAACAAAATGATATTTGGCGCTCCGCCAGCACTAGAAAAGCTCCGATAGAAAATTGGGTCAAATTAGCTATCGAGCGTCAAAAAGAAGAAGCATGTAGCGCTATTTTTTGGCTTGATGAAACTCGCGCACATGATGCTGAAATACTTAAAATGGTTTTACCACTATTAAGAGAGTGTGATGTGAGTGAAAACTTTAAGATCATGGCCCCGCGTGAAGCAACACGCACATCTTTTGAAATTATTCGACGAGGTGAAAATACCATAGCTATCACGGGCAATGTGCTAAGAGATTATTTAACAGACCTATTTCCAATTCTAGAACTGGGTACTTCTGCAAAAATGTTATCAATCGTAAAGTTAATGAACGGCGGTGGTTTGTTTGAGACTGGAGCAGGGGGTTCGGCACCTAAACATGTTGAGCAACTGGTTGAGGAAAATCACCTTCGATGGGATTCTCTCGGTGAGTTTTGTGCGTTAGGGGAGAGTCTTAAGTATTTTGGTAGCGTTAATGATAACTCGAAAGCATCTATATTAGGACAGACAGTTGACGCTGCAACTCAAGGCATTCTAGATAATAACAAATCACCTGGTCGTAAAACAGGACAACCTGATAACCGTGACAGTCATTTTTATTTTGCATTGTATTGGGCAAAAGCACTAGCAATGCAAACTGAAGATACTCTTTTAGCTAATCACTTTACGCCGATTGCTAAATCTTTTGCGGATAGCGAAGAGTTAATTATAAAAGAACTACATAATAGTCGGGGCGAGAGTGTTGATCTTGGGGGTTACTATCACACAGATTTAGAAAAGACTGAAGCGGTAATGATGCCATCACAAACTCTTAAAAATATTCTTGATACTATTTAGAGACTAGTGCAGCACCTTCTGAAAGACTTTTCAATTTTGCATATGCTATATCTGGGTCTACAGACCCAAAACCCGCAAATGTGCCGAAGCCACAATCAGAACCTGCTATAACGCGATCAAATCCGACAATGTCTACAAATCGGTTTATTCGTTGAGCTACAAGTTCTGGGTGTTCTATAAAGTTTGTTGTTGTGTCTACGACACCGGGTACTAGAACTTTATTGTTTGGAATTTCAGACTTACGATCACGAAATACAGTCCATTCATGTGCGTGCCTTGGATTTGAAGTTTCGAACAAAAGGTATTTTGCTTTTGTTGACATCAACGTTGAGAATACTTTATCCATTCCAATATCACAGCAATGTGGTCCCTCATAGTTACCCCAACAAATATGAATACGGACTTTGTCTTCCGGGATGTTTTGAAGAGCGTGATTTAGTGCGTCAACATGAGAGGCAGCTATTTTCACAAACTCAGCATCGCTCAGATCATTAAAAAGCATATGACGTGATAAGGCCAAATCAGGACAGTCAAGCTGTAAATCGAGACCGGCAGAGATTATTGTTTCATATTCATCTCGCATGGCTTCAGCTAATGCCGCTAAATACGCTTCACGGTTTTTGTAATAGTCATTTTGTAGAAATAGTGAAATTACTCCCGGAGAAGCAGCATTCATGAAACCACGCTCGACCCCTGAACTCTTCATTGCAGATGTCAGATTAATTATATCTTTTTGTAATTCGTCTTGACCCTTTGAGGTTACTTCACCAGTACATTTAGGACGAGCATATTGAGGTGTTCCCCCGTCGTCGGCCAATCTTTTTAAAAAACCTGGAAACATTTTTAAATCAGCTGGAGCATTACGAGCGCTATCACCTGAAAAGCCAGTATAACGGTCTTTTACGTATGTCGCATAAGAGATCTTAGATGTTTCACCATCACTAACAATATCAATCCCGGATTTGACTTGTTTAGTGACTGTTGCGTGTACTGCATCAGACATCACTGCGTCAAATTCTACCTGGTCAAAATCTTCTTCATTCTCTCGTGCAAAAATGAAATCAACGACTTTTTGACTTCTAGGTAAACTACCAACATGGGAAGTAAGAATTTTTGTCATAACAGTTCCTTTTATTTCTTAGTTGCCACCCCACGTTGGGCCTGCAGGGTCATCATTAGATAGAATTCGATACAAACTAGCTTCACCGGTGACAGATGGTTCAATTTTATGAGAAAAATTGGGCTCGAGCAAACATGTATCACCCGGATTTAGTACAACATTACCGGTTTCCCAAGATAATTTCCAGTGACCTCGCATTGGCATTAAAACCGTTGAGTTTCCGAATTTATCAGTTTTTGTGGGATCAGGGAGTCGAGTTAAAAAATCTACCTCAAAACCTGGTTTGTCAGGTAAAACACCTTCTTTTCCAATTACTTTTACTGGTTCGTTTGCTGCAAATGCCATTAGATCATTATATCTAGCAACGTGACGTGGGATTAGTGACTGAGCTGTTGGTTCTGGCACTTTTGACAGTGCGTCTTCCGATAGAGTAGGCATAGGTTTAATATTGCTAGGTAAAGACTCGTCTTTCTTACTATCATAAAGACGTCCGTTTTCTCCTAAAATTAAGCCATGCTCTGCGGCGTCTTCAATTACTTGAGGGGCCCAAGTTACTCCACCTCCTGCATCATCTCCACCCAAAATGGCCATGATCATTCCATATTCGGATCCGATATTTTCAAATCCGCGAAATATTCCAGTCGGGATGTTGATAATATCGCCTTCCTCTAAAGTTACTTCACCTGCTGTTCCCCAACGTCCCCAAAAAAAACGCCAACGCCCCTTTAGAACAAAAAATACTTCGGCAGTTGTGTGAATATGCAAGGAGTTCCGGCATTGTGGAGGCTGTCCTGCTGCACCGATATTAAAGCCAGGTGTTTCTCTCAAGTGAACATGTTGATCGACACTTTCACTGACACCACCACCAATTATAGTGAAATTTTCTTTTTGATTGCTTCCGGGTGTGTGCGCGTCGATAAAGGCAGTTTTACAAGGTATCAAATCACCATAGCGAACTATTTTTTTCTCTATTTCATTAGGAGTCATTATAATCTCACTATCCCTTTTTTATCGCAATTTGTTTCCAAATCACAGTTTCATCAAATAACGTATATTCACGCCTTAAACCCCAAGGTCCAAACTCTGCATGACTAATTCCCATAACATGCACCTCAGCACCGCTGGGTGGCCCAAAAGTACCCCATCCGTCGTGTTTACCAGTCAAGCTCCAACGAATTGCCGCGCGTGGTGACATTCCAGGATCATCACGACCGATTTGATGGTGAATTTCAAATTTTGCTGAAGGGAATGAAGATCTTAAGCCCACCCAAAACGTATCTACACCGTCAGTTGATATGAGTTCTTTCCCACCAGGATAATACCCTGTGACAGCTCTATCATACTCTTTTGATATTATATTGAGATTAGCTGACATAATTTGATTCAGAATGCCGGAGTATTTTTCACCCCATATGTTATCATTGCCGCGTCCAGTATAGGGTCCTATTTTGTCGATTGAAGGATGGAAGGGTTTGTCACACTCAGTTGTCCCGCCTTCGTTTTCAATTTGTTTCAATGCATACTCATAAGGATTCCAACCCATCTGACGAACAATTGCCCCTTGATCTCGGATTAACCATTCGTCATTAATCTGGTTATTTATAGCGTGACAGTCAGCTACTATACGATATTTTAAGATCTTTCCGGTTGCTTTACCATATACCCCATCTCCCAGATGCGTCGCCGTAGATAAAATACGATGCGATGAGAGCATTCCATCTTTGGGCGTTCCAGACCAAATAACGTCTTCACCTAATAGACGTCGATCTGGAAATTCAGCGAGTGTTGCCATAGTAGCGCTTATTACATTTTGATTGCCGGTAACAATTGAACCTGGAGAGCGAACGATAATATCGCTAGAATAATAGGAGTGTAATTTCTCAAGACCTCGTTCTTCCCAGATTTCCTTCGTGATACCAAGAATATAGTCAGGTAAATCAACAAAATTATTAGAAAAGCCTTTCATGTGTTCCACCTTTCTGGGGTCCTTGATGACCCACGAACTATTAGTGGGCTAGGAATTTTTATATGCCTTGACAGAGATTTTGGATCTTGAATTTTTTCTATCATCAACCTTACAGTCTGGTCTACCATCAAATTTGATCTCTGTCTGAGGGTCGTTAAATTATATGCTGCCCAAGATGCTGGTGGAGAGTCATCATAACCAATAATACTAACGTCATTGGGAATAACAAGATTTAGTTCAGCTCGCAAAACGTCAATTACTGCAAAAGCCATATGATCTGTTGCCACAAATATGGCGTCAGGTTTTTGTATTCCTGCGAACATCTCACGCGTGACAGCTTTTGCAATCTCCGTAGAAAAATTTCCCAATGCATGGGCAAATAATGACTTCCCAAAATTTTTAAGACCCATTCTAAAACCGGCCTCACGATCACGTTGAGTTGAAGCGCCCGCCCAACCCCCAATATAAGCTATACGTTTATGTTTGGCTTCACATAAAAATTTAGCTGCTGTTTTACCACCTTCAAAATTATCAGAGGTGACCGCACTATGTGTAGCCTTGTCTTGAGTCCGGTTGAATAAGACGACTGGCACACCGGCTTCTTCACACCGTGCTGTTAAGTCATTCGAAATACTGACACTAGCGGTAATAATTCCGTCTACTTGATAATCGAGGAGTTCTTGAATAACCTCTTCTGTAGATTGATCATCGTTTGAGGCCATAAAAACTAAAACATGGTATCCTTCTTTTTTTAAAGAATTTGATAATCCTTCAAGAGCCGCAGGATAGAAATAGTTGTCTAGATACGCCACAACTAGACCGATTATTCTACTTTTACCAGTAATCAGTGAGCGTGCAAGAACATTTGGCCTATAGCCTAGCTCTTTAGCAGCTTCTTGTACTTTTAAAGTAGTTTTATCGCTGACAGAAGCGCCAGGAGTAAAAACCCGGCTCACTGCTGATTGGCTGACCCCGGCCCGTTTTGCTACTTTTAATGCGGTAATTCTACTCATTTGTTAGAACCGATTTCACGATAATACCTCGCTGTCGATAGGGGCAGAAAACGTTGTACGAGCTTTATTAAACTCCCGCATTCTTCCTAAAACATCTACTCCCAACTGTTGATATACATCTAATAAATCTACTAACACCCAGTTCTCGCGGATTTGACCGTCTTCAACTCGCCAAAAGTCTAGGCTGCGTAAAGTTATCATACGACCACTGGGTGCTATCCCCATCCATCCATCATTACTCAATGTTTGTTTCATATTCGGCCAACCAGTGACTGCTACATAAGCACCATCTGCAAAAAAATGATAAATTAACTCTTCTCGGAAACTACCTCGATCTGGCATTCCATTAAGAAATGGGATTTGGTGCCAATTCCGAAAGCCAGAGATACCTCGACCTGTCCCAATTCCAGCGGGCCCGTACCAATTCATTCTGGGATGCCAATAACGTGACATTTCCATTGCTGCTGGTGGTTCTTTGGGATGCTTACTCATAGCGTTCAACATATCAATTATAAGTGTTTTAGAGTTTGTCGAAATATCATACTGATAACTTCCAGTCCGCAAACCATCACACGATGCAGGCCCTGGAACTAAACCTTCGCGTCCAAGGCTTGGGCTCATTGGCCAAGATCCCGCTTGCATCATAAGTTCAGGAATATCCCAAATTGCTTGAATTTCCACGATTTTCTCGTTTTCGATTTTATAGTATTCATGGAACCTTATGTGAGCAAAATGACCTGAAGGTTGAATATCAAGAAAAGGTTTTGTGAAGGTTCCGAAATAAGTCCCTGCAACGCCAATCCAATCAGCGTTGTGATCATCGGTACCTGCCATTAGAATCCATGGTCGTCGTTCAACATCCGGTAAAGCTTCATGCAACTTTCTTAGAACGCTATCATAATATTGATCACCAGTCAGGTCTCCAAAGGGATGACACATGTGAATGACGGTATCTCTACTCATAATATCATATAACGCTGAGCGCACACCAGATTCAGTCCAATTATACATTTCACTATTTAGCCTAGTTAAAAGCTTTCGCAGCGCCTCTAAATCTGTCATTCAAGAGGTTCCTTGTAGGGTGCTGCTCCACCATAAGGGATGTTTGCTCCGCCGTATCTACGTACGCGTAAGTTACATTGTTCTGCATGTCCGACAAAGCCTTCGAGTAAGCATAATCGGGAACCATAGGCTCCAATTTCAGCGGCAGCTTCATCCGTGGTAATTCTTTGGTAGCTGTGAGTTTTAAGAAATTTACCCACCCAAAGACCACCAGTATAACGCCCAGCTTTTTTTGTTGGTAATGTGTGATTGGTACCTATGACTTTATCACCATTAGAAACATTTGTGCGTGCGCCTAAGAATAATGCGCCGTAACAGGTCATATGTTCTAAAAACCAATCATCACGATCAGTCATCACTTGTACATGCTCTGATGCAATTTCATCGGCAATTTTTAACATTTCCTCATAAGTGTCACAAACAATTACTTCACCATAATCTTTCCAAGATTTTCCTGCCGTATCAGCTGTGGGGATGATTTCTAACAAACGGTCAATCTCTTCGATAGTTTCCTTTGCAAGCCTTTCAGAGTTTGTAACCAAGACTGCAGGGGAGTTGTAGCCGTGCTCTGCTTGCCCGAGAAGGTCAGTTGCGCAAAGTTCAGCGTCCACAGTATTGTCAGCGATGATCATTGTTTCAGTTGGACCGGCAAATAAATCGATACCAACGCGACCAAATAATTGACGTTTTGCTTCCGCTACAAATGCATTTCCGGGACCTACTAACATATGAACAGATTCAATCGTTTCGGTTCCAATAGCCATGGCACCTACGGCTTGGATCCCACCCATCACATAAATTTCGTGTGCTCCTCCTAGGTGCATTGCTGCAATAGCTGCAGCGTTGGGTTTTCCGTTGAAAGGTGGAGTGCATGCAATGATCCTTGGTACTCCTGCAACAGAAGCTGTTAATACTGACATATGTGCCGAAGCTACCATTGGAAATTTTCCGCCGGGAACATAGCATCCTACTGATTGCACGGGAATATTTTTATGTCCTAAAATAACACCCGGCAGTGTTTCAATTTCAATATCAAGCATACTATCTCTTTGCGCTTGTGCGAAATTACGTACTTGTTCTTGAGCGAATTTAATGTCTGAAAGTTCACGATCAGAAAGTGATGCTATCAAATCAGAGATTTCTTGGTTTGAAAGTTTAAAGCTGTGAGGAGAATAGCTATCAAATTTATTCGAAAGTTCCCGTACTGCGGTATCCCCTCGGGTTTCAATATCATCTAAGATTGTTTCAACAGTGGCTTTTGTTTTAGCGTCATCTTGAGCACGTTCTTCGTCGGGTTTCCCTCGTTTTAAATAAGTTACTGTCATTAATTTTCCTTTGGTTCTGGTGGTTTCTTTTCTCCTCGGTCATACGCTTCCCATCCATGACCGCTGAAAACGTCTACTCCTAGTTGTGCGAGAATTTTTGGGAAATCTACCATTACCCAATTATCGACTATTTTTCCGTTTTCGACTTTCCAAAAATCCATATAACGAATTTCAACTTTCTTATGGGAAGGTTCGATACCCATAAAAGTTCCACTGTGAATTGCTTCCTGACGTCCAAATGCTGCTGCCCATTCACCCATGTAAAGCCGCGCTTCATCTATGCATACTTTTCCAGAAAAAGCGGCTTGAAATGGCTTTTGCCAATTATCTTGAAATTCACGTATTCCTTTTTTAGTACCGCACCCAGTGTTACCCATCCAACGGAAACTTTCGTTAAAAAATTCACTGATGTCTGCAATTCTATGATCATTTAGGCCATCAACCATATTTTCAATGACCTTACGTGTTTCTTCTGCTTTCGACATATCGGTATCTTTACTTAAGATCGCCTGCTCAGGTCTCTTTCCACTCATCCTTTTACTGCTCCTGCTGTAAGACCACTAACGATTTGACGTTGAAAAAACATGACTAAAATAAACAATGGGACTGTTGCGGAAACGACTGCAGCGACTGCAAACATCACATTACCTTCAACTTGTGTAGTACCTAAAAAGCTGGCAATTTTGGGAACCATTGTTTGATTACTATTGTTTAATAATGTTGCTGTTACAGTAAAATCATTATAAGCGAGTAGAAAGGAAAAAAGCCCTGTTGTAATTACACCGGGCCACATAACCGGTACGATTACGCGTCTAAATGCTTGAAATCTTGTGCACCCGTCAACCATTGCGCTTTCATCTAAATCTTTGGGAATATTAAGAAAGAAGCTATGCAGCATCCATAATGTGAAGGGTTGATTTATTGCAACCATTACAATTATTGCCGTTGGTAAGTGTCCCCACAGGTTCCATTCAAAAAAGGGTAGTAAGTAACCTGACACCAAAGTTATATGTGGCATTGCACGAAATACTAAGGCCAGCATTAAAAGATAAAATGCATACTTCTTCCCAGAACGCGCCAGGGCGTAGCCTCCCAGAGTACCAAGTGTAAGCGATATAACTACTACCGAGACCACTACAATCATAGTATTCAGAGCAGCTTTCCAAAAAGATTTGGTAATCCATGCACCGTGATAGCCGTCACCCGTGAACGAAGCACCTGTTTCAATTTGGGTGCGGAAACCACTTATTGCGTAACCCCAGTCTGCTTTTGAAAAAAAGTCACCTTGAACTTTAAAAGATCCCCACATCGTCCACAAAAATGGAAAACCGGCCGCGATAATCCAGCAAAATACAAAAAACCAAATTATGAAAGTAAGCCATATTGAACGTCGATTAATAAGTTCAGACATCACACAACTTTCCTATTAAAATCTTTCCATGTTCTTATCAGAACTGGGATTAGTAAAACCGCAACGCCTAAGATTGTCAGT
>MDTG01030179.1_pt1 | contig 10149 bp, 9 predicted proteins | sample 811421 | NCBI WGS metagenome assembly MDTG01 (sample SAMN05326645, study PRJNA326480) | marine metagenome | isolation source: seawater | place: Pacific Ocean: South East | collected 2011 | reverse complement strand
TTCCCCATCTATATAAAATTCTTTAATATCCATAAGTATTATTTTACTGTATAAGAATCAAAGAGAATAGAAATTGAAAAAAATAGTTATTGCAGGTGGTTCTGGGTATATAGGGCAGGCCTTCTATAAAAAATATAAAGATAAATACCACATTAAAATCCTGAGCAGGAATCAATCTCAAGAAAATTTCTTTATCACATCACTTGAAGAATGCGATGTACTTATTAATCTTGCTGGTCAGAGCATTTTTCCTACGAGGTGGACTAATCGTAATAAACAAAAAATTCTTGATAGTAGAGTTAAATATTCAAAAGACCTTCTCAAGGCGGCAAGCTCTAAGAAAATTAACCATTATATTCAAGCTTCTGCAATAACTTATTATCCATTTTCTTCCTCAAGAAAATTTATTGAGTCTATGGGTAAGCAAAAGGGGTCAAATTTCTCACTTAAATTAGTACAGGATTGGGAATCAGTAGTTGATAAATCTAGTATTAAAAACAAAACAATCTTAAGGCTTGGTGTGGTAATGGGTCAAAAATCAAAATTTTTAGAGCCCATAAAATCTCTTTTTAATTTATATCTAGGAGGTATGATTGGTGATGGCAAGCAATGGATTTCTTGGGTACATATTGATGATGTTACGAGTGTAATTGATTATATAATCCAGAATAAAATATATGGTCCTATAAATCTTACATCACCTAACCCAATTACAAATGCAAATATGTCATCAACAATTGCACAAACACTTGGAAAGCCAAATTATTTACATTTGCCAAAATTTCTCTATAGATTAATGTTTGGTGAATCATCAGAACTGCTTACAGAGGGGCACCAAGTATTTCCTAGACTGTTAACTGATTTAGGATACAGATTTAAATACAGCGATTTTAAGGACGCTCTAGATGATTCAATTTAGTCTTTTCTTAAATTTCCAAAAGCCTCTATAGCAGCTTGACGTGATTTTTTTAGATCAACTATCGGTTGATAGTATCCATATTTCAATGGATCAACTGGCATGTGAATTTCAGAAATTGGGCATTGTGATAACTCTGGAATCCATTTTTTAATATATTCTCCCTGAGGATCAAATTTGATTGATTGCGTTTCAGGATTCATTATTCGAAAATATGGAGCAGCATCAGTTCCTGTCGAAGCACTCCATTGCCATCCACCGTTATTAGATGCAATATCGCCATCAATAAGATGCTCCATAAAAAATTTCTCTCCTTCTCGCCAATCAATTAATAAATTTTTGCTAAGAAACATCGCAACTATCATCCTCAATCTATTATGCATCCATCCAGTATTTAACATTTCTCTAATGCCAGCATCTACGATTGGTATGCCTGTTTTGCCATCTTTCCATCTTTGTAAATGTTCGGTGTTTTGTGACCACTCTAAATTTTCGGTATAGTCCAGAAAGGGCCTATTCATTGATACTTTTGGAAAGTTATAAATTATGTGCCTATAGAACTCTCTCCATAATATCTCTGAAACCCAATGAACAATGCCTCTGTCACCCTCATCAAGAAGGTTTTGGTTATATTTTTTTGCCTCCAATATGCACCATTTCGGCGAGATGACGCCGGAATTTAAATAAGGAGAAATTTTTGAGCAGCCGTCAACAGCTGGAAAGTTTCTATCATCTTTATATAAATGCCCCTTAGTTGAAAGAAAATCAGTTACTTTTGTCTTGATGTAATCTTCACCTACAGGCCAAAAATCATCAATCTTAGAAACAAATTTCTTAGATATGTTTTTGACATCAGCAGACTCTATATTCACTTTATTTTTTGGTGAGGGAATATCAAATAAGACGAGTTGCTCTTCTGTTAAGTCTTCAAACCATTTTCTTTTAAAAGGACTATAAACTGAAAAATTTCCACCTGCTTTTGTTTTTAAACTGCCTGGAGGATGAATAACTTGATCGTGATAATTAAAGACCCCAAAACCAATTTCTTTAAAACTTTTATAGATATATCGATCTCTTTTTAGCTCGTTAACAGGATATTCATTATTAAAATAGAGGCTTTTGCATTCATATTGCTGCATTAGCTTTAGCAAGCTTGCATAGATTGAATCATAATTTTCCGTTTCAATTATAAGAAGCGGTATATTTAGTTTCTGAAGTTCTTTTTCAAGACAAACTAGACTTCTTAGCCAGAAACTTTTTTTTTGCTTTTGAATCATTGTGTTGTTCCCATTGTGATTCTGTGAGAAAGTATACAGCAATCACTTCCTCAGAAATTGCACAGCAATTACTTAAAGCAGGATTATCATCTACGCGCAGATCATTTCTAAACCAAATCACTGATCTCATATAAGCTCCATTATCTGCTTCTTGAGAGAAGCTCTTTCTTCCATTACAAAGTTTCTAACTCCAGTATCAAGTTTTGGTTTTGATCTGTTTAGTTCAGTTAACCTAAGAACCCTCAAGAGTCCCTTTCTTTCAAAGTTTTCAATTATCTCATGATGGTGCTCTCTTTTAATTGGGCCTCTCAGTTCTATCACATTTACAAAATATCCTCTTGTAATTATTTCTACAATCATGCTAGTGCTATCTGCTGTGACAAAAATATTTCCATGAGAATCTATAGCATCTTGCATAATTTCAAAGGTTGTAGTTTCAAGATCAAGAAATCTATGTTTTGACCCCTTATTGTCCTTGAGGTTCTCCCAGGCATACTTTGGCGTTCGTCTTGAATTAATAAATGTAGTTTCTATAGATTTAAATTCATATGCTAATCTGTACCAGTCTTTTTCACCATAATCATAACCACTACCGTCCCCTCCTATAAGCACCAAACTATTTGAAGCAGAAACTTCATTCTGCTCATAAGGAGAAAACTTTGTAGGAGGCAAAATGGTTGGGATCACCTTGAAAACATCACTGAGGTCTCTTTTTGTCGAGACAATTCCATCAAATTTTTTCATAATCCTGAATTTTGGTGTCCCAATGTAAATAATTTTTGCTTTTGAAGACTTTGCCAGTAGGTATGCAGGAATAGCAGTCCGAGAGCCAGAACAAATTACTAGATCAAATCTTAACTCCACTAGGCTGGGATTTAATAATTTTAATAGGAACAAATAAATTTTCTCACCAAAAATTACCATTGACCTTTCAAGGAAACCTGGGAAAGAGATAATATCCTGATTAAGAAAAAAAATATCCTTGTTTTGATCCTGTTTTTTTAAAATGCTTCGTAGCCCAATGCATTGACTCAAGTGTCCTGATTTTTTATCTGCAACAATTGCAATTTTCATAACTTGTCATTTGTTATATGGACTTCGTATCTATTTTCATCCATCTTGACAAAGTTAACAGAGCCACCTGCCTCCTTTACCAAACTAATTCCAGCTGCAAAATCCCATAAAAAAACACCCTTTTCGTGATAGTAATCACATTTCCCTGATGATACATATGCACAGGATAAGGCGGCACTGCCAAACATCCTTACTTTCTTCCAGGGACGAAGGAATTCAATATAATCTTGAGTCATTTCAATGTCTTTAGAAAATGGTATCCCTGTAGTGAGTGAAGCTTTTTCCTTAGAGGTAATATTCGATACCGAAATCTTTTCGTCATTTTTAAAAGCCCCATTACCTTTAGATGCATAGTAAAGGTCATCCTCGTTGAAATCATAAATAACTCCAATATGTCCTTCATCTTTTCCAAGAAGAGCAATTGAAACACAGCATGCTGGAAGATCTCGAAAATAATTTGAAGTTCCATCAAGAGGATCAATTACCCATGTAAGATCATCATCGTTTAAAGCATCTAGTCCTGTTTCTTCTCCAAGAATATTAATTTTAGTTTTTTCAAGATGATTTTTAATCAAGATTTCTGTTTCTAAATCAAGTTCAAGCTTAATATCTCTACCGACCTCAGATGAAATTTTTTTGAATGAATTCTTTTTTTCAGCAAGGAGGTATCCTGCATCCAAGGCAGCTTCTTTTGCAATGCTCAAAAGACCACTTATATTCATTTCTTATATGGTCTCCATGCATCTAAACACATCTCTCTTAAATCTTTTTTCGCTTCCCATTTCAAAATATTTTTAGCTTTTGAATTATCAGCATAGCAAATTGGAACATCTCCCTCTCTTCTATCAGAAATTTTTACAACAAATTCAATTGAATTTACCTCTTTAAAAGTTTTGATTATGTTTTTAACACTTACAGAGTTGCCAGTGCCAATATTAAAAACCTCATATCCGTTTAATTGTTCAAAATATTTAAGTGATTCAAAATGTGCATCTATCAAATCTTGAATGTGTATAAAATCTCTCTCTGCTGTACCATCTGAGGTTTTATAGTCATCGCCAAAAATGTTAAGTTCTTTTGTTTCACCAATACATACATCAATGATATTGTCCATAAGGTTTTTTGAATCCTGCCGTGGAGAATTTACAGGCATCATTTGAATATTTCCTACAGGATTAAAGTATCTTAATGAAATTGTCTTGAGGTTGCCTTTGGTTGAAAAATCTTCAAGAAATTTTTCGTTTGCTTCTTTAGTAGCTCCATAAACTGACATAGGTTTCAACTTACAAGCTTCACTTACAGGTTGGTTGTTGCTTTTACCATAAACACTTGCAGATGAAGAAAACAAGATATTTTTAACACCATATTCCAACATTATTCTGGTAAGGTTTTTTGTTGATTCGAGGTTGTTGTCCCAATACATTTTAGGATGCATTTGAGATTCAATTACTGATTTAAAACCAGCAAAGTGGACAACATAGTTGATGTCGTTGTTTACAAAAATTTCCCTTAGTGATTCTAGATCTTTACATAAATCAACTTCTGAGAAAGTAAAATTATGTTGTTTATTTTCCATAAGAAAGTTAATGCTTTGATCTGAGGAGTTCGAGAAATTATCAATACCAATAATATTGAATCCTCTTTCTAACCCCTCTTTGCAAAATGCTGAGCCTATATAACCTGCAGCACCTGTTACAAGGATTCTACTCATTCCTTAGGAAGCCTCTTGGAGCAAGTAAAAAATAAATTAGAACATAAATAGATATAAAAATTACCGTCAAAATCTGCAAGATTTGTGTTTCTTTTGAAAAATAGTTTGCTCCTAGTAAAAAGGGTGTATAGATAACAAATGTCATCAATGTTACAAGAAAGTGTTTTTTGTTCTCTGATTTTAAATCTAACTTTGACACACGTTTATATATCAAGTGATGCAAGTGTAAATTATCTGGTTCTAAAGCAGATACTTTTAAGACAATTCTTCTGTATATCGAGAACAAAACGTCTGTCACTGGATAAACCAGCATCAACATAACGTACCATGGTGAAAGATCATTTACTTGATAATACTTTATCAAGCCTATCACAATCATCGCACCAAGAAAGTAAGCACCGCCATCACCTAAAAAGATTCTTCCGAATGGGAAGTTCAAAATAAATATTCCTAAAATAGCAAAAAATAATGCGACTAAATACAAGTAAAATTCAAGGTTTATTGCACTCTGGGGAAATATTAGTATTGAAACACATACTGTCAGACAAAATAGCATCAATAATCCATTTATCCCGTCAATCATATTGAAAGCATTTATCATCCCTGCTACCGCGAAACAAATAAATAACAGGGAAAAAATTTCAAACGTAAACAGATAATCGACAAAGGGAATATTTAAGTTGTATGCCTTGATTCCAAGAATGTAATAAAAAAGTAACGATATCATGAAAAGCACTGCTAGCCTTAAAGCTGGTTTAATTTCAATATTGAAATCGTCTGCAAGCCCTAATAAAAACACTGGGGAGGATACAAAAATTGCTTCTCTTAAAAAAGTGTATTCTTCTAAATCAGATATTGTTGAAATTATCAAAAGAGAGAAAAACACGGCAATACCACCAAAACGTGACACTGATTTCTTATGCATAGTTTGTGGAGAATTTCTTAAATTCCTGCTCCATCTTGTTGAGATGGTTTTATTAATAAAGATAAATGCTAAGCCAATGCAAAAAGATAATGGCAGGATGTCTATCATTTAACTTTTTCCTCCAATTCAATTTTTAAGTCAACCATAAATTCTCCAGCTTCAACGCCGTTTATTACCCTATGATCGTAAGACAATGAAACTGGCAATACCATATCCTCAATAATTTCTTTACCGTCTAGTCTAATATTTGTCTTAGTATTTGAGATTCCAATGATTGCAACTTCAGGCGGATTAATGATAGGAGTAAATCCATGTCCTCCAATTTTACCTAAACTTGAGACTGTGAATGAAGCTCCTTCAATATCTGTTTTTTTCAATTGTTTTTGGCGTGCCTTTTCAGAAAGCTTTTTTATAGAAACATTTATTTCTTCAATCTCTAATTTATCTGGGTTTTTAAGAACAGGGACAACTAAACCATTTTCAGTATTCACAGCAATGCCGACATTAATATAATCTTTAAGCAATATTTCAGAGTCATTTAACAATGAAGAATTAAGTAATGGATGTTTTTTTAGCGTGTTTGCTATACCTTTAATTATTACAGGTAAAGGGGAGCATTTGAGAGATTCCCTGAGGGAATTTACTCTCGATAAATTTATTTCTTCGAAATGAAATACATGTGGAACTGTTGTCCAAGAGTTTCGTAAATTTTTTAAGCCTGCTTTTCTTATTCCGGAGAGACTTTTTATTTCATAAGGGCCAAATTTTGCAAGATTTTCTAGAGTAGGGTAATTATCCTCTACTTTTTGAGACATGCCTTGATGAATATATCTTTTAAGGTCGTCTTTTGTTATGCGTCCATCTCTTCCAGTACCTTTAATGCTATCTAAATTTATTTCAAGTTCTCTTGCATACTTTCTAACAGCTGGGCCAGCATTAATTGAAAGAGAATTGATTTCGACTGGTTCTTTTTTAGTATTAAGGTCTCTAACTTCTGATGAAATGTTTGGTGTTTGGGAATCAGAGTCATTTTTTTTAATAGCATTTTGATTTGTTTTTTTAGACGAGATTATTGTTGCAAATACCATCCCTTCCTCAGCAACATCTCCAGCTTTGACATGGACCTCTGATATTTCTCCTTCAAAATCTGAGGGTATCTCCATTGCTGCTTTTTCTGACTCCAACACAATAAGCGGATCATTTAGGTTAACCGTGTCGCCTGGCTGAATATTGACTTCAATTATTTCTGTGGACTCAGCATCACCGAGATTAGGTATTTTAAGATCAATATTATCTACTTTAGCCATGGCGCAATCTCATCCAGTTTTATTTTATTTGATTTTATAAATTCTCTTGCTTCTTTTTTCATATTCAAAGAGTACAGTGCGTTTAAGGCAATGTGGTTTGCATTGATTTCAAAATGATCTCTTAGCTTATCTCGTGTGTCACTTCTACCAAACCCATCAGTTCCTAAAACAATATAATCACCCTTTACCCATTGTCTGATTTGGTTTGGGTAAGATCTAATATATTCTGAAACTGCAATTGTTGTCATTTCATTTGAAAAACATTCCTCTACATGGGAGGGCGAATTGTTAATTTCCAATCTATTATTTCGATCTGATTCTATTGCCCCTTTATAAAGCTCATTGAAACTAGTTATTGACCATATCTCAGCTATAACATTCATTTTAGATAGTAACTTTTCTGCCTGAATTGCAAAATTCAAAGTTACTCCTGATGCAAGTATTCTTATCGATGGGTTTTTTGCTTCTAGAAATTTGTAAGCTCCATTAATTATATTTTTAGAAGTTGCATTTTTTGGTCTTTTTGGATGTTGATAATTTTCATTCATTAAAGTCAAATAATAGAATCTATCATTTCCTTGAACATACATGTCTTTAATTCCCTCTTGGATAATTGTCGAAATTTCATAAGAAAATGCAGGATCATAAGAACGACAATTTGGAATTGTTGAAGCAAGAATATGACTATGACCATCTTGATGTTGAAGCCCCTCTCCATTCAATGTGGTGCGACCTGAAGTTGCGCCTAAAAGAAAGCCTCTAGCTCTTGAATCTCCTGCAGCCCATGCCAGATCATGAATTCTTTGAAATCCAAACATTGAATAAAAAATATAAAATGGAATCATAGGGAATTGATTGTTTGAGTAAGATGTTGCTAATGCAAGCCATGCAGAAAATGCCCCTGCTTCATTAATCCCCTCTTCAAGCATTATTCCTGACTCGCTTTCACGGTAAAACATTACTTTATCAGCATCCTCAGGCTCATACTTTTGGCCCTCTGAAGAATAAATTCCAAATTGCCTAAACAGAGCATCCATTCCAAATGTTCTGGCTTCATCAGGAACAATTGGCACAACTCTTTCACCAAATTTTTTATCCCTAAGTAGCTTTGTTAATAGTTTCACAAAGATCATGGTTGATGATTGCTCTCTTTCGATAAAATCATCAAAACCTTCAAATGTACTACTCTCAAATTTAAGCTTTTCATCTGATACTTTTCTTATTGGCAAATAACCTCCCAGCTTTTTTCTTCTTTCATGTAAATAGTCGTTAAGATCTTTTTGCGAGCTTAGGTCCAAGAAATCTGGGTTATCAAGATTTGCCTTATTAACTGGTAAATTGAATTTTTCAATAAAATTTTCAAGGTTTTCTTTTGTAAGTTTTTTAACTTGGTGGGTTGTGTTATCAGCTTGCCTTGAACCTATGCCATATCCTTTGATTGTAAATGCCAAAATAACTGTTGGTTTTTGTTTATCTTCATAAGCCAATCTGTATGCATTAAAAACTTTTATGGGGTCATGCCCTCCTCTATTAAGTTGTTCAACCTGCTCGTCAGACATATCCTCTACCATTTTTAAAACCTCAGGATCCTTTGCAAAAAAGTTTTCTCTTGTGTAGCTACCGCCTTTTGCCTTAAAGTTCTGGTATTCTCCATCAACTGTTTCATCCATCACTTTTTGTAAGAGTCCTTTATCATCTTTGTTTATTAGGTCATCCCAATGCCTTCCCCAAATAAGATTAACTACATTCCATCCTGCACCATCAAACTGTTTAGCTAGTTCTGTAATAATCTTTGAGTTTCCTCTTACAGGACCATCTAACCTTTGCAAGTTGCAATTAATTACAAAGATAAGATTATTTAAGTTTTCTCTCCCTGCAAGGCTTAAAGCTCCCATTGATTCAGGTTCATCCATTTCACCATCACCGCAAAAGACCCAAACCTTTCTATCTGGATCATTATGGATTAACTTCCTTTTTTCCAAATATCTCATTACATGAGCTTGATAAATGCCAAATATTGGACCCAAACCCATTGAAACTGTAGGGAATTGCCAATAGCTTGGCATTAGCCAAGGATGGGGATATGAAGATAGTCCTTCACCATCGATCTCTTGCCTAAAATTCTCAATTTGTTTTCGAGTCAGCCTGCCTTCCAAAAACGATCTGGCATATATACCTGGTGAGGAATGCCCCTGAAAATAGATTAAATCTCCAAGCTGATTGTCTGATCCCCTAAAAAAATGGTTGAACCCAACCTCATATAAGGTTGCTGCAGAGGAGTAAGTAGAGATATGCCCTCCGAGGTCATCAGCTTTATTTGCCTTTAAGACCATTAATAGGCTGTTCCATCTTATAATATGTCTTATTCTTTCCTCGAAATCCCAGTTTCCAGGATAAGATACCTCTTCATCATTTAAAACTGTATTCTTGAAAGGCCAATTTTGGAGCCTATTCGTATTTAAACCTCTTGCTCTTGCTTCTTCTATAAGCGCTGATAGTAACTGGATTGAGTATTCTTTTCCGTCAGAAATCAATGAGTTATCAAGTGCCTCAATCCAATCTTGTAGCTCTTCATAAAATTGATCTTGCTTTGACATTAATTTTTACTCTTCAAAGAATTGAGTTTGTAATTATAGCCGTTATGACAGCATTTAAAATACAAGTTTTAAAGAAATTACAAATTCAACTAATTAACATATTTTTATTTACAAAACTTTTGTTTAAAAAAAACCCAAAATACTTGTAAATAGGCAAATTAATGATAATATTCCAGAAATACATGGATAGAAGGTTTTATGACAAACACATTGTAATTCTGTCCAAAGGGTATAGAATTAACAGTAATATGGAGTTAAACTTTATTTTCATTAGCGGGGAACAGTTATGAAGGATATTTTAAGATTATTAATTACGGTTCTTTTAATGCCTGCCAGTTTCTT
>MDTG01136160.1_pt1 | contig 10150 bp, 10 predicted proteins | sample 811421 | NCBI WGS metagenome assembly MDTG01 (sample SAMN05326645, study PRJNA326480) | marine metagenome | isolation source: seawater | place: Pacific Ocean: South East | collected 2011 | reverse complement strand
TCCTTAAGCCTATGAATAGCCAAATTTTCTGCTTCATCAACATGCATGCACCCACCGTAATAACGCCTGCCAGGATAGCCCTCTGCATATTTATTTGTCATAATTCCGCCAGCAGCTTCTAAAATTGCAGGACTAGTAAAATTCTCTGAAGCTATAAGTTCAAGAGTACTATCCTCCCTATATCGTTCTTTTTGAATAATTTCATATAGTTGAGGGTCAATTTCTTTAATGTGTGACATTTATTTCTTCCAACTACTTTCTGGTGATAGGTTGTCTGTTACCCAGTCATAAGATGCAGTAGATGTTCTTATAACCCCAGATCTTTTTACTTTATTTTCTGCCATAAACCACTGAGCTTTGCCATACAGTAAATCTTTTGCATTATCTTTGAGATATTTAAGTCTATTAAATCCTCGGTAACTCATTTTCTCAGCTTTAACAAAATTATCATAAGCTAACTTTGCTACAATTTTATCATCAACAGTTAGAGGATTCTTCTTCAAGGATTCCCAAGCTTTATAGTAAACCTTACCTTTCTGCCCATAACCATTACCACTATTTTCAATAAGGTTAATAGATTTATCAGCCCATCGAAGTGCTTTACCATAGTTTTCAGAATCAATGTAAATATCTGATATATTTATTGCCACTCTACCATCCCTTGGGTCAATTTTAAATAATGCCTCATATGCAGAAGCTGCCTCGTCTAAATCATCAGTTTCCCAACATACTTTACCAAGCTTTTGATAAGCAAGTTTACTAGTGGGATCTTTTGAAATAAGTCTTTTCAAAATATCTTTGGCTTCATTTACTCTATCAGCCTTTATTAATCTTTCGGAGTAATCTAGACCATAACTAATATTATCAAGATTATCCATATAACGTTTTTCATAAACCTCAAGTGGGTTTTTGCCACTACTTTCATATGCTACTGCTAACTCACTTTGAGCAACATCATTGGTATCATCTATTTTAAGTATTTTTTTAAGTATGATAATTTGGTCATCAAAATTTCCTTGGTCTTTGTAAATCTTAGCTAGATCGTTAAGAATACTTATATCATCTGGTGCGATATCTACAAGTCTCTCGTACTCAATAATCTCTCTATCAGTTTTCCCTTGCCTCTTGTAGGCATATGCTAGTTGTTTTCTAAGTTGAACATTTTGTGGAATTTTTTGGATGCCATCAAGTAAAACAAACTCAGCACTATCAAATCTTCCAATTTGTGTGTAGGCAAATGAATAATATTGATATATCTCTTCGGGCGGGGCATACACAGCATTCCACTCATCACAACTTAAATCAGTAATTTCGCTATATACCCTTATAGTCTGTTTCCAATCGCGATTTCTATAATATTCAGCAGCACTGCTCATTAATCTGGGACATCTTACGTCCCTCAATGAATCTAGCCTCGCTTTTTCTTTAGCAAAATCCCCCCCGGAACCATCTTGTGGAGGCACACACATTGAAAAAATAAAAATAAAACCAATAATAACTAAGAATCTATTTAATAATAACTGCATATTATCTTTGTCTCCTTTTAATAAACCATATATCTGCGATACTAATACCAATGTAAAACCTTCTTAACCGCTCTTCACCAAAGTCTGAGGCTTCGAAACTTTTCAAACTTGAGTTGTAGGCAAAATCTATTTGATTTCCTACAGCCTTAAATTTATAACCAAACCCTACAGAGTATCCAAATTCAGTTACATTGTCTTTGCTTATCATTCTTAATGAGCTACCATGAACCAATTCATCAGTGGTAAAGTTATTAAAAAATAAGCCAGAACGGAATGTAAGGTTATCTAAAAATTTAAATGTTTGTTTACTAGGATACCATATGGCTCCAAATGATATTTTATCATTTTCAATAATACGCTTATTAAACCCATTTGGTATTTGTTCGCTGTAAGATGCATTTTCTTTATTTTTTTGGATTTCAAATGAGATTTGAAGTCTTTGGTAAATTGTGTTTGATAGTCCAAAACTAAAAGATGAGGGCTCGTGGATGTTTGAAATCCTACTTTGCTCTGGATCTGGCACATCATTTGGATTGGGGAAATCATATCCAGGGTTTAAATAATCGTACGAAAAATCATGATATCCATTTTTATTTGTATCAAAGTATGGATATAATTTTGTTTGAATAGCCTCTAATGGTTTAAAGGCAAATTGCGATTTGAGAAAAAAGTCAAATCCAAAGGCATAATGTTTTAAAAATAATAAAGTATTTACACCTGAGTAATTTAGTCTAGAAGATAAAGCATATGGGATTTCATCAACTAATAAATTTTTGCTCTGCCTTGACGATCCAAAAAGAAGTTGAAATGTCAAAGCCAAATTAGTATGCGAAAAAATAAAAGTCGATGCAGATATGTTAAAAGCCATCACTCCGCCAGCCTGAAGAAATTGATTTTGTAAACCTAAGGTATCTTCAAAAGCAATCAAGTCATTACCCAAAGTATCAATCATTTCTATTTTTTGATATGAATATGGATGAAGCTCGATACCTAAAGCATATTTATTCTTTATAGGAACAATTAATTGAGCAGATTGTAAGTTTGAATACCCATTTTTAGCATTATTCTTAAGCGTAGATTCCAATCCATTGTATGATAGAGATAAAAAAGTATATTTTAAATTAGGCCATGTCGTTGGATTTGCTAAACTAATATTTTGTCTGTAAGACGGAACAAGTCCAAGGGAACTTGAACCGCCAGCTGAAGCAGAATTCCAATTTTGCACATCCCCTATTCCATAACTATTGAAAGGCCCCTGTGATAAACAATATGAAATAAAAAAGATTAGTCTTAAAGCATATCTAAGGAGAAACATAAAATATCTCTAACTTATTGTTAACATGATTTAAATCAAAATTGACACTTTCAAATAGATCATTACTTGCACTAGCAGAAAACTTTAGACCAACATTTATAAGTGAATCTGTCATTAAGATAGACTGAAAATAAGATTTCAATGAAATATCTAGTTTATTAGAGGATACTACCGCAGACGAGGAATGCATACCTAAATTTTCATATGGATCAGAATTATAAATAGATGAAACAGAGTCTGGTAAAAACTTTAGGGGGTTCATTGTTACAGAAAAATTATCTAATGAATCTTCATTTTTGAAAAGTGATAGATTTGCAGAGTGTATAACAGAATATTGGGGCAAAGATATTGAGTCAAATGGAATTTTAATAATTGCTCTACTTCCTCTAGCTCTACTAATTAAAATATTATCATCCTCATTATTGTCAATTTCTAAAATTTCTATTACAGAGATATCTTCTGAAACATAAATAATCCTCGTCAAAGTATCTACAACAGAAGAATCAGAATTTGATTCAATTTTTCGCCTATAGTAAACTTCAATTTTGGGGTCTAAAGCACCAGAACTATATTCTCTACTATATAACTCATAAAGAGAACTACTACCTGATGGTAATGACAATGAAAAGGTTCTATAAAGAGTTGAGGTATCATTAATTGTTTCGGCTAAACTACCAATATCCCATTTAAGAACAGTTTCTTGGAAAGTGCTTACGGTGTCAGATGAATCAATAACTACTTCAATAGATGGAATCCCTAAATTAATCCATTCATCAAAACTAATATTACTGAGTTCAGAGGCTAAACTACTACTTTCGTTAAAAATTGAATCAGTAGTAAAATATAAATTTAAATTAATATTTTCTTCAGTTAGACTATCCTTAGAAAATAATTTAAAATGAATACTATCTAGGGTAATTGTAGAATCAAAAAATGTGCTCCAACCATTCGAAGAAAAATTAAATAACGAACTTAAAAATTTATATTCACCATAAGAGCCAACATACAACTTATTGTGACTATTTATATCAGGGGAAATTTGATAATTAAAACCTGTTATGTTTGTAATTAATAAGGTGTCAATATCACTATTTATGTTCGACAAATTAGCCTGGATAGGCTCCTCAGAACAGCTGATGATTAAATTTAAAAAACAACATAGGCCTATATAAAATAATAGTCTAATTGATTTCATAAAACGGTTATCTAAAAATGATTAAACTATTTAGAGGCAATATCGGAAACAATTTGATTTAGGGACTCCGTCATTGAATGAAAGTCTATATCTTCTAAATCTTTTTGCTCAAACAATGTCACTTTTTTCTGGTTATCTTTAAATGCAGCTTTTTTTAATAATTTAGATGATATTTTTTCTCCTGGCCGATCCATTATTAAAATCGCATCGGCATTGTAACTAGCAACATCATAAATATTGATTTTACTACCTTTAATATTAGGGTGAATTTCTACACCCATTTTTAGTAATTCTGACCTATCTACTTTTGAATAGTCATCGATATCATGAACAACCAATACAGATTTAATTTTATGGTAAAATTCACTTATACCTTCAAATTCATTTTTATAATATCCAGGTATTAGAGCAGATTGCCAACCATTGCATACTATTACATCTGGAACCCAAACAAATGCGGAAGAGTACTAAGCACTGCCTTCGAATAATATGCATAGCGCATCGTATTATCCAGTAATATTCTCCCATTTTTTGATTTATAAAGCAAGTTATTCAAGGGCTTAAACCATTTATCACTTTCAAGAAAATACACCTGAACCCTTGTTTTTGGTATAAAAGCACTTTTAGCACTAGCGTTTTCTTCTTGATCAAGAAAAAGGAATGGTATTTTTCTTAATCTAATTACTTCTCTGAGTATATATTTTCGCTCACTAATAAATCCATATTTAGGCAATATAGTCCTAATATCATGTCCTAGCTCTTGCATTAAAGTGGGCACAGCTGTGGAGAAGGCAGCAAGACTAGAGACATTCGCAAATGGAACAATTTCAGTAGTACTAAAGTATATTTTTTTTGACATATTTTACTTTACGGACATGTTAATCAATTGAGAGCTTTCTAAGCGCATCCTTAGCTTTTGGGTAATACTCACTACCGGGGAAGTAATCAATCAGTCTCTGAAATTCTTCCTTAGCTCTGGCTATACTACCCATACTTTGATATGACAAACCTAATTTTAGTTGAGCGTCATCATCTTTATCAGTGCCAGCGTAATTAAATACTTTTACAAACTCCCCTATGGCTCTTTTAAAATCTTTTTTTGAATAATAACACTCCGCTAGCCAGTATTGGCAATTATCTGCTAAATCATTAGTTGCATCAGAACTAACGAGTTCAGAAAAACCTTTAATAGCGTTATCGTATTCTTGGTTCTGAAAATAGCCTAAACTTTTCATGTAATGTTTCTTGTACTTGGCTGCATTAAACTGTGGCTCAAGAGTTGATTGAACACCAGATTTCATCTGAGACATTTCATTGTAACTATTTGTTAAAGTGACAATTTTATTTTCAATCATAACTAGCTTATTATAAATTTCTAAAGAAGTGCTATCCATGAATTTTGCTTGGTTTTCAAGCATTGCAATTTTGCTATTAAGTGTGTTTATTCTTTTCATCATTATTACTGTTATTGAATCTTGCTGGGCCTTACTACTTACAGATTTTCTAAATGCAGACATTAGCTCAGGAAGTAACAATCTATCGTTAAACTCTAAGGAGTCAACGAGAACTCGAACCCTGTCTATTTTTGCATTTAATCGCCTTAATTCTTTATCATAATTCTTAGTATTTTGAGCATACACAATTTCAAAACTTAAAAATAGTGATACAAACAGTGTTAAGCATTTAAATATTTTATACATAATAATCCAAAAAATTATTCCTTAATTTTGAAATAGAATTTACCCGATAAAGCTCATATCAACAATATCTTAAAAAATTAACATTAATCGGAATAATTTATGCTAAACCTCATAATTAAACCGATCATTATGTAACTTGTAATAAGGAAAGTTCCCCCAGCTGAAACAAACGGTAATGGCAGACCTTTAACCGGTATAAGACCGACTGTCATAGCTGAGTTTACAAAAACATGTGCCAAAAGTATAGAGCTTAACCCTATCAAAATTAAACTTGAAAATTTGTCCTTTGAAAGAAAGGAATTGCGAACGATAATATTTATTAAGAACCCAAAAGTAATTAAAATAACCATAATTGCTACAAAACCTAATTCCTCTCCTATGACAGACAAAATAAAATCTGATTCTTGAACAGGCAGAAATTTTAAATGCGTCTGCGTTCCTTCTCCCCACCCTTTACCAAATAGTCCTCCGGAGCCAATTGCAGTTTTACTTTGAATTATTTGATATGCTGCTCCCAATGGATCTTTATCTGGGTATATGAAAGTTAACACTCTATTTTGTTGATATGGGTTAAGCAGATCCCACAATGGACGCGTTAATAGACCAAAAAAAATATTACCAAAAAAATACATTGTGCTTGATATTATATTTGTTCTTGAATAATAAATAACTATCGTGATAACTAAAGCCCAGATTGAAAAAACAACAACATTAAAAGCTGATAAAATTGATATTACTGGTGCTATCAAAAGAAAAAGGTGAAATGGCCTAGCTCCTGCCCAATATAGCATCGGGAATATAACACTGAGCATAACTAAAGAAGTGCCTAAGTCAGGCTGATTTAAAACAATTAATACAGGGAAAAGAGCTATTATAATAGGAATTATAATTGATTTAAAATTTTGGATTTTTATGCTGTGATCCGATAAATACCTAGCAAGAGCAATTACTAAGGATATTTTAGCAAGCTCACTAGGTTGAAAATTAAAAGGCAAGCCAACATTAAGCCACCTATATGTGCCAGCATGAGGTTCTCCAAAAAATGGAAATATAACCAAAAGTGAACCAATCCCATAAATTATATAAGCATATTTATGGATGATATATTTTGGAGTAAAGAAAGAAAATGAAAATGAAATTAAAGCGAAAATTAAAAATAAAAGTTGCTTAGTGAACGGACTTAGTGCCAAAGATGGACTTTGAAAAGATATACTATTTAGGGCTACCAAACCTATAAAGCTTAGGAACATAGCAGAAAACAATACCTTCCACGGTGCTTCATTTATATTTGGCTTTTTTATAAAACTCATTTTACAACAAAATCATTACTCGAAATTAATTTATCAAATACAATTCTTGCTATTGGAGCAGCAACTCCACCACCAGACCCAGCATTCTCAAGAAGTACAACTATTGAATATTTCATATCATTATATTCCGCCCAACCAATGAACCAGGCATGATTATCACCATGAGGATTCTCGGCTGTACCTGTTTTACCATAAAGCTCAAACCCCTTTATATTAAGATCAGCCTTCTTGCCAGTACCATTTTTATCTTTAACAGCGTCTCTCATACCTTTATGTATGCTATCCCAAACTTCACTTTTTAGATTAGGAGAAACATTTGCAGGAAGATTATCAACAAAAACAAAATGGCAACTCGGAGATTGACCTTTTGTTGATAATAAATTTGTATAATTTAAAACTTGGATAGGCGTTACCAAAAGTTCACCTTGTCCTATTGACAGGTTTAAAAGCACTCCCTTACTCCAACCAAACTTTCCATATCTATTTTTCATATAATTTCTATTAGGCACTAGACCCATTGATTCATTAGGCATGTCAATTTTTGTTTTTTGACCAAAACCAAAGTATTTAAATGTTTTATTTAATTTTTCAAGATTAACTTGCCTAATCGTCTTGTAAAAAAATACATCACATGAAACTGCCATAGCCTCAGTTAAGCTTAGATCGCCGTGGCCTTGTGTATACCAGCATCCAAAAATCCTATCACCAAATTGATAGAAACCTGGGCAATATTGTTTTATGTTTTTATCAAATTTTTCTGATTCAAGTAATGCTACCTGGGTAATCATTTTTACAATAGAACCAGGTATATATGTTCCTTGTATATACCTATTTAATAGTGGTTTATTGGGGTTGTTTTTAATTGTACTCCATTCAGACTCAGTTATTAAACCTGTAAAAAAATCTGGTGGGTAATCTGGAGCACTTACTGCAGCTAAAATTCCTCCTGATTCAGGTTCACCAACAAGTATTACACCCTTTCTACCTTCCATTAGCTTTTCACAATGTATTTGCAACTCTAAATCAATTGTAGTTTGAATATTTCCGCCCGGAATAGGTCTAGTATTTTTTAACTCTAATGCAGATCCCACTTCACGACCTGAAGCATCAACTTCATAAAAATACGTACCTCGACTTCCTCTTAAAAATGACTCATATTGCTTTTCAAGGCCTGACCATCCAACTAAGTCACCAAGTTCATACAGGTCTTTACTCTTCAAATTTTTTCTTATAGACCTATCAACCTCTTTAACATAACCAAAAAGATGAGGAGCTCGAGCACCATTAGGGAAAAATCTCTCAGGAATTTGATCATAATAAACACCCTCAAGATCTAATTTATTTTCCTCAAGATTTACAAGCTGCAAAAAATTCATATCTTTCACAAGTCTTGTAGGAACAAAACGCCCTCGATAGTACTTATTATAATTTGATTGGATTACAATAGAATCGGATTCTATGTAGTCAGCAATTAATTTAAACTGTTTGTTTTTATTTGACATCTCTCCAGGTATGGCTGTTAGCACGTAAACAGGATAATTGTCTACAAGGATTTCCCCTTTTCTATCAAGAATTAAACCTCTGGGAGCATTTTTAGTTACTTTTCTGATTCTATTCGTATTTGATTTCAATCTGTAAATTTCATGTTCAATTATTTGTATTTGAAAATACCTTAGACTCAGAACTACGATTACTAGCCAAGATAATACTCTAGCTATCAAAAACTGCCTACTCGAAACTATATTATCTGTCTTTAGCATTATGTATTAAATCTTATATAGCGGAAATATTACTTGTAAAATACCAACAAAAACGAGAGTGTATAATGATGTTGCTAACCACTTAATAAAAAAAAGAAAGGGATCTTGTATTAGTAATTGTTGATAAACAATTAAAGTAAAAATAAAGAATTGAACTAATAATATTACCACCCAAATAGAAGTAAAATATATTTTATTTAACCGAAGATTTTCACCTTTTAAAAATGAACTAAAATAACCTGTGGTAGAATAAATTAAAGGGGTTAATCCAAGAAATTGGTCAGTGCCCGCTGAAAAATCAATCATAAGGCCAACAAAAAAACCAAAAAGAGTACCAACCAATCCACCATCTTTTATTGAAATATAAAGTAAAATAATCACACAAAAATCAGGATCGATAGTTCCTAAAGTAAAAAACTCAGAGCTCCAAGCTTGGAAAATAAAAGATAAAAATGTGATTATTATATAACTAATTAAGCTCATTTTTCATTTAATATAACAAAAACATTTTGAATTGAATCAAAGTCATTTTGAATGTTTACGTTGACTACTTTTTGGTAACTACCTCGCTCATCATATACCCCAGAAACCGTTCCAACTGGAAGCTTAGGGGGATAGATCTTGCTAAAACCTGACGTAATAACCCTATCTCCAATATTTATTTCAACATTCTTTTGAACTTCAAAAATTTTACAAACATTACCATCATGCCACCTAAGTAAACCTACTGCTCCGCTAGGCATTATTCTAACACTTAGCCTAAAATTGTTATCTGATATCGATTGTACAATAGATGAATTATCTCCAACATGTATTGTTTTACCAATAACACCATGAGGAGTGAGTACGGCCTGATTTTTAGAAACACTATTTTTACTTCCAATATCAATAGTTAATGATTTTATATTTGATTGAATACCTTTATTTATTATACTCGCCGGAATGATATTTAGCTTTGTTTCTCTCTTGAAATCTAAAAGATTTCTTAAACTTTCATTTTCAGCAGCGGCATATAAAATAGATTCTAATTGTAAATTAAGTTGTAGATTTTTTTCTCTTAAATATTGATTTTCCTCACTCACTATTGCCAAAGATTTAACTTTGACCATTGGGGCTGAGATAAAAGAAACAAAATCAGATGCGAACCCTCTAATTACACTCATTTCATCATCATTACTATTAAATAAGAGAGATATGGACAATAATAGCGTAATCGCAAAAACAAAGTGATCTTTGTTTTTAATTAAAAATAATAAAAGGTTGTGCATGAACAACCGCTATAGTAAAACAGCCTCATATTTTTTAAGGTTTTCCAAAACCATACCCGTACCCCGAACAACAGAT
>MDTG01119728.1_pt1 | contig 10150 bp, 10 predicted proteins | sample 811421 | NCBI WGS metagenome assembly MDTG01 (sample SAMN05326645, study PRJNA326480) | marine metagenome | isolation source: seawater | place: Pacific Ocean: South East | collected 2011 | reverse complement strand
CTTTCTAAATAAATTTTTTAATTTACCCCATAAAATTTTTAGAAAATATACAAAATTACTTTTTCTTTTCATTATTTTTTCAGTTATGATTTTTTTAATTAGAATAAATCCAAATTTTCTTTCGATACTTCCAGGATTAGTTATTTTTTTCATCAGATGGAAACCAGTAATAGATTTTTTAAGGAAGTTTTTTATTTCTTCTCAGAGTAGAAAAAAAAATAATAGTAAAATGAGTAGAGAAGAAGCTTTAAAAATTTTAGGCTTAACAGATGATGCAACCAGAAAAGAAATATTAGATAGTTACCATTCGTTAATTAAGAAAAATCACCCTGACCTTGGGGGATCTGATTGGATAACATCTCAACTTAATAAAGCAAAAGAAACGCTTTTGGGTTGAGATTTATATTAGTTTTGATAGTGTATAAATTCAATATGTATTAGCTGTGTATAATAAAATAAAAAAAGCAATTTTTCCTGTAGCTGGTTTAGGTACAAGATTTTTACCAGCTACAAAATGTGTTCCAAAAGAAATGTTAACTGTTTTGGACAAGCCAGTAATTGAATGGGCGGTAACAGAAGCGTATGAATCAGGAATTGAACAAATTATCTTTGTTTCTTCATCAAAAAAAAATTTATTACTTGAACATTTTGATCGATCAAATGTCCTAGAAGATTCTCTTTTAAAAAAAAAAAAACACAAAGAAATTGAATTGATAAAAATTCAAACTCAATTAGGAGAAATTGTAACAGTTATTCAAAATGAACCAAAAGGTTTGGGCCATGCAATTTGGTGCGCAAGAAATTTGATAGAAAATGAAAAGTTTGCCGTTATTCTTCCTGATGACATCATCAGAGCTAAAAAGCCTGTCATTAAACAGATGATTGATTTAGAGAAAAAAATTAATGGATCCATCCTAGCCATTGAAGAAGTTGAGAAAAGTGAAACACAGAAGTATGGAATTATTGATATAAAGGAAAAAAAAGATGATTATTTTTTTATAAAAAATATCATAGAAAAGCCAGACCCTAAGGATGCCCCTACAAATTTATCAGTTATTGGTAGGTATATATTAGATCCAGAAATATTCACTTTTTTAAATAAACAAAAAATTGGTTACGGAGGTGAAATTCAACTTACAGATGCAATTCAATATTTAATTAAGAAAAAAAAAGTATTCGGATGTAAATTTAAAGGACAAAGATATGATTGTGGAAGTAAACTTGGTTTTGTTAAAGCAAACATTGGATTTGGTTTCAATGATGATGAAATAAAAAGCGATTTGTTAGAATTTGTGAGAAAAATATGAACATTTCAATAGTTGGAACCGGTTATGTTGGATTAGTTTCAGGCACTTGTTTGGCTGAATTTGGCATGAATGTAACATGCATAGACAATGATAAAGAAAAAATTGAAAATTTAAATAATGGAATTATACCAATTTACGAACCTGGATTAGAGGATCTTGTTAAAAAAAATATAAATGAAAAAAGAATAAAATTTGTTACGAATTTGTCTGATGGCATTAACAAATGTGAGGCAATTTTTATAGCAGTTGGAACTCCATCAAGAATTAAGGACGGTCATGCTGATTTGTCTTATGTATTTCAAGTCGCTGAAGAAATTGCTGATTGTTTAGAGGGTTATGCCCTAATTGTAAACAAATCTACCGTTCCCGTTGGAACAGGAAGAAAAGTTTTTGATATCATAAAAAAAAAAAATAAAAATCTTGAATTTGATGTTGCTTCTAATCCCGAATTTTTAAGGGAAGGCTCCGCAATTAATGATTTTATGAGACCTGATAGAGTTGTTATTGGCTGTGAAAGTATAAGAGCTAAAAAAATTTTAAGTGAGATTTACAGGCCACTATATTTACTAGAAACACCTATATTATTTACTAAGAGAGAATCTGCTGAATTGATTAAATATGCAGCTAATTCTTTTTTAGCGACTAAAATTACATTTATAAATGAAATTTCTGATTTGTGTGAAAAAATTGGTGCTAATGTAAGTGATGTATCTGTTGGTATTGGATTAGATGGAAGGATTGGAAAAAAATTTCTTCATCCTGGGCCAGGCTACGGTGGATCTTGTTTTCCAAAAGATACTCTAGCTCTAGTAAAAACTGCACATGATAATAACTCAAAACTTGGAATTGTTGAACATGTTGTAAATAGTAATGATTTAAGAAAAAAAAATAATATTAATTTAATTAAAAAAGCATGTCGTAACAAACTTGTAGATAAAAAAATTACAATTCTTGGCCTGACATTTAAACCTAATACCGATGATATGAGGGACAGTCCTAGTCTACTTTTAATACCTAAATTACTGGAAGAAGGGTGTTATGTCTCTGCATATGATCCAGAGGGACTGGAATCAGCCAAAAAAATTTTTAACCATAGTAGGATTTCTTGGTTTACTGAAACTTATTCTGCTATGTTAGATGCAGATATTTTAGTAATTTTGACTGAATGGAATCAGTTTAGAGCGCTTAATTTTGAGAAAGTTAAAAGTTTATTAAAAACTCCAACTTTAGTTGATTTTAGAAATATCTATGATCCAAAAGAAATGAAAGAAAAAGGTTTTAATTATTTTTCATTAGGTAGACCGAAAGAACTTTTTTTATGAAATATTTTTTTGACCCAACAATAATTAGAGAATACGATATAAGAGGTGTTTATGGAGATACTTTAAAGAAAGCTGATGCAAAAATAATTGGTCATATTTTTGGGTTAAGTTTAGAAAAAAATAAGACAGTAAATATTTGTTGTGATGGAAGGAAGTCTTCACAACCATTAAAAGAAGAGTTAATTGAAGGTTTATCAGAAGTAGGTTGTAACATCATTGATATAGGCTTGGGCCCCACACCTATGCTTTATTATTCAAATTTTTTAAATAATAGTGAAGCGGGTATAATGATTACGGGTTCTCATAATCCACCAAGTCATAATGGATTTAAAATTGTAAAAGATAAGATGTCATTTTTCGGAGTTGACCTAAAGAACCTTGCAAAATCTGCTCAAAATTATAACTTTGTCGAAAAAAAATCATCATATCAAAAAAAAGACATTGAAAATGAATATGTTAACATGTTGATTAAAAACCTTAATCAAGAAAAAAATTTGAATGTTGTTTGGGATGCAGGAAATGGTTCTGCTGGAAACGTAATGAAGAAAATTGCAGACCACGTAAAAGGAAATAAAATTTTACTATATGAAGATATTGACGGAGAATTTCCAAACCACCATCCTGATCCTTCTGATCAAAATACACTTAAAGATATTATTAAATCAGTCAAAGAAAATAATATGGACCTTGGTATTGCGTTTGACGGTGACGGTGATCGTATTGGAGTTATTGATAATTTAGGTAATGTTATTCCAGGAGATCTGCTTTTACTTTTATTGGGTATAGATGTTCTGAAGAAAAAAAAAGGAGCATGTATAATTGGTGATGTAAAGTGCAGTCAGGTTCTATTTGACGAAATAAAAAAAAATGGTGGTAGAGCAATAATGTCTAAGACAGGACATAGTTTAATAAAAGATTGTATGAAAAAAGAATCAGCTGATTTGGCTGGTGAGATGAGTGGACATATCTTTTTTGCTGATGACTATTATGGTTTTGATGATGCATTATATGCAGCAATAAGACTTTTAAATATTTTATCTCAAAGTAAAAAAAAATTATCAGATCTAATTTTTCAATTTCCTAAATTGTATAATACACCTGAAATTAGAATTTTTTGTGATGATGTAGAAAAATTTAAAATTATAGAGGAAATAATTTCCAATCAAAAGAATCACAATTATTCATCAATAGATGGTATTAGAGTTAATCACCAACAAGGTTGGTGGTTAATGAGAGCTTCTAATACTCAGGCAGCAATCGTCTTAAGATGTGAGGCAAATTCATCAGAGCAACTTAGAATTATGAAAGAAAAAGTAAAGAAAGAATTGAAAAAAGTTAAACCAGAATTAGTGGAACAAATAACTTGAAAATAATAATTATTTTTTCTATTTTTAAATAATGAATAAAACAATTCCTAACGATAGTTCTAATTTTGATAATGACAATCTTAACGATGTAGCATTAGTAACTAAAGAAGAAATAAAAGTTAAAAAACCAAAATTGTATAAGGTAATATTACTTAATGATGACTATACACCAATGGAATATGTTGTTAATCTACTTAAAAGTATTTTTAGAAAAACACAAAGTCAAGCTGTCAACATAATGTTGACGGTTCATCAAAAGGGATCTGGGGTTTGTGGTGTATATACTTTGGAGATTGCAGAGACAAAAGTGGAGACTGTTATGAAAAGAGCTAAAAGTGATCAACATCCTTTACAGTGTATTTTGGAGAAAGAATAATGTTATCTGAAGAACTTGAAATCACCCTACAAAGAGCTTTGGATAAAGCTGTTGAACTGAAACATCAATTTATAACTTTAGAACATTTGTTATTTGCTTTACTTGAAGATAAAAATGCTTTGAACATTTTTAATGCTTGTAAAGTTAATATTGAAATTTTAAAGCGAGAAGTTGAAGGTTTTCTTGAAAAAAATCTTTCAGATTTAGTTTTATCCTCAAAAAATGACCCAAAACCCACTTTAGGATTTCAAAGAGTGATACAAAGAGCTGTAATTCACGTGCAATCTTCAGGTAAAAAAGAGGCCAATGGTGAAAATATTTTGGCGGCTATATTTTCAGAAAGGGAATCACATGCAGTCTATTATTTACAAAAACAAGATTTGACAAGACTAGATGTTATAAACTTTATTTCCCATGGAATTAAAAAATCCGAAGAATCTGACAGTAACAGTATTTTTGAAAATACTTCTGAGACTAAAGATAATGTTGAAGTTCCTAAACAGAATTTTTTAGAGAAATATTGTGCTAATCTTAATCTTAAAGCTAAGGACAATAAGATCGATCCAGTTATTGGAAGAAAAAATGAAATATTAAGAACAATTCAAATATTATCTAGACGCAATAAAAACAATCCAATATTTGTTGGAGATCCTGGAGTTGGCAAAACAGCTTTAGCCGAAGGTTTAGCAATTGAAATTGTAAATGGAAATGTTCCAACAAATCTAAAAGATTGCATAATTTTCTCTCTTGATCTTGGTGCTCTTGTAGCTGGCACGAGGTACAGGGGTGATTTTGAAGAAAGATTGAAAAAAATTATTCAAATATTTGAAAAAAACGATAATTACATAATATTTATTGATGAAATACATACTCTAATTGGGGCTGGTGGAACTAGTTCTGGAACAATGGACGCTTCTAACCTTCTTAAGCCAGCATTATCAAAAAGATCTTTAAGATGTATCGGATCCACAACATATTCAGAGTTTAGAAATTTTTTTGAAAAAGATAGAGCACTAAGTAGAAGATTTCAAAAGGTTGATGTTGACGAGCCATCAAATGCAGATAGTATTAAAATTTTAGAAGGTATAAAAAACTATTATGAAGATTTTCATAATGTTAAATTTTTAGATGGTTGTTTTAAATTAGCTGTTGAGTTGTCCAATAAGTATATTTCGGATAGAAAACTTCCAGACAAAGCTATTGATGTTATAGATGAGGCTGCGGCTTCTGTAAAAATTGATGTTAGAAAAGATAAATCTGTTTCAGCAAAAGATATTGAAAAAATTATCTCCAGGATGGCCAAAATTCCTGAAAAAACAGTGTCTTCAACGGATAAAGTTAAGTTTAAAAATTTAGAAAGAGATTTGAAAACTTTAATTTTCGGCCAAGATAATGCGGTTGAGTCCCTGGCATCTGCAGTAAAACTTTCAAAGGCTGGGCTCAGTAATTTAAATAAACCTATAGGTTCTTATTTGTTTACTGGTCCAACTGGTGTTGGAAAAACAGAATTAGCGAGACAACTGGCAAACATCTTAGGAATAAATCTGGTTAGATTTGATATGTCCGAATATATGGAAAGGCATAGTATCTCAAAACTTATTGGTGCACCTCCAGGTTATGTAGGTTACGATCAAGGGGGAATGCTGACAGATGCCATTGATAAACAACCTCATTCTGTTTTATTGTTAGATGAAATTGAAAAAGCCCATCCTGATCTGTTTAATATTTTGTTACAGGTTTTTGACTATGGAAAACTTACAGATCATCTAGGAAAGTCGGTAGATTTCACTAACACTATTGTCATAATGACAAGTAATGTTGGTGCAAGAAACATGTTCAAAGAGAATATTGGTTTTTTAGCACAGAATGCACCAATTAATATTGATGAATCTTTGAATGACTACTTTAGCCCAGAATTTAAAAATAGATTAGATGCAATAATTCAGTTTGATAAATTAAATGAGTTAAATGCAATGAGAGTTGTAGAAAAATTTGTTTTAGAATTAGAAACAGTTTTTTCTGAAAAGAATTTAATTTTAGAAATTTCCTCTAAGGCAAAAGAATGGCTTTTAAACAAAGGGTTTGATCCATCTAATGGTGCACGACCAATGGCTAAAGTTATTACTCAATTTATAAAATCACCTATAGCTAATGATTTACTTGATGGTAAGATAAAAAATGGCCAGAAAATATTAGTTAACGTTGATAGTAAAAAAGATAAGCTAGATATTAAAATTAGTGAATCAAAAAATAAAAAGCTTTTAAAAAAACAATAAATCTCATTTATATGGAACCCTTTCTTCTAGATAACCCATATTTTGAATAATTATTTTTTTCTCTCTATCTAGATAATCTTCAATTGCCTCTCTCATATGTTCTTTTTCAATCCAATGATTACTGTATGTGAAATGTGGTGAATATCCCCTCGAAATTTTGTGTTCACCCTGCGCTCCAGCCTCAATTACTCTGATATTATTATTTATCGCATATTCTATTGACTGATAATAACAAAGCTCAAAGTGTAAATTTGGAACATTTTTAACACATCCCCAATATCTACCAAATAATTTATTTTGACCTATAAAATTTAGTGTACAAGCTATATTCTCCCCATTCGAATCTTTGGCTAAAATTAAAAGTATTTTTTGTTTGAGTTCAGTATTAGACAGAAATTGAAAAAAGCTGAAATTTAAATATTTATATGACCATTTTTTATCAATAGTAGAAGAATAACAGTTGTAAAAGAAATCCCAGTCAGATTTAGAAATTTCGTCACCTATAAGATGGTAAATCTTAATTTTTGAATTTTTAATATAATCTCTTTCTTTAATTATATTTTTTTTTTTTTTGGTTTTAAGAGTTTCTAAAAAATCATCAAATGTCTTGTAGCCACGGTTTATCCAATGATATTGTATGCCTATTCTCTGCAAAAAGCTGTAATTTTTGAGTATATCAGATTGTTTTTTTTCAATAAAATTTAGATGGAAAGAAGAAAGTTTATGATTTTCTAATCCATTTTTTAAAATAGGAATTATATCATCTAAAATATTTATAGCATCTCTATCATAGAAAATTCTATTACCATTAACCGGAGTAAATGGAACACCTGCAAGAAGTTTAGGATAGTAATTCATTCCCATTCTATGGTAAGCATCTGCCCAAGAGTGATCAAAAACAAACTCTCCATTCGAATTATATTTTCTGAATGCAGGAACTATGCATATGGTTTTCTGATTTTTTTTTATAATAAAATGGTTTGGTTCCCATCCTGTCTCAGTTTTAGTGCAACCACTTTGTTCAAGACCATATAAAAAGTCGTAATTAAACAAGGGAGTATTCTCTTTTACAAGTGGATCCCATATTTTTTTTTTAAGTGAACAAATACTTTTTATTGATGAAATTTCCAATTTATAATCTTTCATACTAAGATATTGCAAATAATCCCTCTATTTCAACTTGAGAATTTTTAGGAAGTGATTTAACGCCAATAACACTCCTAGAATGAACACCAATTTTTTTTCCGAGAACTTCAACAATTAAATTAGAAGCTTCATCAAAAACTCTGGAGTGATCACAGAAGTCGTCTTTAGTTTGAATATATCCTTTAATATTAATAGTTTGAACTATTTTTTTTTTTTCAACTGAAACTACCGAGTTTGCAACCCATAGCAAATTGGATGCTGCAAGTCTAATTGCTTTTTTTGCTTCGTTTACATTACTTTTATTGGAGATCTGACCAGTATATAGCAGTTTACCGTCGGACATCGGTAATTGTCCAGATATATATAATTGATCATTATGTATGATGTAGGGTTTATAATTAGCAACCACAAAGTTTTTTAATGGTTTTTTAAAACCTAGATTGTTAAGTTTTTCCTCTATACTATTCAATTTTTTGCTTATAATTACAAGACAAACAATGTAGTTGATCAACTTCCCTATAAATCGTAAAGTTTCCGCATCTTTTACATGGATCTCCTTCAAAATTAAAGTCTTTGCTCTTTTTGAGATCCTTAGGATTTAAATTTTTATCTATATTCGATATTAATGTTAAGTTGTTGTCAAATATTTTTTTTCTTACGTAACCTTTGCTGGTAAAAGATAATAAAACCTGTTCTGCGTCTTTTTTTTCATGATCTTCAGTTATTAATTTAGGAACTAATTCTGTTGTTTGGTCGCCTTCATTAAGATTACTAAAATCGTCTCTACCAAGGTATGAGATTGCTAATTCTTTAAAAATATAATCTAAAATTGATGTAGTAAACTTAATTTCCTCATTACCCTCAACTTTTCCTGAGGGTTCAAATTTTGTGAAGGTGAAGGCCTCAACAAACTCCTCTAGTGGAACACCATACTGAAGTCCAATTGATATTGATATAGCAAAATTATTCATTAGACTTCTAAATGCAGCTCCTTCTTTATGCATATCAATAAATATTTCTCCTAGAGAGCCATCCATATATTCTCCAGTTCTTAAATATACTTTGTGATTATTAATTGAGGCTTTTTGAGTATAACCCTTTCTTCTTTGGGGTAATTTATTTCTTTTTATATCGCTGCCCGAGTTTAAACCATCTAATAAGTTTGACAATTTTTCCTGAAAAAGTGAAATTTGAGATAATACTTGTTTTCTGTCTTCTTCTAAATTTAATTTTTTTAAATTTTTTTCTTGATTCTCTGCAAATTTATCTATTAGCTTTTTAATATCTTTAATATTAGCCATAATACTTTATATTTTAACATGTAATTAAAATGACTGTATCATATAATAAAATATTTTTAAAAATTTATAGCTATTTTTTTGCTTACAGTATTGGTGATGACGATTATGGTAATTCATATTTTATTGATAAAAGAAAATCTCCTGCAAATAATGGCAGAGAGAGAAGGTGGGTTATTTATCATGGAGAAGTAGAAGCCAGTAAAGTGCCCCCAGAGTGGAATGCTTGGTTACACCACGTTACTAATGAAGTGCCCAAAAAAAATAGAAAACCAAAATGGATAAAAAAGCACTTACCAAATCAAACAGGTACTGTAAATAGTTCTAAAACAAAATCATTTAATAATAAAATTTATACTTCGTGGAAACCTGATGATCAAAAATAAATTAAACTTTACTGTTGGAACAATCTTTATTTTTTTTTGTGTTTTAATTATTAAATACAATAAAAGTATCTATGTTGATTCTTTTACTTTAAAAGCACAATTTAATAGAATTGATGGATTAGAAATTGGATCGAGTCTAAGATTGTCCGGAGTACAAATTGGAGAGGTTCAGAAAATTTTAATTGCTAACAACAAACCAATGGTCTATTTCACAATTAATAAAGATCTCATGATTCCTACCGATTCCTCAATTTCTATTCAGACTGATGGTTTATTTGGCAATAAATATGCTATAATTGAACCTGGAGGATCTGAAAAAAAAATGAATAATGGGGATCAAATTATTTTTACCGAAGATTCAATTTTAGTTGAAGAGTTACTTAGAAAAATAATCAATTTAGGAGAAAATAAATTTAAAAAGGAAAACATATGAAAGAGAATTATTTTGAAACTGTACTAGGAGCTGTGATATTAATCTTTTCAGTAACTGCACTATATGTCTTTTTTAAAGGAAACTCAATTCAAGAAAGCAATAACACAATTCGTTTAAGTGCTAAGTTTTTAAAGGCTGGCGGAGTTATACCAGGTAGTGATGTAAAGCTTAGAGGTGTTAAAATAGGAACTGTATCAAAAGTGTATCTCGATGATGATTTTTTTGCTGTTATAGATTTT
>MDTG01348834.1_pt1 | contig 10151 bp, 7 predicted proteins | sample 811421 | NCBI WGS metagenome assembly MDTG01 (sample SAMN05326645, study PRJNA326480) | marine metagenome | isolation source: seawater | place: Pacific Ocean: South East | collected 2011 | reverse complement strand
GCCACCGCGCTTTCCAGTTTTCCAGTTTTCCCCGTTCCATCCCAGGAACGCGAAGGAGCTTTCGCTGACTGCGACAGCTCCTACTGTTGTTCCTTTCGGGCACGGGCACGGACGGGCACGAGGCCTGAAGCGAGAGGGGCGCCTACCCCTCCGACTTCTTCATTCGCTGCGTGCGCAGGCGGCCGTCGTCGTAGAGCTGCTCGTCCTCGATCACGATCATGACGTCGTCTTCGGCCGAGATATCCGAGCCCTCGTCCTCGTAGTCCTCGTCCTCCTCGAAGGAGTCCTCGTCGGCGTACTCGGAGAAGTCCTCCTCGTCGGCCTCGATCTGCGAGGGCAGGCGGGCGCTGCGCGGCTCGGGCGCCTCCCAGTCGACGCCGGCCGCGGCCTGTTCGAGGCGGTCGAAGCCCTCCTCGCCGTGCAGGGCCGCCATGTAGCGCATGCCCTGCTCGCAGGCGCGGTGGACCGCGTCGTCCACGCCGCTGCGATCCAGCAGCCGCTCGTAGGCGCGCCGGAGCTTGCCGACCCGGATCTTGGACCACTTGCCCGGCGGCTGCAGCCCGTAGGCCACGAAGGCCAAGGGCTTGCGCCCCTGCTTGAGCTCGATCTCGAGGCCCTTGGTGTTCCAGCCCGACATGGCCGTCAGGAGGTAGGCCACCTCGCCGATCTTGAGGTAGGTGGGCGTGGTGTAGATCCGCCGCTTGTAGCTGGCGTTGAGCCGGAACAGGACGCTGAACACGTCCTTGATCATCTCGGGGCCGAGGTCCTCGACCAGCTCCTCCCAGCGCCCGCGGTTCTGGATCACCTTCTCGTGGGCCGGGACCCGGGCCTCGCCGCGGCGCCCGCTCTCGCTGCGCAGCTCGTAGAGGAACTTGATCAGGTGGTGGTAGCCCGCGAGCCCGAGGAAGTGGCCCACCGCCCGCGCGAGCGCGGGGGCGTAGACGCCGAGCAGGAGCAGGTCGTCGCGGTCGAGGCGCTCGAAGCCGGCCAGCACGTGGTTGGCGTTGTATTCGCCAGCGCGCACGTTGATATGGCGGCAGAGCTCCTTGAAGATCCGGTGGGTCTTGAGCTCGTCGCCGCCGAACACGAGGAAGATGCGGTGCAGGAGCGAGTCGATCCGCACCTTGTCCACGCTGCTGAAGCGCTCGCCGCCGTCGGGGCTGCGGCGGTAGTAGAGGTAGCTGCGCCGCTTGCCGCGCCGGTAGGGGAAGAACAGGTCCAGGCCCCCGTGGCCCGGGTCGCGGTAGGCGAAGGTCGCGCGGAAGGGGCCGGCGGCGTCCTTCTCCAGCCCGCCGATCCAGGAGCTGGGCGACATCTTGCGCCCGATCAGGAAGGCGAGCACGGCCACGGCCTCGGCCTGGACCAGGCGCCCCTCGTCGTCGGCGTCGAGGACGAGCAGGTCCTGCATGCTGCCGAGCACGTCCTTCTCGCGGAAGAAGGAGATCATGCGGAGCATTTGGCTGCGGAAAGCGCGGGTGACCATGCGGTCGGGGTCGATCCCCTCGCCCGGTCGCAGGAGCGCTGAGTCCTTGGAGGTCCCCTCGGCGACCTCCGCCTTGAGCCCGTCGACGTCGCAGCGATCGGCCGTGTACTCGATCAGGTGCATGATCTTGCGCGGCTTCTTGCGGTAGAGCTCGTAGAGCAGGCAGCCCGCGAGGAGGGCGTCCTTCTCGGTCCCAGCCAGCATGCCGACCAGGGCGGCCTCCCAGTCGCCTTCGAGCCGGGAGAGCTCCTTGAGCCCCTTCTTGAGCACGGGCTGGTGGCGGTGGGGCAGGCGCTTGTCTTTGCGGCGGTCGATGTGCAGCTTGACCGGGGCGAAGGCGCACACGCGCCGAAAGCCGCAGGCGCCGCACTTCTGGCGCAGCTTCCCGACGATCCCGCGCACGTCCCGGGTGACCGGGTCCCGGCTCGGCGGGCTGCCGGGCTCGGGCAAGTAGTGGACAGCAAACTTCTTGCGCGTGCGCTTCTTGCGCCGCCGCTCTTCGCGCGCCTCCGCCTCGGAGTCGGCGTGGCTCTGGGAGGGCACCTCGCCCGTATCGGAGCCCTCGTCGTCGTCGACGATGGCGAAGCCCTCGCCGCTGTCCGATTCCTCGAGGTCCGCTGCTGGGCGGACGCTGGCCCGTTTCCGCGACTGGCGGGCCGATCCTGAGCGCTTAGCCTTGCTGGTCTCGCGGCCCTTGCCGCGCCGCTTGGACATGATGGTGGGACTATAGCAGTCGCGTTGGGCTTGCGCCCTCGCCGGCTCTCGGCCTACCATCTGCTAGACCAGAGCGAGGGACCCTTGCAAGACGACATTCGCGCCAGCCTCGACGACCTCGCGATCCGCTGGGAGACCCCCAAGGGACGCGAGCTCAAGGAGCGCGTGATCCAGGACGCCCGCAACAACCGCGGGAACGGGATCGCGGGCATTCTGGAAGGCTTCATGTACGTCAGCGAGGTCCCCCACGGCAAGGACTTGCGCTGTATCACGCTCGACGGCCAGGACCTCTCCAACTGCCAGTTCGGCAAGGTCGACCTCTCCTGGGCCAGCCTCGCCGAGACCCAGCTCACCAGCGCCGACCTGAGCAACAGCAACCTCAAGCGCGCCAACCTGAGCAACGCCAACCTCTCGCTGGCCCGCCTGGACGGGATCGACGGCTCGCGCGCCGACTTCAGCAAGAGCAACCTCGACGGGACCCACCTCAAGGAGGCCAAGCTGACCGGCTCGGTCTTCGTCGAGGCCGACGTGCGGCGGGCCTCCTTCGACAGCGCGAACATGGCCAAGGCGAACTTCCGCAAGGCCAACGTCGACCAGGCGAACTTCTTCAACGCGGACTGCAACAACGCCAACTTCGACTCCGGCGCCCTCGACCGCATGGCGGAGCGACCCGCCAAGGCCTGGGGCATTCGCTGGGACCTCGATCGGGACGTGTTCGAAAAGGAGGTCGGGCTCAAGGCGATTACGAGCCGCGCGACCAAGAAGTTCAAAGGCCTGGACATTTTGCTCAAGGCCAGCGCGCAAGCCGAGGCGCTCACGAAGGGTGAGGGCCCTGGCGTGGGCAAGGCGTCGCCTGACAGCGGGATGGTGTTCGGCGCCAGCCTGCGCGGGACCAAGAAGCACGCCCCCGTCGAAGACGAGCCCGAGTTCAAGGCCCGGATCGGCCCCGAAGCGGGCCAGGCGATCCCCGACGCCGAGCCCGGCGCGCCCGCGGCCCACGGCGGCGACCGCCCCCCCTCGCGCCGTCCCCCGCCGCCTCCCGGCCGGCGCCCCGACACGCGCACCGGCGTCCCGCGCCCGCCGCGGCCGGGCACCCGGACCGGCGTGCCCCGCCCCACCCGCCGGGGTGGACCGCCCCCCACGGGCCGGCGCGAGCCGCCCCCGGTCGGCGGTCGCCGCAACACCGGCCGCGGAGCCCCGCCGCCGACGACCGGTCGTCCGGGCGGGCCGCCTCCGACTCAGCGCCGACGCCACGCGCCGCCGCCGCCGCCCAAGCTCCCGATCGCGCCCTTCGAGGAGGGCGGGCCCGAGCCCTCGACCGAGTGGGCCCAGGCGATCGGTCAGCTAATGCAGATGAAGGACGGCGTGACCAAGATCGTGATCGAGCTCGGAGACAAGAGCCGGATCGTGTTCAAGAAGCCCGGCGGCTAAGGGACTTTTCGTCCCTTAGATGAGCGGGCGGGAGCGGGTCGGGAGCCTGGGGTGGAGGGTCGGCGGTGACGCTTGGGCTTCCCCTCGTTTGGTTTTTTGATGGGCGTGGCGGGGGCTAGAGGGCCGGCGATGCCGCTTGGGCTTCCACTCGTTGGTTTTTTTGTGGGCGTGGCGCGGGCGTGAGGGTCGGCGGTGACGCTCGGGCTTCCACTCGTTGGTTTTCTGAGGGCGTGGCGCGGGCGTGAGGGTCGGCGGTGCGTCGGCTCCCCCTAGCCCGGGGGTTGAGCCGATCTCCACGCTCCGAATCACGATGACTCGTGGTTCGCCTCGACGGCTCGTGGTCCGTGCGGCCGGCGTCGATCTATCCCCTTTGCGCGTGGTAGCGGTGCTTTGGCGAGCTCCTTGCGCCAGGACCCTCTCCTGATCCACGCCAAGGTGTCGGCCTCCGGCCCACCAACCGACGAGTGAGCGACCTGTGAGACGAAACCTCTTGATCATCAATGGCAGTCCACGCGGGGAGCGTTCGCTCTCGCGGCAGCTTGCCGCGAGCTTCCTCGAGCACTGGAGAGCGAAGGGAGTGGAAGGCCTCGTCGTAGAGCGCAACGTCGGCCAAGACCCTCCGCCCTTCGTAACGGAGGACTGGATCGCCGCCGCGTTCACGCCGCCCAGCGAGCGGTCTGCAGCGATGCGGAGCGTCTTGAGCTACTCGGATGCGGCGATCGCTGAGCTGAAGGAGGCGGACACGCTCGTGCTCGCGAGTCCAATGCACAACTATGCGCTACCCGCGGCGCTGAAGGCATGGATCGATCAGATCGTTCGTATCCACGAGACCTTCACGTTCGATCTGGCCCGCGGCGACTTCCCCTTGGAGCCCGTGCTGGGAGGAAAGCGCCTCGTCGTGCTCACCTCCTCGGGTGAGTTCGGCTTCGGCCCCGGCGAGCTCCGCGGAGCCATGAACCATCTGCACCCTCACGTCGACACGGTGAAGCACTACCTGGGGGTTTCTCACACCTGGAGCGCGTCCATTGAGTATCAGGAGTTCGGGGATCACCGCTTCGAAGCCTCCAAGGCGGAGGCTCTCGCGGCCCTCCCCGGAATCGTGGACGCCGTCGTCGCGTCCTACTCCTGATTGAGGGCGTGGCGGGGGCTAGAGAGAGGGCCGGCGATCACGCTTGGGCTCCCACTCGTTTCGTTGGAGGCGCGCGGCGCTGGCGGTGAAGCGGGCCTCTGGAATGCAACCAGGCGCTTTCCTAAGAGCGACAGCTAAGAACCAAGCGGGTGGACGCCCTCGGCGCCTCGCCGACCCACCGCCCCCGGCCGCGCCCCCGCCCCACCCTGACTCATCTAAGGGACCCAAGGTCCCTTAGTTAGAGCTCGCGGCGAGCCAGCGAGCTCGTGGCCAGCGCCAGGCAGGCGGTCACGTAGAGGCTGGTGTAGAGCCCGACCTCGGCCAGGTAGGCGCCCGGGACCGGCTGCTCGGTGTAGCCCGCGTCGCCGAGCCAGTAGAGCTGCAGGTCCGGCAGCAGGTAGGTCAGCGGCGCCAGGCTGCCCAGGGCGTCGCTGAGCGGTCCGCGGACCAGGCTCGAGAGCAGGAAGGCGATCAGGGTCAGGGCGGCGCTCGCGCCGGGGCCGAGCCGCGTCGCGAGCAGGATCCCCAGCCCCGCGAAGGCCAGCGCCGCCTGCCAGCCGAGCACGCTCGCCTCGAGGACCAGGCGGGGGACCTCGGCGAACTCGACCAGCCCGAAGCGCGGCCCGAAGACCTGGCTCAGCGCCCAGCAGAGCGGCGCCAGCAGGGTGGCCGCGCTGATCGCGGCGGCCTGGAAGCTCTCGTTGCGGAGGCTGGCGCGCACGCCCCAGACCAGGGCGCCCAGGAGGAGCAGGCCTTCGCCCACCAGCACGCCGCCGTGCCACCACTGGCGCCCCCAGCGGGCCGCCCAAGCCAGCGTGAAGCCGAGCAGGAAGGTCGCCTGGGCCAAGCCGGCGAAGGCCCCGAGCAGGTTGCCGATCACGAGCTGGCCGGGGCCGATCGGCTGGGTCAGCAGGAGCGAGGTCGTCCCGTCGGCCAGGCGCTCGGAGCTGCCGGCGGCCACGGCGACCGCGGCCAGGAACACGCTGAAGAAGAGCAGGGCCGAGGCGCCGAGGTCGAGCACCAGGGCCTCGGCGCGCCCGAGGGAGAACACGGCGAGCTGCGGCGAGATCGCGACCACGGTCAGGCCGACCGCGAGCACGACCCCGAACACGGGCTGGCGGAGGAGCTCGAGGTAGTGGGTCCAGGCCAGGCCCACCACGGCCCGCAGCGAGAGCCCGCGCGTCACCGCGGCCCCCCGCCCGGGCGACCCGGTCCGGGCTGACCCGGGCCAGGCTGCCGCCCCGGCTCCTCGGCGAGCAGGTCCCCGAGCGGGATCCCGACCCGCTGCGCGAGGCGAGCCGCGAAGCCGCGCGGGAGCGCGCGCGCCGCGCGGGCCAGCGCCCGCCGCTGGACCTGGCGGTAGGGCACCCCCAGGCGCTGGGCCGCGGTCGGGTCCTCCTCGCTGGCAGCGCGGATGTAGGCCGACCAGCGCTGCTGGCGGGCCAGGGCCAGCCGCTCGTAGGTCTTGAAGCGCGCCTCCTCGCCGAGGCCCAGCCACTGGAAGGCGCGCTGCCAGAGGCCGAGCAGCCCCTGGACCGTGCTGTCCTGGGTGTCCATGGCGCCCGCGTCGGTGACCTTCTCGAGGACCGTCTGGAGCAGGAACTCGTCGTAGGGGACCTGGAGGCTGGGCTCGTCGGGGTAGGCCGCGCGAGCCTCCCCGAGCAGGAGCGCGCCCTCGGTGTCACGCCCGTACTCCGAGAGCAGGATCACGGCCTCGACCAGGAAGTCCTTGCGGGCCTCGGTCTGATTGGTCTTGAAGGCCGAGGCGGCGCGGAAGTCCTGCGGGTCGAAGTCGTCCTGGCGCTTGAGGGTGTCGAGCTTGGCCTCGGCGTCGACGATCGCCTCGCGGTAGATCCGGTCGAGGCGCGGGATCAGCTCCAGGTTGGGCAGCGTGATCGGGCGCCCCATGACCCAGCGCACGCGCCCGCGGCGCATGGCGGACTTGAGCGCCAGCGTCGCCGCCCGCCGGCAGCGCGTCTCCTGCGCGATGTCCTTGGTCCGCTGGGCGGCCTCGACGCCCAGCGCCGCCCAGTAGACCGCCGCGCTGAAGGAGCTCTGCCAGTCGAGGGGTCCCCACTCCTGGTCGACCCGGCGCATGTCCTCGGGGTTCATCCCCAGCTCGCTCTTGATCGAGAGCACGGCGCAGGCCTTGAGCAGGCGCTGCCCCTCGGGCTGCTCGATCCACTCCAGCCAGCGCAGGACCTGCCGCGGCGGCTCCTTCCCCTTGGCGCGCTCGGCCTCGACGATCCGCTCCTGCTCGAAGGTGCCGAGCAGGATCTCCTGGGCGATCAGGGTCTTGTTGACGTGCTTCTCCAGCCGCTGCCAGAGCCGCTCCACGGCGGGATCCTGGGCGCGGAGGACCTCGAGCGGCGGCGCGCTGGCGAGCTCCTCGACGCTGAAGCGGTGCACGCCGGTCCGGCGCGCCGTCGACACGTAGTAGAGCTTGAAGAACTGGTGGAACTCGTCAAAGGTCGCGTTGATCTTGTCCTGGTAGATCCGCGAGAGGGTGTAGTAGAGCTCCGCCGAGTCGGGGTTGTAGCGCAGGCCCTGGTCGCGCAAGAGCTGGATCCCGTTGCGGATCCACACCCAGCGCCGCTCGCGGCTGTCCTCGCTGGCGGTCAGGTCGTAGCTGAGGTGGCTGGCCAGGTAGCTCCACACCGCCGGCAGGCGCGGCTGGAGCCGACAGATCTGCTCGGCCAGGGTCCGCGCCTCGTAGGTCCGCCCCTGCTCGCGCAGGCCGATCACGCGGATCCAGAGGTAGTCGACGACCAGCCCGCGGAAGGCGCCCAGGGCCAGGGTCGGGACCGCGACGTCGGCCGAGAGCCCGCGCGTGTCGGCGGCCTCGATCACGAGCCCCGCCGTCTCCTGACGCTCCTGCAGCCGCGGGCGCAGGAACACCAGCCCCGTGAAGCAGAGCGCCGCCAGCCCCAGCGGAGCCACCCCGCGCCAGCGTCCCTCCGCGCTCACCGCTGCGTCTCCCGCGGCGAGCGGGGCGGCGCGTCGCTCGTCCGCGACTGCACGTCGGGACGAGGTCCGCTCGCCACCTCCGCTCCTTCCTTCGCCGCCCCGCTCACCGCCAGGCCCCCAGCTCCCGAGCCCGGAACCCGAGCGCGCCGGCGCCCAGGGCCAGCCCGCCGCGCACGCTCACGTCCAGCAAGCCCGCTCGGAGCGCGGCGTCGGGGACCAGCTCCCCGCCGCCCAGCAGGGCCGAGAGCTCGGCGCGTCCCAGGTCCGGCAGGACCCAGAGCACCGCGCGCAGGAGCGCCAGCACGAAGGCGTCGATCGCCCCGAACAGGCCTGGGCGGAGCGCCTCGCTCAGGAAGCTTTGTCCGTAGCCGAGGGCGAGCACGAAGAGCACCAGCAGCGCGGCTAGCTTGGCGTCGAGCACGGCGGCGCCGGCGACGCCGACCGCGGCCAGGAAGGCCAGCCGGCTCAGCTCGACCCAGGCCGCGCGGGCGAGGTTGCCCGTCAGGCCGCCCGCCGGGTGGAGCAGCTCGGGGCCCTCGGGCGGGAGGATCACGGTCACGTCCTCGCCCGCGAGGTTCTGGATCCCGATCCGGAGCGTCCCCTCGCTGGGCACCTGGCTGGCGGGGAAGTCCACCTCGTGGCGCTGGATCGGCGCGTAGACCCCGCGCGTCTCGACGCCCCGCTCGCCGCCCACGTAGAGGCGGAGCGGCACCCCCTCCTTGCCCGGCAGGGGCGTGGTGGCGCGGGCCGCGGCGAAGCGGAAGCGGAGCGTGACCGTGTCGCCGCCCCCCGCGAAGTCCTCGACCACCCAGCCCCGCTTGCCGCCGCGCGGGATCGAGCGGCTGCGCAGCTCGGCGCCCTTGGTCAGGCGCTCGAGCGCCTCCTCGGGCGCGACCTCGGCCGGCAGGCGGCCCTCGCGCACGATCTGGATCAGCTGCTCCTGAGCGGCCCGCGCGAAGATCTCGGGGTCGGGCGGGACGACCTTGGAGACGCGCCGCGCGCGGAGCACGATCCGCGCCTCGGCCTGCGCCTCGGGCTTCAGCATGGCGAGCGAGATCCGGCTCCCCGCCCCGATCGCCGCGTAGCCGGCGCACACCAGCAGCGCCAGCACCAGGCTGGTCCCCAGCCACCAGCCGAGCACCAGCGCGGGGCGCGGCAAGGGGCCGGTCACGGTCTGGGTCAGGCGCCCCGCGCCGAGGTCCAGCGCGAGGCGTGTGGGGAGGAACACCGCCGTCAGCGCGAGCACGAACCCCGCGAAGCTCGTCGAGAGCGAGAGGAAGGCGCGCAGCCGACCGGTCGGGCTCATGTCCCCGCTGACGGTCAGGCCGAGCACGAGCGGCGTCACGATCAGCAGCAGGGCCGCTCCGCGGACCAACCACGAGCGCAGGGCGCTGCGCGCGCTCAGGAGCGCCACGCCGCGCACACCGCCGCTCCAGCCGGGGGCGGCCCCGCCGCGGGGGAAGCTCAAGCGACCCTCGCCCCGGACCGCAGCCTCCGCCCGAGCGGGGGGCGGGCGAGGAGGCTGCGGCCAGGCGAGCGCGCGCACGCAGCCTCCGCGAGACACCACACCGGAGCCTCCCGAACGGCCAACGCTCGCTCCAGGACCCTGGAGCAAGCGGAGGACCGCCGGAAGTCCTCTCGCGGAGTCAACGAGGAGGGCTCGAATGCCTCGCTTCGAGTCCCTCGGCGCCCCTGGTTCCAAAGTGAGAGGGGCACTAGCGAGGGCGCTCCAGGAGCCGACCCAGGAGGGCCTCGCGCTTCTCGCTCGGAGGGAGGTGCAGGGGACCCTGGGACTCCGCCGGCTCCTCCGCCGCGCTCGGGGGCGGCGCCTCGCCGAAGTGGATCTCGCGAGGACGCCCGCTCCCCGCGCTTGCGCCCGCGTCCTCGCTGCTGAGGAGTCGCTTCAGCACGCCCTCGCCCTTCGCGGCGCCCTCCGCCGGCTCAGGCGCGCTCGGAGTCGCAGGCTGGGGCGCCACCGCCGGCTCGAGCAAGCGCGCCAGCGCGTCCTGGGCGAGCTGCGGCGTCTGGGGCACGGGCGTCCCAGCCGCCGGCGCGAGCGCAGGCGCCTTCGCCTTGCGCAGCCCCGCCAAGGCATCTCCCGCCAGCGCGACCCCCGAGCGGGTCGAGGCCGGCGCTTCGGTCGTCGGCCTCGGGCTCGGCGCCTCGGTCGTCGGGCGCGGCCCCTCGCTCGTCGGGCTCGGCCCCTCGGTCGTCGGGCTCGGCCTCGCCTCGGTCGTCGGGCTCGGGCTCGGCGCCTCCGCGGTCGTCGGGCTCGGGCTCGGCCCCTCGGTCGTCGGGCTCGGGCTCGGCGCCTCGGTCGTCGGGCTCGGGCTCGGCGCCTCGCTCGTCGGGCTCGGGCTCGGCGCCTCGCTCGTCGGGCTCGGGCTCGGCCTCTCGGTCGTCGGGCTCGGCCCCTCGGTCGTCGGG
>MDTG01308663.1_pt1 | contig 10151 bp, 8 predicted proteins | sample 811421 | NCBI WGS metagenome assembly MDTG01 (sample SAMN05326645, study PRJNA326480) | marine metagenome | isolation source: seawater | place: Pacific Ocean: South East | collected 2011 | reverse complement strand
TCTTAATAATTTTGATAAATATATGACAATATTTTGGTTTTTAGGTCCTATTATTTATTTAATTGAACGTAGTCCTGCAGATCTTTGGTTATCATTGATTGGAATTATTTTTTTATTTAGATGTTTACTTAAAAGAGACTGGTCTTGGACCTCACAAAAATGGTTCAGATTAGCTCTTGGCTTGTGGATATTTGGTTTGTTTTCTGCAATTTTAAGTGTGGATCCGTATTTTTCGCTTAGTCAGGGTTTAGTTTGGATAAGGTTTCCTTTGTATGCAGCTGCCGCTCAAGTATGGCTTGCAAAGGATAGAGATATAAGAGTTATGATGTTAATTTTTTTGTTATTTGGCGCTTTAATAATGAGCTTAATTTTAATAACTGAAACCTTACATGACCCTAAACCAAGATTAACATGGCCTTATGGCGACTTGATTCCTGGGTCATACATTTCAAAAACTTCATTACCAATAATTTGTGTTCTCGTGGCAATCATTTCTAGCCAAAAAAAAATATCACCAATAATTACTCTTATATTATCCATCACCTTTTTAGCAACTTTACTTACTGGGGAAAGAATGAGTTTGATATTGCTCACAGGTGGTCTGTTAACTTCTGCTCTATTTTTCAAACCACAGCTCAAAAAAATATTTTTAATAATATTATCAATATTTATAATTTTTCTTTCTACAATTTTTTTTAAACCACAATTGTTTGATAGATTTACAAATCATTTTTTTAAAAGTATTCCAATTTTTAATACTACTAATAATGTTGATACAATACCTAACCCCTATTGGGGAGCTTGGAGAGGTGGTATAGAACAAGGTTTATTAACACCTATTAAAGGAATAGGCCCTTCGAGTACAAGAAAGACGTGCAAAGATCTAAAAAATGATTTTTCACGTTGGCTTCCTGGAAAAAATTTTTGTAGTAATCATCCTCATAACTTTTATATACAGATATTTGCTGAAACAGGATTAGTTGGTTTAGTAATTGGAATTTTAATGTTTCTTTCAATAATTATTACATGTTATAAAGCTAGATATGAAAATTTAAATTGCCCAATGGCCGCGACTTCATTTATAATGCCGTTTTTATTGTTTTTTCCATTACAGCAATTTGGAAGTTTTTATGGTCAATGGGGGAATTTATTTATCTGGTTTGCAATAGGATTTTCCATATCTCAGTATCAGGGATGGAGAAGTGCTAATAAAAGTTTTGAAAAATAATTTTTCTAAAATTATCAAGTTTTTTACTAGATAGATTAGAAGAATGATTAAAATTTTTCCAGGCCTTAATTTGGTAATTTTCTCTCATTTTATTATCATCAATTAAATTTATCAAATTTCTTTGTAGATTTTTAAAATTAATATTTTCTATTAAAATTCCGTTGTCTTTAATAATTTCAGGTATTCCTCCAACTTTAGATGCAATAATAGCAATTCCATTACTCATTGCTTCAGCTGCAACAAGGCCAAAAGGTTCTTGCCATAATGATGGTATAATTATTATCGAAGTAGATTTCATTTTGTTTTGAACAAAATTATTGTCCTTAAAACCATAGAACTTTGCTTGTGGTCCAATGTTTTTAAAGTTTTCTATTGTTTTGTAGACATAAGAGTTATGAATTTGGTCATCTCCTAACCTAAATGATCCAATTAATCCAAAATTCCAATCAGGAAAATGGGGGGCAATAGATTTTACAACTTTTATATAAAGATCCACCCCTTTTTCGTAAACTAACCTACCAACAAATAAGACTTCATTTCTTTTATTTGGAATTTTTTTTAAGTTTCTTTCCACACCATTATACAAAACATTGACTTTTTCTTGATGATCAGAAAGACCCTGTAAAAATTGATCTTTGACATAATTACTTACACAAAGAACTGCTGAGCATTTTAATAAAATATTTTCTCTTTGTGCAATAGATTTAGATCCTTTCATTTCTTGAGGGTCATTATGAAGAAAAAGAATAATTGGACAATTTTTAATTTTCTTAAAAATTTTATCTATTAAATATGGCCTATTATGTATTTCTATAATTTGTTTATCGTCGTCATTATTTTTAATTAATTCACACATCTTTTCTGCCAAAAAAACATTTTTACTTTTTAATGACCAAGGTGAGTATTTGACACCAACAAAATTTTCTCTAAAAAGTGGTTGATCAACTATTTGACCATAAATTTTTATATTTTTTAAATAATGAGTATGAATTAAATTATTTTTTACAGTGATTGAAACTGAAGAGGCTTTGTTTTTATCAAACTTTTCTTTATACGGTAATAAAATATTAATTTGCATGATTTTTAATCTACATTTAACTATCAATAATGTTATAAATTGATTTTATGTTTTTGAATATTTAAATTTATGAATGAGCTCAAATTTGCAAAGAATAATTTGTATGAAATGGGGAAATAGATACGGACCTGAATTTGTTAATCGGCTTTTTTCCTCAATTAAAAGACACACAAAAAGACCAACAACACTTTTCTGTTTTACAGACGATATTGATGGTATAAATGAAGAAATTAAATGTAGGCCACTACCAGAAATCAATTTGCCTGAGGCAATATCTTTAACGCCGTGGAGAAAAATAAGTGTATGGCAATACCCATTAGATGACCTTATCGGAGACGTTTTATTTTTAGATCTTGATTTAGTCATTACTGGAAATTTAGATAGGTTTTTTGACTATAAACCCGGAAATTACTGTGTTATTGAAAACTGGACACAGCTAGGTCAAAATATCGGAAACACTAGTTGTTTTAGAATACCAGTAGGTAGATATAGTTATATTTTTGATGAGTTTCAGAAAGAAACCTTGCAAATTTGGAAAAAATATCACATTGAACAAATTTATTTGAGTAAAAAAATTCAAGATCAGATATTTTGGCCTGAAGACTGGTGTAAAAGCTTCAAACATAATCTTCTTCCCGCTTGGCCTTTTAGAATATGGCAACCAGCAAAACTCCCAAGTCAAACAAGTATAGTTGCTTTTACAGGGAAACCTGATCCTGATGACGTTTTAAAAGGATCTTGGCCAGTAAAAAAATCTCAATTTTATAAGAAACTTTACAAACAGCTTAAAACTCCCAAGTGGATATTAGAAAACTGGTCTTGAGATTATTTGATCTGGTTAATATTTTTTTTATTAAGGTAACCCTCAATAGCCTTATAATACCCAATAAAAAACCTTTCATATGATTCTATTGAAACATAACCGATGTGAGGAGTAAGAATTGTATTTTTAGTATTTCTTAGAATATGATTTTTAGGTAAGGGTTCTTGATCATAAACATCCAATGCTGCAAAAGAAATTGTACCTTCTTTTAAAGAAGAAATTAAATCCTCCTCTTTTATAATTGGACCTCTACTAGTGTTGACTATTACTGCTTCTTTTTTCATCATTTTTATCTTATTTCTATCAATGTACCCTCTTGTTCTCTCAGACAACCTAGTATGAATTGTTAAAATATCTGAAGACTTAAATAATTCTGAACTAGTAACGTACTCAATACCTATATTTGTACAGTCTTCTTCTTTTAAATTATGGCTCCAAGCAATCACTTTCATTCCAAATGCTTTTCCAAAATTTGCAACTTGTTTACCCTGTTTTCCAAGTCCAAATATCCCAAGTGTGTTTCCTTTAAGACCCTTTCCAATTGTTGTTTGCCATTTACCATCTTTCATATTTTGGATTTCAGTTTGCAATCCTCTCCAGCTATTCATTATAAGAGCCCAAGTTAATTCTGCAGTAGAGTGAACTTTTGTATCTGTTCCACAATAAACTATATTTCTCTTTTTAAGCTCATTCGCATCTATTGAGGCATTCCACATACCACTTGTTATTACTAGCTTTAAATTTGGAAGTTTATTAATTAATTCTTTTGATAATGGTGTTCTTTCCCTCATAAGACACAAAACATTATATTTATATAATATCTTTGATAAATTTTCTTCTTTTCCAATATATTCGTTAAAAACATCAAGTTCTATTTTATCACTAAGTTTGTGCCAATCAGCAAAATCATGTGAAACATTTTGATAGTCATCTAGAATAGCAACATTTAATTTTTGCATACCTATTGTCATTTTGCAGCACCATATCCAGCCATCCTTCCAAAAACTGCTCCAGATGTTAATCCAGAACCACCAGGGTATCCATTAAAGAAGACACCACCAATTAATTCTCCACAAGCAAACAAACCTTTTATTGGTTTGTCATTTTTATTTAAAACTGAACCTTGATCATTTATTTTTAATCCTCCATATGTAAAAGTAATTCCTCCAGTAACAGGGAAAGCTCTAAATGGTCCTTCGTCAATTCTTTGTGCCCAATTAGATTTTTTAATATCTAAACCTTTGGTAGATTTACCATCTAATATTGTTGGATCAAAAGAAATTGTTAAATCAATAGAATTATTAAACTCTTCTATTGTTTTTTTTGTCTCAGTTTTGTCAATTCCATCCATTTTTTCAATAAGTTCATCTATGGTTAGACCTTCAACAAAATGAGCATCATGAAATCTATATTCTTCATAAAGCAAATCAAAAACTTTACTATCAAATATTTGCCAAGCAAAATGACCTGGTTGTTCTAAAACTTTTCTACCATATTGAGCATAAGTGTAATTTCTAAAATTTTTACCTTCATCCAAGAATCTTTGACCTTTTGCGTTTATCATTATCCCTAAAAAATAACAAATTTTACGATAATTTTTTCGTTCTTTAGGATCTAAATCTAAACCACCATATTTTTTCATATTTAGATCCATTGGAGTTGCATGACATCCATCATATAAACCATGTTTTTTTGCTCCAATTTCTAAAGCCATTTTCAGACCATCACCAGTATTATGTGGTGTGCCTCTCACCTTTGCTTTTAACCAGTCATCTCCAATAAATGATTTGCGCAAATCACCATTAGCTTCAAAGCCACCACATGCTAAAATAACTGCATCAGCTTCTATTTTGTCTTCACTTAAAAAAATACCTGTAACTTTATTATCTTGAAATTTTAAGTCAGTAACAGGACTTTCATAAAATATTTTTCCTCCTAAATTTAAGAACGCAGATAATTCTTGATTAAACAAACCCACACCTTCATTTTCAGAGGCAAGAGTTAATCCTCCCCAAAAAATATGTTTTCCTTCTTTTATGAAACTTTGTCTTGAATATATCGGTTCAAACTTTACATCATGAGAAGAAAGCCATTGAATAGTTTCTAATGACTTAGACACTAAGATCTCTTGCTCCCAACTTAATGGTCTACCATCATTAAAATTCAAAAGATCCTTTTTAAACTGTTCTTGTGTGTAAGAACCAAAATCTGTGTTTTTTAATCTTTCATCATTTTGATCTTCTAAAAGATCTATTAATTGATCGCCACTTTCATAAGAAAATCTCATTGCTCCAGCAGTATATTTAGTATTTCCCCCTGCCATCTTTTTATGAGCTTTTTCATAAATTGTTACTTCTGCACCTTTTTCTAATGAAGCAATACCAGCTGTTAATGCAGCATTTCCAGAACCAACAATTATAATTTTTTTAGACATTTAAAATTTCCATTAAAAAAATATTTATTTTAAATAATTTATTATTGTTATTATTTAAGGTAATAATTTTCAAGTTGAATTTTTTCTAGGCTTTATATGTCCTCAAATTTAATTGGATCACTGATCTGGTTGTTATTTATTTTTTTATCAGTGTTTTCTCATATGATAATTAAATCGCTAGCTGGTGAGGTGGATTTTGTTATTACATTATTTGCTAGGTTTGTTTATTCATTACCTATTCTTTTCATTTTAGCCTTTCTTGCTAGAAAAATACTTTTTTTACAAATAAATAATTGGATAAACATATTTATTCGCTCTTTATTTGGTTTTGTGACAATGATAATGGTTTTTTCATCTTTACAACTTATTCCCATTGGCTTAACCACTGCTTTAGCTCAGAGCTCAGCAATATATGTCACACTATTGTCTCCATTAATTTTAAGAGAAAAAATTGGCCTCATTAGATGGACAGCTGTCATAAGTGGATTAATTGGAGTTTCTCTAATGATTGATCCAATTGGTATTATAGAAAAAACCAGTGAATTATCCTTAATAGGTTTGTTACTAGCTTTTGGTAGCGCAATAACTCATGCTGGATTGGCGTTAATCCTGAGAAAAATTGGTAAAACAGAACATCCAGCGTCAACTGCCCTAATTCATAATCTTATAACTTCAATAATAATTATTGCTGCAATAATTATTTTTGGAACAAAATTTTATGGAACCCCAGGAAAATACGGTCTAGAAATTTTAACTACACCAAATTTCATATTTTATTCATTAATTTTTTTAGGACTTATAGGCTCATTAGTACAGTATTTAATGGCACAAAGTTATAAGTATACAGAAGCAACTATATTGGTGACTCTTAGATATTTAGCTATTCCCGTTGCTGCAATCTTTGGTTATGTAATATGGAATGAGATTCCAACGTCTAATCAAATCATAGGAGGATTAATTGTAATTGGATCTTGTCTTTTGATAACTTATAGAGAAATGAAAAAATAAAAATTAATATCCTATTGCACAACCATCTTATCTAAAATCACTAGCGTCAATCAAAATATATTTTTCAATATCAACAACATGAATAAGTTTTTTTTTATCTAAAATCAATGTATAGACAAATAAACTATAAGAAGTTGGGTAGTATGTTACTTTAAATAAAACCCATTAACAAAGAATAAAGTTGAACGTATTCATTACATAGAAAAGTTACAAAACTTAAAAATGCATAGGAAGAAAAAATGAAATCAATACTGAGATTTGTGTTAAAAAAAATTACTCCACAATTCTTTAGAAATATAGAATTAAATAGATTTATGAAACACAACCTTCCTGTTGAATTTGTAAATCATATCAATCTGCTAACAAAAGATCATTTAGTTATAGATGTTGGGGCTAATATTGGAATGGTTTCAGAATGTTTGGCTAAAAAAGGTTCAAAAGTAATCTCGTTTGAACCTAATAACAAGGCATTTATTGAGTTAAAAAAAGTTGCAAAAAAATATAATAACATTGAAATTATGAATGCTGCCGTAGGCACAGAAGATAAAAATGTTAAACTATATCTGCATAAACAAAGTAATTCATCAAGAGTTGATTTAACACAAGCAAGTAGTTTGTTAGCAAAAAAACCAAACATCTCAACTGAAATTTATGAAGAAGTAAAACAAATTAATTTTGCAAAGTTTTTAAAATCATTAAAAATTAAAGTTGAATTAATAAAAATCGATATTGAGGGTTATGAAATTGAATTAATTAATCATTTGTTAGATCAAAATTCGTTAGATAATGTTAAAAAAATTTATTTGGAAACTCATGAAGAAAAAATTAAAGAATTAATTGTACCTACTAATAAACTTAAAAACAGAATTAAGTCTGAGGGTTTTGAAGAAAAATTTTGTTTTGATTGGCCTTAAGTGTAAATTAGTTTTTTAATTAGATTAACTTAAATCTTCGTGTAATGATATATGTTTATAACTTCCTGTTTTAAATGATTAAATATTCATAACCATATATAATTTTTTAAAAAACCAATTGACTTTTTTATGATTTAGAATTTAAATACGGTTAATTAATTTTTGAAGAGATTATGATGAAATTTACTGACCCTTGGGAATATCACATGGATGACGATTTTCTTCCTTTAGATATTCTTGAAGATTTAAAAGCTGTAAAAATTGATAGTAAAAATGATGCTGTAAGTGGCACGAGAACAGGTATACCTGGCAGATATTTTTTTACTCCAGAGAAAAAAGATAATACAACTAAAACCTTAATTAATTACATTCTCAATCGAACTCAAGAGTTCGAAGATAAATATGGTTATGATTTATCTCATAGTTTTTTAAGAGTTGAGCTTGCCCAAGATGATGAACATCAGTGGATTGTTCCTCATTTAGATGTTTTAGATAAACGTATCACAATGATAGTTTATCTTGATCATGACGATCCAGACACTTCTAATTTAGGAACTGATCTGTATGCTCATAAAGATGATAAAAATTTTGTAAGAGCTGAATGGAAAAATAATCGTTGTTTGGTTTTCAAGCCAACCAAAGAAAAGTGGCATGGTATTGCAAAGCGCTCATATAAGGGTCGAAGGCTTGTCCTGTTAATAAATTATGTAAGTAAAGATACTTGGAATAGTCTTGATCAAGTATGGGATACAGATATTTAATTTTTTTTTAAATTGTTATTTCAATTTTTAACTCTAAAATTATTTTGTTACATTTGTATTTTAGAACTTATTTAAAAATAAAGATAAATAAAGATTAACATCCTATAGCACATCCATCTTTTCTAAAATCACTAGCCCCAATTAAAATATTTTTCTCAATATCAACAAGTATTATTTGACCACCACCAATTGGCGAGACAGGATGGTTAATTTTATGACCTTTTGAAACCATGTCTTCAATAATGGAATAATCAAAATTTTTTTCAAAATCTAAAACATTTTTATTTGGAAAAACTCTTGGCAAATCAAGCGCTTCTTGTGGGCTCAGACCAAAATCAATCATTTGTGACAAAACATATGCGTGCCCTGCTGCTTGATATTGACCACCCATGACCCCAAAAGAACCAATTAATTTATTTTTGTCTGAAATCATTCCTGGAATAATTGTATGGAGAGGTCTTTTATTTGGATAAAGTTCATTTGGGTGACCTTCTATTAAATTAAATCCTCGTCCTCTACAATGAAAAAGAACACCACTTTTAGGAGCTGTAATCCCACTACCAAAAGGATCGAAAAGTGAATTAATAAAAGAAATTGTCATTCCATTTTTATCCCTTACCGTTAAATAAATAGTATCAGGATGATCAGGAAATAGACTTTTTTCATATACTTTAGCTCTTTTAAAATCAATTTTAGAAGCGTATTGTTCCATTGATTTTTTGCTTAAAAAACTTGTTACAGATAATTTATTATAATTAGCATCTGCGAGATATTCATCTCTAAGGTAGTATCCTATTTTAACTGCTTCGCAAAATAAATGAATGTAATCATTCTTGGACATACATTTAACATTAAATTGTTCAAGTATTCCCAATATTATTAGAGCAACAATACCTTGACTGTTTGGCGAACATTCGTGAATTTTAATATTTCTATAATTTTGAGAAATAGGTTTTATCCATTCAGCACTTGCATTTAAAAAATCTTTTTTAGTATGAGATCCTCCAATACGATTTAATTTTTCTAGCATATCGTCAGCTACCCAGCCATTGTAAAAACCTGCGGCTCCCTCACTAGCAATTGTTTCTAAAGTTTTTGATAATTTTACATTTTTAAAGTTTTCCGTAACATTAAATGGTTTGTTTTTCTTTAAAAAAATCTTTGATGTATCTCTATCAGCCAGCAATTTTTCTTTATTCTTCGCCCAATCATATGCCACTCTTTCATGAACTATTATACCTGATCTGGCATAATTTATGGCGGGTTGTAATATTTCTTCCCAAGGTATATGACCATGTTCTTTATGAAGCAAACTCCATCCTGCAACAGCACCTGGTATTGTGATTGCATCAGGCATTTCGGGTTTAATTGATTTTATGCCTTTATTTCGAAGATTGCTAGCACTTGAATTTTCAGAAGATTTTCCAGAGGCATTTAAAGCTTTTATATTAGCACTGCCATCGATTGAAAGCATTGCAAAGCAGTCTCCACCAATACCTGTCATGTGTGGTTCAGCAACACACAAAACAGCACTCATTGCTAAAGCTGCATCAACAGCATTTCCTCCATTCTTTAAAATCTCAATACCCAAAGATGATGCTACATGATGTGAGGATACCGTCATAAAGTTTGTGCTTATTATATTAGATTTTCCTGGATTTGAAAAATCTCGGGTAACAAATTTATCTAGTGTTTTCATAAAAATCCGTTTGAATAATTAGACTAAGGATTACATATTAAGCTTATATCAATAATTTTTTAATATTTTTGGCAGCTTGTCTAATCCTTTGTTCATTCTCCACTAAACCAATTCTTACAAAACCTTCTCCAAATTCACCAAAAGCTACACCTGGAGAAACTGCAACATCTGCTTTAAGCATTAATTCTTTTGCAAATTCTAAAGAT
>MDTG01191041.1_pt1 | contig 10151 bp, 10 predicted proteins | sample 811421 | NCBI WGS metagenome assembly MDTG01 (sample SAMN05326645, study PRJNA326480) | marine metagenome | isolation source: seawater | place: Pacific Ocean: South East | collected 2011 | reverse complement strand
GTTTTCATCGTCAACAAATTTAATAATAAAAGCAGTGATTATGATTTTCATTTAGGTACTTATGTTTATTTTAGCTTTTTATTTTTAAAAAAATTAGATGAAATACATCAATAAAAAATCACTTGCTTTTTTGGAGGCTTATCTAAATAATCCGTCTCCCACAGGATACGAATGGGAAGGGCAAAAAATTTGGATGGATTATCTCAAACCTTATGTCGACAGTTTTATCACTGATACATACGGTACTGCGGTGGGCGTTATCAATCCTGATGCACCCTACAAAGTTGTCATTGAGGGACATTCGGATGAGATTTCTTGGTATGTCAATTACATTAGCGACAAAGGTCTGATTTATGTGGTGCGCAATGGAGGTAGCGATCATCAGATTGCACCCTCAAAATGGGTTGATATACACACCAAAAAAGGAATTGTAAAAGGTGTATTTGGATGGCCCGCCATTCACACACGCAAAAGCGGAAGTGAGGAAGTTCCCAAACTTGACAATATATTTATTGATATCGGTGCTAAAGACAAAAAAGAGGTAGATAAGATGGGCGTTCACGTTGGATGTGTCATTACCTATCCCGATACTTTTCAAATCATCAATAAAGATAAATTTGTGTGTAGGGCTATCGACAACCGTATGGGCGGTTTTATGATTGCAGAAGTAGCGCGGTTATTACACGAAAATAAAGTTGATTTACCTTTTGGTCTATACATCACCAATGCCGTCCAGGAGGAAGTAGGTCTTCACGGCGCTGAAATGATAACAGAGACCTTAAAACCAGATGTTGCCATCATCACAGATGTGTGTCATGACACCACTACTCCCATGATAAATCAAAAGCAACAAGGACAAACTGAAATTGGAAAAGGACCTGTGGTGAGCTATGCCCCCGCCATTCAAAACAAGCTGAGAGAACAAATTATTGAAACTGCTGAAAAACACAAAATCCCATTTCAAAGGTTGGCCTCATCTCGATTTACCGGAACAGATACTGATGCTTTTGCCTACAGTAATGGAGGAGTCGCTTCTGCTCTAATTTCACTCCCATTGCGCTACATGCACACTACTGTTGAAATGGTCCACCGTAATGATGTTGAAAATGTAATTCGGTTGTTTTATGAAACGCTGTTAACGATTGATCCCAAAAAAGGGTTTAGCTATTTCGAAAACTAAACACAATTCGCCTGCGGCGGGTTTGCCCTAATTATTAACTTCCCGTAAAAGTGGTGTTGAAGGTTCCAGCCGCCAACTCGGTCAATAGGATCAGGAAAATCACCAGGATGAGGATCCCTATCTAATAGCTCGATTTGGTTTTTTTGAATTTTCTGTTGGTATAAAAAAACAGAGAAATTGCAGTAAAAATAATAGATACATATCGGAATAGTCCAGTATGTCCCAATTTACTTGATCATTAAACAATCTGGACACAAAGGGTAGCAATAGCAGTACAATGGTAATTCCAAAAAATATTTCTTTCCTTTTTCCTTTGCCCATTGGTAGTCTGTATTTTGTCGCCATTGTTGAATCGATTACAAATCTTTCCTTAAGTTCACAGATATTCCATAATCATTTCTTGCACTGTCCTCACCCAAAAAACCTTGCAGCTTTCCAGCCTCTTTTCTCAAAAAATCGTTTAATTTAAAATGTTATCGATGTGTTGCTGTAAGGATAGAAGTAAAAATTACGTCGTAATAAAGCGGGTTTGTAGCCGGAGTAAAAATTTAGATTTGGGATTATTTTATAATAGGATATTTTCATACTTTATTGATTAATCAATGCTTTGTTAATCTTACTGACCACACTGGGCCCCTCATAAACAAATCCTGTATAGAGTTGTATCAATGAAGCTCCTGCTTGCAGTTTTTCAATAGCATCCTCGGGTTTGTGTATTCCACCCACGCCAATAATAGGGAAAGCATTTTTGCTTTTTTCTACTAGGAAACGAATCACCTCAGTGCTCCTGTCAGTTAGGGGTTTTCCACTTAAACCGCCACTTTCAGCACTATTTGAGGATTGCAGACCCTCTCTGCTCAGCGTAGTATTAGTAGCAATAACCCCTGCTGTGCTGGTAGCTTTGACGATACTTATGATATCGAGTAATTGCGTATCGCTGAGATCGGGCGAAATTTTCAACAAAATGGGTTTGGTTTTTTTTTGGGAAAGATTTAGTTTTTGTAATTTATTTAAAAGATCTGTCAGCGGCTTTTTTTCTTGTAAAGCTCTAAGGTTTGGGGTGTTGGGAGAACTGACATTGACCACAAAATAATCGACATAAGGATAAAGAGCGTTAAAGCAATGGATGTAATCCTCCACGGCTTTTTCGTTTGGAGTGATTTTATTTTTGCCAATATTCCCTCCAATGATGATATTCTTATTTTTTTTGAGACGTGGAATAGCAGCTTCGACCCCTTCATTATTGAATCCCATTCTATTAATTAAAGCTTCATCTTGTGGCAAACGAAATAATCTTTTTTTTGGATTACCGGGCTGGGGTTTTGGAGTTAAGGTACCGATTTCTATAAAACCAAATCCGAAATTAGAAAGCTCACGATACAGCTTAGCATCTTTATCAAACCCTGCGGCGAGGCCAACGGGATTTTTGAAATGAATCCCAAAAAGTTCTCGCTCTAACTTGGAATGATTTAATTGATATAAGTTTCTTATCAAAAAAGGCACCCCTGGGATCCTGTGTACATTGCGAATTAAAGAAAATACAAAGTAGTGTATCCTCTCAGGATCGCCTAAAAACAATATGGGTTTTATCAGGTAACGGTACATCAATGATCTGTAAAAAAAATCCCGCCAATGCGGGATAAAAATTATTTTTTGGCAGGATTAAGTTTTTGACTCATCTCCAAGGAAAGGGCGGATCGTTCTATTTTGAGCTTTCCTGCTAAGGTTTCAATAATACAAGTATTATCCTTGTCATTAAGTTCTAACACTTTTGCATGAAGACCACTTTTGGTAATTACGCGATCACCTTTGATCAAATTTTTCATAAAATTCTTTTCCTTTTTTTGTCTGCGCTGTTGGGGTAAAATGATAAAGAAAAAAAATACAACCAACATCAGAAGTAAAAAAGGCATTTGCCCTGAAAACCCCTCCATATATTTATTTGTTATTTATTATTGTTTTGTCTAGCCTTAGCCGCCTCATCTCTTTGTTTTTGTTTGACAGGATCTGGAGCTACCATGGCTTTAATTCTCAATGTTTCTCGTCCACTTGCGGTGTTGGCAGAAATGGTTACTGTTTTCTGTTGCATGTTTGGCTTGTTACTGGAATCAAAACTCACCACTATATCTCCCGAAGCTCCAGGTTCTATGGGTGTGTTTTTTGGGTAATTGGGCACTGTACAGCCACAACTTCCCCTTGCATCAACAATTATTAAATCTGATTGGCCTGTGTTGGTAAATGTAAAGGTAGTCTTTACCGTCTCACCCTCTTGGATGGTGCCAAAGTCATGATTAGTTTTGTCGAAGGTCATCGCTGCAGTAGCCGTAGCAGCTTTATTTACATTTTCGGAAGCTTTTTCCTGATCCACTTTTTTTGAAGCGCTTTCATTACAAGAGGAAACTCCCAAAATTAAAATTGAAACAAAAATCCAAGCAATTTTATTCATTTTTATATTATTAAAGTTTACTATCCAAATTTAGGAAAAAAACATTAGATCAGCCCCCTACCCATTTTATTTAATCGACCTGAAGTCTCAAAATCCTTTATAATTTTATCCAGAACCCCATTGATAAAAACATTACTCTTTGGGGTTGAATAATCTTTGGAAATTTCTATGTATTCATTTAGCGTAACCTTGGTTGGGATGGAAGGGAAAAAGAGCAGTTCTGCTATGGCCATTTTTATCATAATTGCATCCAACACTGCAATCCGATCCCGATCCCAATTCTCGGTTCGCTGTGCCATTTCATCCGTTAATAAATCGTTATTAACAATTATTTTTTCCATGAGTTCAATGGCAAATTGGGGATCCTGGTCTGCAATCTTCATCTCAGGAAAACTAAGACTGTTGACATCATCGGGGTCAATATGGGCTAATATTTTAACCATAAAAGTATTGACTACGGGCAAATCATCTATCCAAGTCAATTCTTTGTCCTCAATGTATTCATAAAAACGATCAGATTGGGCTACGATCTCTTTAAAAAAATAGGAAATGAGGTCTTTGTCCTCCTCTAATGTAGGAGATGTTAACAAAGCATAATGTTTGTATTTATCGCTCTTCATGAGCGTTTCAAAGTTAGATCTGACATAGTCAAAATCCAGCTCCCAAAATTTTATTTTTCTCTTCTTAATGTAATTGAGCAGCACGGGATGCGCTGCAATAAACTTGAGAATATTGTTCTGAACCAGCTTATCGGAGTTAAGTGATGAAGCCTTTACCCGCAAGTCTCTCTCTAACGCAGTGTGGTTTTTGGCATAATCAAAAGTGGATTTTAAAAAAGCCAAAAGCGACAAGTAGAGTGAAAAGGTATTGAGGTAACTCTGCTTGAAAAAATTAACCTCGTCCGCCAGGCTGCCTTCCCGATTTTGTAAAAAGGAATACAAGGACTGCATTACTTTGATGCGCAGATGTCTTCGGGTTAGCATTTATTGAAAAACCAATTTTTGCCACAAAACTAAGGCTTTACTTTTAATTGTGACCAACTAAAAAATCTTTTTAAATATGATTACTAAAGCATTTGATTAACTTTGGTCTGAGTCAATAAAAAGAGATCTCTACCCGATAATGAAAGCATTACAATACCTCAATAAATATTTAAAAAAATACCGTTACAGCATTCTTTTGGGTTTATTAATTACCATCATATCGCGGGTTTTTTCACTATTTATACCCAGACTCATTGGCAACTCCCTTTCGGCTGTAGAACATTTTTTGATGCACAATAATGGGTCGATGGATGTGTTAAAATCATTACTGCTCCAAAATATCTTAATTATTTTGGGCGCTGCCTTGCTCTCTGGTTTTTTCACCTTCCTCATGCGTCAAACTATTATAAATGTATCTCGCTATATTGAGTTTGATCTAAAAAATGAAATATTTGATCACTATTTAAGATTGACACAGCGATTCTATAAAAACAACCGAACAGGGGATCTTATGAGTAGAATTAGTGAAGATGTCGGCAAGGTGAGAATGTATGTAGGACCTGCCATCATGTACAGTATCAATACTATTACCCTGTTTGTTTGTGTTATCACCATAATGTTTAGTATTGCTCCCGAGCTATCGGTCTACACCCTAATACCGCTTCCGGTGCTTTCTTATACTATATACAAACTGAGCAGGGTGATCAATGCCAGAAGCACCGTAGTTCAAGAAATGCTCTCAAAGTTATCTTCATTCACACAAGAGACTTTTAGTGGTATCTCTGTAATTAAATCATACGGCTTAGAAATAAAAACCCATGGCAGTTTTGGTCTTTTGGCAGAGAAGGCAAAAGAAAAAAATATGAATTTGGCCAAAGTGCAAGCCTGGTTCTTCCCATTGATGATTCTACTTATTGGTTTAAGTAATCTGATTGTGATTTTCATAGGGGGAAAACAATATATCTCAGGGGTTATAGAAATTGGTGTATTGGCTGAATTTATCATTTACATTAACATGCTGACCTGGCCTGTCGCCGTTGTTGGCTGGGTCACTTCAGTGGTGCAGCAAGCCGAAGCTTCACAAAAGAGAATCAATGCTTTTTTAAAGGAAGACATTGAAATCAAAGATGGAAAAGGAGTCGAGAAAACAATTGAGGGGACCATAAAGTTTGAAAATGTGAGCCTGGTGTATCCCGAAACAAAAATTGAAGCATTGTACAATGTGAGTTTTGAAATAGAGTACGGAAAAAAATTGGGTATCATGGGCAAGGTTGGTTCAGGGAAATCCTCTCTGATCAACTTAATAAATCGTTTATACGATGCAGATCAAGGGAAAATTTTATTGGATGGATATAACATCAAATCCTTTAAACTCGAAGAATTGAGAAGTGCAATAGGCAATGTACCCCAAAACGCTTTCCTTTTTTCAGAGAGTATCGCAGACAACATCCGTTTGGGAAAAAAGGATGCTACTGATTCAGAAATCATTGCTGCTTCAAAAAATGCCGTAGTTCACGATAATATTTTAGATTTTAAAGAAGGTTATAAAACACTGCTTGGGGAACGTGGGGTCACCTTGTCAGGAGGCCAAATTCAAAGGGTCTCTATTGCCCGGGCGTTGATTAAAGATCCTGAAATATTACTCTTCGACGACTGTCTCTCAGCCGTAGATACCGACACAGAGGAGAAGATTTTAAAAAATTTAAATGTTTTTTGTAAAAATAAAACCTCAATAATTGTTAGCAATAGGGTGTCTTCGGTCCAAAAAGCGCATCACATAATTGTACTAGATCAGGGGCGCATTGTCGAGGAAGGAAATCACGAAAAACTTCTCAAAAATAATGGCACATACGCCAAATATTTCTACAAACAACAAGATGAAAAGGCATTTTAATTTGTTTTGTTTATTTTTTTTTATGATTTTTGGTATATAAACTAAATTTAATTAAACAAAAGTTCAATGGATTACAATAATGAAAAGAACCAAGAGGAAATTTTCTCCAAGGTTCTTCGAGCTGGGAGGAGAACTTACTTTTTTGACGTACGAGAAACAAAGGCAAGTGATTACTACTTAACCATCACAGAGAGTAAAAAGTTTACAAATGACGATGGGACTTTTTATTACAAAAAACACAAAATATACCTTTATAAAGAGGATTTTATTGACTTCAAATCCATTCTTGGAGAGATGATAGACTTTATAATCCAAGAAAGAGGCGAGGAAGTTATCAGTGAGAGACACCAAAAGAATTTCGATAAAAATAATGGGTTAGAACCCGCAGAGATTCAAGGGAATAATTATACAGATCTCAATTTCGAGGACATATAGTTTTCCAATAGGTTAATTTTAAAACACCTCTTTTTTTACTTAATATTTTTTAGATTTGTTGCCATAATCAATTAAAATGGCCAGAACAAAGTCTTATATGCTTGCTTTGGGGACCAAAGCCCCAGATTTTTTACTTCCCAACACCGTCGACGGTACAACGCTATCACTGGATCAAATAAAGGGTGCTAAAGGTACATTGGTTGTATTTATGTGCAATCATTGTCCCTATGTGATTCACTTATTGGATCAACTTATATCACTTAGCAGTGAAATAAAAGAATGGGAAATCAACACGGTTGCCATTTCAAGTAATGATATCGGATTTTATCCCGACGACCGCCCTGAAATGATGAAAAAATTAGCCAACGAAAAATCATTTTGTTTTCCCTACCTCTATGACGAGTCGCAACTTGTAGCAATGGATTATGAGGCCGCTTGTACCCCAGATTTTTATCTTTTTGATGATGCTTTAAAGCTGGTTTACCGCGGAAAGTTTGACGATTCTAGGCCCCAAAATGATTTCCCGATTACTGGTGCAGATTTGCATGCCGCCTGTAAGAATTTAATAGATGATTTGCCGCAAGAAAAAAACCAAAAACCAAGCTTGGGTTGCGGCATTAAGTGGAAAGCTGGCAATGAGCCCAAGGGTTTTTTCAACTAAAATCTACCAACTCCACATCAAAAATTAGTGTCGCGTTTGGAGGAATCACTCCTCCGGCACCAGAAGATCCATAGGCCAACGCACTGGGAATAACCAATTTTGCAGCAGCCCCTTTACTTAGCAATGCAATCCCCTCGTCCCATCCTGGGATGACTTGACCTTTTCCCAAAGCAAAGCTGATGGGCTCATTGCGTTGATAAGAAGAGTCAAACACCGTTCCGTCAAGTAACATGCCCTTGTAGTGAACTTTAACGTTGTCTCCCACAGCAGGATGATTCCCAGAACCTTCGCGGTTAATCTTATAATACATGCCTGAATCGGTTTTTTCCATACCTTTTACCTGATCCTCTATTTGTTTTTGAGCAGCTTCCTCAGCTGCCATATTCCGAGATTCTTTTTCACTGACAAAACTTTCAAAAGCATCCACTGCATCCCAATCCTTGGCTTCGGCCCCTATGCGTTCAATATTCAAGGACACGATAATATCGTCTTGGTCAATTGCATCTACAACTTTCTGTCCCGCAATCAAGCGGCCAAAAACAGAATGTTTACCATCCAACCATGGGGTAGCGTTATGGGTAATAAAAAATTGACTGCCATTCGTCCCAGGACCAGCATTGGCCATCGACAAAATCCCAGCTTGGTCGTGTTTTAGATCTGGATGGAATTCATCGTCAAAGTTATATCCAGGTCCACCCATACCCGATCCTAGAGGGCATCCGCCTTGTACCATAAAATTAGGAATAACGCGGTGAAACTTAAGGCCATCATAATAGGGTGAACCTTTAGGTTTCATCTTGTTTTCAATAGCGCCTTCGGCCAAACCTATAAAATTACCAACAGTTGCTGGTGCTTTATCGTAAGTTAATTGAACTTTAATCTCTCCTTTACTGGTTTCGAAAGTTGCGTAAATTCCTTCCCGCATGATTTGTAATCTAATTTTTGACGAAGATAACAATACTTAGCTGAAATTTATCTAAAGAAATTAATTTCCAAACTCACTGATGAATTTTAAACGAAAGAGTCGAAGCTCCTGGTCTTCATAGTCACCGTCGAACTCCTCTAATGCTTTATCTATATCATCTGATTCTGCTTCCATGAAGTAATGTGTCAATTCCTCAATCTGATCTTCGTCTAAAAGTTCATATATCCAGTAATCGATGTTTAGTTTTGTTCCTGAAAAGACGATGGTCTCCATCTCTAAAATAAGCTGAGACATCTCCATTCCCCTCGATGACGCAATATCTTCTAAGGACAGCTTGCGGTCAACACTTTGGATTAGATAAAGCTTTAAGGTAGAATTAGCTCCCGTACTTTTGATTATTAAATCATCGGCACGGACAATCTGATTTTCTTCAACGTATTTTTCAATAAGATGAATAAATTTTGATCCGTAGCGTTTGGCTTTCCCTTCTCCTACCCCATTAATTTGAATCAATTCTTGAGGGCTAATAGGATATTTTAACGCCATGTCTTCAAGAGAGTATTCTTGAAAAACAGCAAATGGAGGGACATCTTGTTCCTGAGCAACTTGCTTCCTCAAGGCTCGCAGTAAATTCATTAACACCTTGTCTGTGTCTGTTTTTGTCTTGACAATGTGTTCGTCTATTCCCTTGGAAAGATAATCATGATCTTCGGTCATTAAAAAAGATACGGGAGCGTTTAAAAATGCCTCTCCCTTTGGGGTGAGTTTTACCACGCCGTAGCTCTCTATATCTTTTTTGAAGTATCCCGCAACAAGCGCTTGCCGAAGTAATGCCATCCAATATTTAGCATCTCTTTCTTTTCCAATACCAAAAAAAGTTTTTTCATGAGTTTTATTCGAAAGAATCAGAGCATTCTTTGAGCCTTCAAGGGTCTTGACGATCTCCTTGGACTTATATTTTTGATGGGTGTCCAAAACAACTTGAATCAAAGTTTTTAATGCATCCGCTGCCTCTGTTTTAGTCATTGGGTAACGCATGTTGTCATCCATGTCGGCTCCTTCACCCTTCTCTGAATTAAACTCCTCACCAAAATAGTGTAAAATAAATTTTCTACGAGAGATTGATGTTTCTGCAAAAGCAACCATTTCATTCAAAAGAGCAAAACCAACCTCCTGTTCAGCAATGGGCTTTCCAGCCATAAATTTTTCTAACTTCTCAATGTCTTTGTAGGAATAAAAAGCAAGGCAATGCCCTTCTCCTCCATCCCTGCCTGCCCTACCAGTCTCCTGGTAATAACTTTCAATACTTTTGGGTATATCGTGGTGAATCACAAACCTGACATCGGGCTTGTCAATACCCATCCCAAAAGCAATAGTTGCTACAATAACATCGCAGTCATCCTTGAGGAACATATCCTGATTTCTTACCCTTGTTTTGGAATCTAAACCTGCATGATACGGCAAAGCATTTATACCGTTTATTTGTAATACTTCTGCCAACTCCTCTACTCTTTTTCTGGACAGACAATAAATAATTCCTGATTTACCCGAGTTACATTTTACAAACTTGACAATATCGGTTTCAATTTGATTAGTTTTTGACCTTACCTCATAGTACAAATTGGGG
>MDTG01263097.1_pt1 | contig 10152 bp, 9 predicted proteins | sample 811421 | NCBI WGS metagenome assembly MDTG01 (sample SAMN05326645, study PRJNA326480) | marine metagenome | isolation source: seawater | place: Pacific Ocean: South East | collected 2011 | reverse complement strand
GAAATCGCGGACGAGTTTGACGACGAGGAGGTCAACCACAGTTTTTTGGACGCCAACACGGTGCTCATGGAAGCCAAAACACCACTCTTGGATGCGTACCGCATCTTGAAATTGGACGAAGAGCGCTGGGAGATGGCCAAGGGCGAAAGCGACACCCTCGGAGGCTTCATGATTGAACAAGCCGAGCGTCTGCTGAAGCAAGGCGAGGAAATCGAGTTTGAAGGGGTCAAAATGGTGGTTGATGCAGGCGATTCTCGTCGAATCCATCGCATCAAGGTCATCCTCCCTTCGGACATGCCAAACCCCGAAGACGCATGAGCCTCAAGCGGTGGGTTGGCGTGGTTCCATGGTGGCTCGTCGCAGGCATGGCCCTGCTCCTGGGCGCCGTGGCGTGGTGGATTCAGCCCGAGCCCGTCTGGGTGCCGAAGCCCAACGGCCACGTGCGCATCGCCCTGCCCGACACCCAAACCGTGGCCTACCAGTCTCCGTGCAAGGGCACGTTCCGCATCCCCACCTACATGAACGTGGAGCGTTCGACCAAGTCCGGGGAAGAAGCGTGCTGGTTCAACTTGGTCGCGCCTCGCTTCAACGCCAAAATGCACGTGACCGAAGTCACGGTGAACAACAACTTGACCCGGTTGCTGGAGGACGCTCAATCCATGGTCTTTGGCCACGAAGTCGCAGCCTCTGGTTTGCGCCAGCAACGGCTGGACTACCCAGACAAAACTGGGGTGCTGTTCGTGTTGGAAGGCCCCGTGGCCACGCCGCTTCAGTTCTTCGTCACCGACAGCGTCACGTTCACACGCGGCTCGTTGTACTTCAACCACAGGCCCAATCCGGACAGCGTCGCCCCCGTGTTGGCACGGCTCGAGTCCGACCTTCAGTTGTTGATGGAAACCATCGAATGGATGCCATGAGCGTGTGGATCTGTGACGTTGGCAACACACGGGTCAAATGGGCCCGATTCCCTGACGGCGCCCGCCCGGAGGCTGAGCCCTTGGCCGTCCATGCCCTCCCGAAATCGTCCAAGCCTGCCGAAGCCCTCGACTTGGGTGTCCTTGCCACCGATTCCATCCTTGTGACGGGGAGTGGCGACTTGACTCCTTGGGCGACGGCGTGGCCCCATGCCAAGGTGTGGCAGGATGGCATGGCCTCTCCCCTCCGAACCACCACCAAATCAGGACTAGGCACCGACAGGGTGGCCAACGCCTTTGCCTTGCAGGCAGGGTGCCTGGCTTCTCTCGATTGCAGTGGCAATTGGTTGGTCGTGGACGTTGGGACCTGCGTCACCTTGGACCTTTGGCACGACAAGAAGCACCGAGGTGGAGTCATCGCCCCAGGCTTGCAAATGCGGTTGGCCAGCATGCACGACGGCACCGCGTCCTTGCCCCACCTCGTGGCGACGAGCGACACACGAGCACCCCACTTGGGCCAAACCACCCGAGAAGCCATGCTGGCAGGCGCCATCGGAGGCTTGGAAGCTGAAATCCACGGCCGGTGGGCTTTGTTGTGCCAAAACGTGCCAAACCTTGGGGTCATTTTGACAGGAGGCGACGCGCCTCGCTTGGAACTACGTGACATCTCACCGAAATTCGCGGACGCTCATTTGACCCTGAAGGGCTACCATGCACTCTTTCAACACCTTTGATTCCTCGTGCTTTGTCAAGAATGGCAAGCGTTTCGCCTGGCTCATGGTGCTCGCGTGCTGCCTGGGCATGCCCACGGCTTTTGGCCAAGAAACCGACTTCAGTCCCTTCGCCCGCTACGGGTTTGGCACCTGGCAACACGCCATGACACCGGGTCTTGCAGCGATGGGTGGAACGACCACCGTCACCGGAAGCACTAGCTTGATCAACCCCGACCAGCCGGCGTCAGTGGCCGCCGTGGCCAACCCCACATTCCAGTCGTCCTTCTTTTCTCAAGCCGTCCGCTTGCGCGAAGGCAGCGCCGAAGCCCAAGCAACCACCGGGGGACTCGGCAACCTCGGGTTGATTGTGAAGCGCCCGCAACGGTTGTCCGGGTTTTCTTTGGGACTGACCCCGCTCACGAGCAAGGCGTTCTCGGTCCGTCGAACAACCATCGATCCCTTGTTGGGCGAGGTGACCGAGTACTACGACGGATCGGGTGGCATGGCCAGGGCCTATAGCGGATTGGCAAGGGGTTGGCGCTTGAAGCAATGGCGCAAGGCCGGGGCACAGGACAGCGTGCTCATCACCACCCATGGCATGTATTTGGGTGCGCAATTCGACTACTGGTTTGGCGACGCAATCCAAACCTCCTTTTTGGACATCGAAGACGTGAACTACCGCGACGTGCGTTCTCAAATTTCCAACCGACACCGGTCCTCCGGCATGACGGTTGGCGCAGAGACCTTCCACACGTTGTTTTCTCGGTTCAAGAACAAGCAGTTTTTGGGAAGCCTCACCTTGAAAACGGGCGTGACGTGGAGCCCCTCAAGGACGTTGTTGACGGACTACTCGGAAGTCATCCAGTCCACGGTAACCGTGAGTGGGGTCGTCGCGCCAGTGGATTCGTCGTTCAGCGAAACGAGTCAAAAGCAGGGCGAGGTTCCAAGCAAATGGTCCGCCGGTGCGGGGCTCATTTGGAATGGCAAGACTGGCGCGCGGTGGGAGATGTACTTCGACCACCACAGACAAGCTTGGGCCGCTTCCGCGGACACCCTGGCCTACCTGATGGATGCCCAAAGCTCCTGGGCTGACGCCACGCGGTCGGCAGTGGGCTTGGCTTGGACGCCCGGGAGGAAATCAGGAAAGGTGAACCGCACCACCTGGCGGACAGGTGTGAATTGGTCCACCCTCCCAGTGACCCTAGAAGGTGCCGACGGAGATGCGGTCCCGCTCAACGAATGGCGCGTGGCCATGGGCTTTTCCACCCCGCTCAAAGGGAGCCGCAGCGCGAGTCAACTCCACTTTGGCATGGATGTTGGACGACGAGGCACCATGGACGAAACCATGCACGAAGAATTTGGGGCCCGCCTGCATTTGGGCTGGTCCATGACTCCATTTGTCAAAAACCTTTGGCTCACTCCGCGGTTGTACGATTGAGCCTTTTCTCCCCTGAACAAGAACCATTGAACCCTTATTTGACCTGAACCATGAAGGATTTCATCACCAAGGCATTCCTCCTGTTCGCTTGCGGCGCACTCGCGTCACACGCATCCCACGCGCAAGACGAGAAATACGGAGACACGCCCGAACAGCAGCTGCTGTGCAAAGAAGGATTGAGCGTGTACCGCTCGTACAAAAAGCAGAAGAACTACGCCGAGGCCTACACCCAGTGGCGGAAGGCTTGTGAGGTTTGCCCTGAGACGGCGAGCGAAGGCATCTACGCCGACGGCACCTCCTTCATCAACTACGTTTTGAAAAGCGTGGACGCCGAAGACCCGAGGCACGCCGCGCTGGTGGACAGCTTGCTTTACTTGCACGACAAGCGCATGGAGCTTTTTCCAAGCACCAAGCGCAAGCCCAACAACCGCTGCGAGATCCTCGGCCGGAAAGCCTCGGACTTTTACAAGTACAACGCAGACAGCCACCAAGAAGCCTACGAGATGTTCAAAGAGAGCTTGGATTGCTTGGGTGCCTCTTCGTCTGCCACCACCATGTACCAGTACTACACGGCAAGCTTTTACACGCTGACCCGCTCGCTGAAGGGTGACTCGACCGCGCAGCAGACCATGCGCGCTCAGATGTTGACCGACTACTTGCTCATTGGGGATTACATCGCGCAGGCCGTGACCAAGGCAGAAGAAGCAGGCAAGGCCAAAGATTTGGAGCGTTTGGACAAGGCGAAAGGCAACATTGAAACGGTGTTCTTGGCGATCGCCGATTGCGCCGACATGGTGCCCGTGCTCGAGCAATCGGTGGCCGCCGCGCCCGAGGACATGGAACTGAAAGCCAAAGTCCTCCGCCTGTTGAACAAAAAGGAATGCACCGAAAACGACCTCTTCCTCCCTGTTGCCACAGCGGTGTATGCCTCAGAGCCTTCTGCTCCAGCGGCCTTTGCCATCGGCATCGGCTTTGCCAAGAACACGCAGATGGATTCCAGCTTCAAGTACATGGAGGACGCGGTCAACCGCTGCGACAGCTGCCCTGAGCTGCAGACGTACATGTTGAAGGCAGGACAAATTGCCAGTGCCCTGGGACGTGCCAGCACCGCCAAGCAATACGCCCGAAAGGTGTTGGAACAGGACCCCGAAAACGGCGAGGCGTACATGCTCATCGGCGATGCCATTGCGGGAAGCAGCAAGGCCTGCGGCGATGGCCAACTGGGAAGCCGTTCCGTGTTTTGGGTGGCGTCTGACTACTACGCCCGCGCCAAGCGCATGGACGCCGAACTCGCCGAGCGTGCCGACAAGAAGATGGCAAGCATGGCCAAGCAATTCCCCTCTGTGGAGGACATCTTCACCTACGGAAAAACGGAAGGCAGTTCTTACCAAGTGGCAGCCACACCCGGTTGTCCGTGTGCCGGAGAAACGACCACCATCCGCATCCGCTGATGGCTTGGGGGCCTTTTCGCACGTTGACAACATGCCGCCCGCGCTTGCGGGCGGCTTCCTTTGGCGCAGCCACGGTGCTGGTTTCGTGCCAGCCGTTCGCGAGCGACGAAGCCCAAAAGGCGGCTGAGCAAGAACACGCCCTTCGCACCGTGCCTGTCCAGACCATCGTGGATGGCTCGTTTGAATACACAGAACGGGGAGAAGTGGTGAATGCCTTGGTCGCCGGCAAGCTTGATCGGTGGGAAGAAGGCCCCCGCAACGACGGGCAATGGACCGTCAGCGAAGGCTTCACCCTGTTCATCGGGGGAGCCCAAGGCAACCACCACGCCACGCTGAGCGCCACGCGTGGCACGTACGACGACCAACACGGCCACCTCGAAGCATGGGACGACGTCGTCCTGGTCAACGAAGAGGGCGATCGGCTGCTCACCGAGCACCTGGTCTGGTTGCATGATTCCGACCTCGTCCGCACCGAACGGCCCGTGGAAATTTTCACCGACCAAGGGGTGCTTCGTGGGACGGGACTGCGCGCAGACAGTCAGTTTGAAACGTACCAAATCCTGCGTCCCACCGGTTCGTTTGAACTGTCTTTGGACGACCAGAAACCCTCGCCAGATGAGTGAGCAACCCATCGAATTGAAGACGGCCAAGGCCGCCGAACAATTTTGGCTTGTCGCTTCCGTGGCCACCACGGCGTACGTGGCCTGGACGCTTGCATCCGAAGGCCAACCACGTTGGAGTTTGGCCCTCTTCCCCGTCATCTCGTGGTTGTGGTATGGCGTCCGCCGGGTGTATCGCCAAAAACTCGAAGCCCGCTCCAATCCGTGATTCCCCGTATCTTTCGGTGAAGCCCTGAATGCCCCCATGGATCCCGACCCCTCGAGTCCCCTTGTCATCGTTGCCCTTTCATTGGTCGCTTCTGCCTTCTTCTCGGGCATGGAGATGGCGTTTGTGGCTTCCAGCCGGTTGCAAACGGAACTAAATGCCCAACAATCGTTGCGGGGAAAGGTCGTTGCGTTCTTGTCGGACCACCCTCAGTTGTTCATCGCCACCATGCTCGTTGGCAACAACCTGGCGCTGGTCATTTGTGGCATGGAGTCTGGCGAATACCTGAGCAACCAACTGTTCGGCGTGACAGGATGGCAATCGTCGCTTCAACCCATGCTGGTGCTCGCCACCCAGACCCTCCTCACCACTGCCGTGGTGCTTGTTTTAGCGGAATTCCTTCCCAAATCCTTGTTTCACGCGTCCCCGAACAAATGGCTGCACACGTTGGCTTACCCCCTGCTCGTGCTTTTCGCCGTGCTTGCCATCCCTGCGTGGATCATCATGACGTTGAGCAAGGCGTTGTTGAGGCCGTTTGTTTCAGGCCAAATCAACGTGGATGTGGACCACCTCGGTGCCCACGACCTGGACCACTTCCTCAAAGGCGTCAGTGGACGAATGGAACCGGAACAAGAACTGGAGCACGAGCTTCAAATCCTGCAAAACGCGCTCGATTTGCCGGACATCCAGGCGCGGGAAAGCATGGTTCCCCGGAACGAAGTGGTCGGCGTGGAGGCGTCCATTGGTCTCGCCGATTTGCAGAAAACCTTCGCTGAAACGGGCTTCTCCAAGTTGGTGGTTTACGACGGGGACATCGACCACATCGTGGGTTACGTGCATGCCAAAGACCTGTTTCGAAGGCCGGAAAGTTTGCGCGAGATTCTGCATCCGACATTCGTCGTACCTGAGCCGATGGCTGGCGACGTTCTTCTGAAGCAATTCCTGTCTCGACGGCGCCATTTGGCCGTGGTGGTGGATGAGTTTGGGGGCACCGCGGGCATCCTGACCATGGAGGACATCGTGGAGGAATTGCTCGGCGAAATCGAGGACGAACACGACCAAGTGGACGACCTCAGCGAAACACAACTCGACTCCGGGGCTTGGCGGGTTCCTGCAAGGAAGGAGATTCGTGCGTTGAACGACAGCCACGACTGGCGGCTTCCGGAGTCCGATGCTTACGACACGTTGGGAGGACTGATGCTCGACGAATTGGGCGACATCCCGGCCCCAGGAACCGTCTTGGAACTGGAAACCGTTCGTCTCGTGGTCCGAGAAGTGGCTGACAACCGCATCGAGTGGGTGGAAGTCTCGCCGGTGCTGTGAAGCCCTCCAATGGGGACGCTCGCTGTTTGCCTCGGAAACGTTATCTTCGCGAACCTGTAAAAACACTAAGCCAGAGGACTTATGGCAATGATTGAACAAATTCGCAACAGGCAAGGCTTGTTGCTCGTGATGATTGGCATCGGAATGGTCGGATTCCTGATCCCCTACGACGCCGTGTTGGCCCTGATGGGACAAGGCAACGCCCGCGACGTGGGCTCCGTCGGTGGAGAGAGCATCTCCGCGTTGGACTACCGCATGCAACTCGATGAGCGCCGTCGGTTGGGCTTCTCAGGAGACCAACTCCAAGACGAAGTGTGGGGCGACATCACCGCTGGGATTGTCTTGGACGACACATACGACGCCTTGGGCTTGGAGGTGACGGATGCCGAATTTGAAGAAATGCTCTTCGGCACCTTGGATTCCCCTTACATGTCTCGTGCCTTCTACAGCAATGGCGAAAACAAGGCGTTCTGGCAGCAGAACTTTGGCGCCATGCTCACCACGGACCAGGGCAAGATGAACTTGTTGAGCTACAAGAAGCTCATCATCGAAAAGCGGAAGAAGGAAAAAATGGACGCCCTCCTCGAAGATGCACTTTACACCAACTCCCTCGAAGGCAAGTACGACCACATCAACGCCGAGCGCAAGGCCGAGGTGAAATACGTGGCCAAGCTGTACAAGAACGTGGCAGACGACGAAGTGTCTGTTTCGGAAGGCGACATCAAGGCCTACTACAACGCCCACAAGAACGACCCGAAATTCCAGCAGAAGGAAGGCCGTGACTTGACGTATGTGAAGATTCCCGTTGGTGCCAGCGAGTCGGACATCAAGGCCATGGAAGTGGAGCTTGAAGCCTTGGCTGAGGAATGGGGCGAGGCAGACGACGCCGAAGCCTTCGCGACGGCAGCGAATGACGGACGTGCGGACGTGAGGAACCTCCGTTTGGCACAAGTCGAAGCCGACATCAACGAATCTGCGTTCTTCGAAGGCGCAGTGGGTGACGTGGTGGGGCCTTACACCAAGTCTGGCCAAATGATCGTGGCTCGGGTGCTCGATCGTTCCATGGTGCCTGACGAGGCGGCCAAATGTCGCCACATCTTGTTGACGGCAAAAGACGCCACCGACGAAGCAGAAATGGCCGAGCTCGGTGCCCGTGCGGACAGCTTGAAGCAGGTGTTGCGCAACGGAGGTGACTTCGACGACTTGGTGCAGCGCTTCTCAGGCGACCCAGGCTCCAAGGCCACAGGTGGGGTGTACGACTTCTTCCCCAAGGGACGCATGGTGAAGCCGTTTGAAGATTTCTGCTTCGACAAGCCAGTGGGCTCCCTCGGCTGGGTGGAAACGACCTACGGGGTGCACCTCATCGAAGTGCTCGATCGTCGTGACGAAGTGGAAGAGGCCCGGGTGGCGTACATCACAAGGGCCGTCGCAGCTTCGAATGAAACGGCCCGCGATGCCTATGCCCAAGCAAGCGAATTTGCCATCAACGCCAGCGACAAGGACGCCTTGATTGCTGCCGCTGAGGAGGCGGGGTACAGCACCACCGAAGCCAAAGACATCGCGGTGAACGCGCGCTCCATCGCGGGGATGCGCGACGGCAGCGAAATTGTGGGCTGGGCATACCGCAGCGAGGTTGGCGAGATTTCCAACCCCATCCTGACGGCCGATTTCTACGTGGTCGCCCACCTGGACGCCGCCAAAGAAGATGGTGTACCCAAGCTTGAGGACGTCAAGGAAGAAATGACCACTGGAGCCATGAACGAAGCCAAAGGCAAGCTCTACGCAGAACGCATGAATGGCGCCAACTTGGACGACATCGCAGCGGCCGTGGGCGAAACCGTGAAGACCGCACGCGACCTGAGCGTGAAGTTTCCCACGCTTCGTGGAAGTGGCGCGGGTGCCGAACCCAAGGTGGCTGGCGCAGCGTTGGCCATCCCTGTCGGCAACCTCTCTTCCCCCATTGTGGGCAAGGAAGGGGTGTGGGTTATCGCCCCCCAGAAGGTGTCAGAGGCGAGCAGCAAAGACAGTTACTTGGAAGAGCAAAGCACGCTGGCCTCTCGCGCCCGTGCGAACTTCCCCTTTACGCTCCTCAGCACGATGCAAAAGGCTGCCGGCGTGGATGACAACCGTCGTCAGAACTGATTCTTCGACGCTCTAAGAACAAAAAAACCCGCCCCAGTAGCGGGTTTTTTCGTTCATGCCTTGTTGCACCAAAGCAGACAGCCGTCGCCGTAACTCAAGAAGCGATACCCTTCCGAAAGCGCCTCGGCGTACATGGATTTCCAAGCCGCCATCCCTGTGGCGGCAGCCACCAAGCAGAGCAACGTGCTTCCTGGTTGGTGGAAGTTCGTGACAAGGCCATCCACCATGCGGATGGCGTATCCAGGTTTGATCATCAGCTGCGTCTCAAAGCCCCATGAGTCATCCACCCATGGTGCATGCTCAAGGGCATGATTCAAGGCATCCAAATCGCTCCACGACTCAAGGGTGGATGCCTCTCCTTCGTAGGGCGTCCACTGGGGCAGCACCGCTGGCCATTCTTCGTGGGCCTTGTGCCAAGCAGTCATCCAATACAAGCTCTCCATGGCCCGCAGCGTGGTGGTTCCCGTTGCCACCCGTTTGCGCTGGTTGGCCATGGTGCGGAGGATTTCTCGGTCGAACAGGCAACGCTCGGCGTGCATGACATGCGAAGCAATGCTTCCTTCTCCAAGGGGCTTGAAGGTCCCCGCCCCCACGTGCAGGGTCAGTCGATTCAACGGGGTACCCCGCTCCTCGAGCGCCGAAAGCAACACGTCGTCGTAATGCAATCCCGCCGTCGGCGCGGCCACGCTTCCAGGCGTCAGGGCAAACACCGTTTGGTAGTCTTCTTGGTCCTTCAAGGTGTCCGCCCGTCGCATGTAAGGTGGCAGTGGGGTCCGCCCCAAATCCTCGAGGACTTCGCCAAACGTCCTTGGGCCGTCGGAAACCCAAGAAAGCCGGACCTGGTGAACCCCGTCCTCCCCCTGTCCCGCGTGCTCAATGGTCAGCGTGCACGCCCTGCCTTCCACGGACGCCACGCCTTGGCTCCATCGCTTCACGTTGCGAATCATGGCCTGCCAGCGCACTGGCGCGGTGGCGGCCAAGGCCTCCTCATGCAGCAACCCCGCAGGCGCAAGCAAGAACACCTCGAGTTGCCCCCCTGTCGGCTTGGTGGCTAGGAGCCTCGCGTGGAGGACCTTGGTGTCGTTGGCCCACAAGCCATCCACCCCGTCCAACCAATCCGGAAGCGCTTCAAAGGTGCTGTGGGTCAGTGCGCCTGCGGTGTCGCGAACCAACAACCTGGCGTGGCGCCGCACAGCAAGCGGATGCTTGGCGATGGCCGACTCAGGCAGGTCATAATGAAATTCACCAGAGTTCACCAACCAAAGGTACCTCGACACTACCTTCGTTTTCATGGGAAAGCATCTGATCGTTGGTGCAGCGGGCCAGCTTGGCATCGAGCTCATGCT
>MDTG01221985.1_pt1 | contig 10152 bp, 6 predicted proteins | sample 811421 | NCBI WGS metagenome assembly MDTG01 (sample SAMN05326645, study PRJNA326480) | marine metagenome | isolation source: seawater | place: Pacific Ocean: South East | collected 2011 | reverse complement strand
GGCCTGCATGCTTGTGCGAACGCAAACATGAGCACCACCCAGAGAGCGCTGACGGACTTCTTCCAGCGGCCCGTCTCGGACCGGACGCCAATACGCGCCCGCACCGGCGCGGGAGGCAAGCCGAAGTTCGTCGATCTGTTCTGCGGAGTGGGAGGCGCCAGCTTAGGCGCCGTTCGGGCTGGCTACGACGTCGTTCTGGCCGTCGACTCGTGGGACTTGGCAATCCAAACGCACGCACTCAACCATCCGTCGGCCGCGCACATGCTCATCGAGCTGCCCCCGAGCGAGCCGCTCCCGTTGCCGAGCGCGAGCGAAGAGTGGCACCTGCACGGCTCGCCTCCGTGCACGAAGCTCTCTTCGGCCAATCAGAAGCGAGACGGCGAGGACACGGAGGCCGCGCTCGAGCTCGTGCGCTGGTACGTCGACTTCGCGCTGGAGTCGAGCGCGTCCTCGTGGTCGATGGAGCAGGTGTCGATGCCGTCGGTCGTCCGGTTGATGGAGAGCTACAAGGCGCGAGAGCACGCGAACAGGAACCGAGTCGCGTGGACGCTCGAGGACTTTTACGACCACGGCGTGCCGCAGCACCGCAAACGCCTGATCGCGGGCGACCCGGAGACGGTCGCGCGTCTGCGGCGCGCGCCTTCGATTCGCCGGTCGATCCGAGACGTCGTCGCAATCCCCGGCGGCGACTGGGTGCGCAACTCGGTGCACAGAGGAGGCACGCGGCGCCCAGATCCCGAACGCCCGGGGCGGTGGATTTACACAGAATACGGAATGGAGGACGCGCTCGTTTCTGTGAACGGTCCCAGCCACACCGTCACGTCCAACAACCTGCGCTGGGCGTGGAAGAGCCCCGAAACTGGCCGGATGGAGTTCAAGATAATCTCGCCGTTCGAGTGCGCGCTGCTGCAATGCTTCCCGTCCGAGTACCGGTTCCCGGACTGCGGCAAGGCGAACACGCAGCGCATGGTGGGGAACGCGCTTCCTCCCGTCGTAGCAACGCGATTCTTGGCGAATCTAGACTGAACGTTACCCGTATACCTTCATTACCATCAACATAGACTCTCGGCACATCGGGCACTGCGCGTTTGCGCTTTTGAACTGTTCCGAGCACCTCTGGCACAAGCAGCGATGACCGCACGGCACGCAGGCAAACTCGGACGCGCCGTGGAAGCAGATCACGCACGCGAGCGCCGACGCCACGGAGCTCGACGCGACGTCGACGCAGGTCGACGAGGAGCTCTCCTCCTTGGGCTCGATGGTCTTGAGGTCGGCGAGGTCGACGAGGTTGAGCACGGTCGTCGCGACGCCGTCTTCCTCGATGCTCGGCAACTCGGAGACGAGCGGGCGCTTGCCCTTCTTCTTCTTGCGTTTGGACGGAGATTTCTTGGCGGCCTCCTGCTGCTGCTGCTCGCCGCGCAAAAGGTCGCGCGCTGCGCGCTGCGCCTTGACCTGTTTTCGAAATCTGTTCCACTTCGCGTAGCATGCCCCGATCGCGTGGCGCGTCGCCAGCATTTCGAGGCGATCGGCGCGCATAGCGCCGATGCGTTGCTTCCAAAGATTGAAGTGTATCTCAACAGAGTAGAGGGTTGCTAAACACTTGTTTCTGATTACGTGAACGCGCTCGCGACGTCCTGTGGTAGTAAACCCATAGTACTTCTCGAGCTTGCACTGTAGCTCCTTTGCCGTGCGACAGCGCTCGAACCAGTTCTTCCACAACGAAAACGCCCAACGGTGGCGGCGCGCAGCGAATATTTGGAACATCGACGCGGTGTCTTTAAGAGTCTTCGTCGGGAACTCGCCGCGTCCTTGTATCGAATAAAGCGTTTCGAACTTTGGCACCGCGAAGCACCCTTTTTGCGTGAAACAATGCGTATATTCGGTGTAATATTTCTTCACGAATCTTAAGTCTGCGGAGGCATCCAGCTTATCGTAGGTGACGCGTAGTTCGTCGTATGCAATACGCTCCGTCGTAATCGTCAGCCCGCGGAATTTAGTTTTGTAGTCCGTTATGACACCAAATTCGTCTTTGTGCGCGTCTTTTTGTGGAGGTATGTAATCCCCGATTTGTTCGATCAAATTTCCCGTGTGAAAACTCTGTTCCACCAAGCTGACCTCTTTCACGGTTTTTTGGACGTCGCCCGTGCGTGGGTCGGTAATGTTCTGGACGCCGAGCGATAGGCATTGAAGCTCTTTCCTCTCGACGCTTCTTATGGCCTCCTCGTCCCAAATAGTGCAATACAGCCGCAACCCGTTCCGTTTATCAAACATACCCCCCATCACTTCGCCCACGTGGCGATCCAAATCGTGCTCGACGTGTATGGGCAGTTCAAGGGGCATTCGGGAAAACTCTATCGAAAGTTCCTTTGCGCTCAGGTGATGGAAGCTGGGGCGTATCGGCGTGTGCTCGACGACGGGAGGGTGCGCGATTCCATGGAAGTGAAGCCCATTGAGATGCACGATGGGCTCAGATACCCCGATAGGGAACGGCTCGTCGGCGTCGGCGTCGGCGTCGCTCCCGTCCGGATTCATCTCTGCAAACCGAATCCGCGCAAAAAGTCTCGTTTCACACTGTTTAAAAAATACCGTACTTTTATACGTTTCACAATGCAAACCGCCGTACGGCCCATTCCGTTTTCCGTTCTCATTCCACATGGAGCTTCCGTGCTCTCGTTCGAACAAAGGAGACTCGCGACCGCGCATCTAAATTTCACATTCTCACCGACACGACGACTGCTCTCACTTGGAGCGTCGCTGGAAGCTCATGGGACCGCTCTCTCCGTCGGAGGATGGCGTAGGCGAAGCGGGAGGCAGTTTCGACGGGCTGGTGGTGCCGAAGATCGAATCGAACACGGAGTCCACCACTCCAGTCGACTTCGGTTTCGCGACGTTCGCAGCGGCCTTGCGCTGCGCCGCTTCGATCGTCGCGTTGACCATCGAGGGTTGCCCGGGTTTGGCCGCCTGCTTGCCGGCGGCTTTCGAAGTCGGTTTCGGCGCGGGGGCCGCGGAGGCTGCGGGGGCTGCGGAGGCTGTGGGGGCTGCGGGGGCTGCGGGAGCTGCGGTCTTCGCGGGAGCTGCGGGAGCTGCGGTCTTCGCGGGAGCTGCGGTCTTCGCGGGAGCTGCGGTCTTCGCGGCAGCCGTAGGAAGCTCGGGCGCCGCAGAGTTTGCGGAACTCGCGGTCGGCTGCACCGACTCGTTTGCCACCGAGTTCTGGCTGGAATCGGGAGGAGGTGCGAGTGTAGCAGAGAGTACGGGCAAATTAGGCCGAGTTGATGCAATATTTTCGTAGTTCACAGGTTCGCCCAGCTTCGCGGCGAGCGTTTTCTTGCGAAACGCGTCGACGTTTTTCATGTTTGAGTCGGCTTTCTGGCGAAGCTTGTAGTCGAGCTTGATATCCGAGAGCAGCGACGCGTGCACGTCGGACTCGACTAGCTTTGCCGATTCCACTTGGCTTCTTGCCCCGCGCAGGTTGCCTATGAGCGTCTTGTTGCGAGGCAGCCACCTGAGGTCGACGTTCACCGTCATGCGGTAGTTCGTGGAAGACGGACCCGACGCGAACGACCCCGCCTTGGCGGCCTTGGTGTCGACGACCGTGCCGATTTGCCACGCGCCGGCCGCGTTGTAGATGTCTTCGAACCGCACGGCGTCCATCTTGTCTATTTCGATTTCGCGACGCTCCAGCATCGCCTTGTACTCTGTCATGCGTTCATCCTGAAGTGTTTCGAATTCGCCCGAAGAGACGCTCGACCCGAATCGGACCTTGCGAGCCACGTCCTGGCTAGCATCACTAAGATTTTTGTCGACTTTGTTCCTGTCGGAGACGTACTTGGCAAACGCGCGCGACGTGCACGGCATGTACTGGTAGAAATACACGTTCCTCGCTGCGGCTAAATTGATGGTGGTATCCGGTGTGCCATCTTCGTTTTCGAAGCGCAAGCGGCCGAGTACTTCTTGCTGCTTCGCTGTATTATTACTCCCCGCCGCGTTTTCAATGACGTCCTCAAACACGTTGTATCTGCGTAGAACGAGGTACGCCTTGTCGAGCACGACGGGCTTGCGATCGAACATCTGGAGCGGGTACATGGAGTACGCGCCCGTGTACGCCGCGACGAAGTCGTAGCCAACCTTGTTGTGCCACGTGTCGTCCGCGCGCTCCGTCCCAATGCGCATCGTCTCGATCGCCGCGGTCGGGTCGCGCTGGTGCGAGTAGAGCTCGACCGCGGAGTGGTTTTCGTAGTCGAGGTAACCGTTGTTCGTCGCCGCGTTCCCTCGAATCGCGATGTTGAAGACGGTGGCATCGCGATTTCCGGTAGGAGCGAACGAGTGCGGCTCTTCGTTGGACATGATCACGCCGTCGGGCCTGTGTTCCCAAAGGACCTTCAGCTCCGATTCTGCCACTTCCATCACGTCTTCGCCCGGTCCTAATTGCCTACGCGTCGCGTTGTAACCGAAACGAAACGCCCTAGCCCCGTTGAGCGTTCCCGCCAGCATGCGATTCACCCCGTCCACCCCAAACATGTCGGCCATGCGATCGGCTGCTCCCAGCGCGATGTTGCCCTTCGCAGCGCCGGTATACCCGCCCGGCGTCCGGCGGATGAAGGCGACGTCTCCGGGGCTCAGCCGCCCGTTTTCGTAGGCGAGCGACGTTAGGGCCGTCACTCGAGCGTACGGAAATGTGACGTTCGTTCCACGATCCACGCGATTCCCAGGCTGGATGCGAGGCGCTTTTATGGCCGAGCCCGGTGTGTTTTTCTCCCCCCGGAACGCAGGAAACTGTGTGGGTAGCGACGTCGGATTGCCAGCGAGTGGGCGCTTCACGCCCGTGAGGGGATTGGAAATAGACCCACGCGAAAGAGATTCCAAAAGCGTGGTCGTCGCCATGTACGGAAGGAAATGTGAGTTTTTACGAAGACGCTCGAATGCGAACCACGGACCACGTACCACGGACCACGGACCACGCCTCACTCTTTCTGTATACTAAACACGAGTCTTCGAAGGGCATATGATTTAGCGCGCCCCGACGTGCGCGCACCCACCGAGACTCGTACGGATTTACGACGCGCTCCGCGTTTTCCGTTTTCCGTTTTTCGTTCCTCGCTCGCCCTCTCCCCATCCTCATCCCCGCCTGCCCTCCCCTCCCCTCTCTCGTTACGCCCTCCCTCTTACCATCTCCTCTACTCTACAGGAGCGTTCATGAGCTCCTCCATCTGCTCCACGATCTCGCTTTCCGGCAAGTCCATCGCCTCGAGGTATTGCCTTCGATGGGCCGCGCACGCGTCCGTTATGTCGAGGCTGATGCTCTTGATCAACTCGACGACGTTTTGGTCCTGGGGCGCGCCCGATCCAGTTGCGGCGGCGCTCGTCGCTCCTGTGTCCATGTCGAAGTGCGCGTTCGGACCGCCTGCCGGACCGGCGCGCGCGACGAAGGGCGAAATCCCGAGTTCTACGTAGTTCGCGGCGACGGCGGCGATCTTCGCGTCGAGTTTGTTCGGCCTGCGCGTGAGCGACGCGCTCGTCGCCGGCACTACCCTGGACGCGACGTTCGCCGCCTCGGCGACGAGCGGCACTTCTCCACACATTTCGCCCTCGGCCGACGCGTCGAATCGCATCAAGTCGACCGGAACTTCCACCGCACCACCCGCCGTGTCCGCCGTGTCCGCCTTTTCCGCCTCGTCGCTCGCTTTCTTGAACGCCTTGAGCGCCGCTCGAGCCTCCGCGAGTTCGTGGGTCGATATTTCGAGCTCGGATTGGAAGCGGTTCCGCGCTTCCACGATCGCGTCGACGTTGGCGCTGGCGCTGGCGGCCTGCTCGAGCGCTTCTTTGTGTTTCGACTCGAGCTCTTCCATCCGCGCTCCGGTATCCTGCTTTTCGGACTCGAGCTGCTTGGTGAGAGAGTTGACTGCGGCGTCGGCGAGTGCGATTCGTTCGAGCGCGTCTCTGTGTTTCGACGCGATCTCTTCGATGCGCGCGTCGGTCTGGTCCCTTTGGGACTCAATGTCCTTGGCCAACGTGTCGCGCTCGTGCTCGACGGCCTCGAGGCGACGCTGGGCGTCCATGATCCTCGCCTCGGCTCCCGCGGCCGTGCTGCTCGCCGCGTCCTTTTCTACTTTGAGCTGTGCCATCAACTCGCACCTTTCGTTCGAATACCCGTCGAGCTTGACAGCGATGCGCATCTTCTCCTCGGAGAGGGACGCTATTTGCATCTCCAACCCCGAAATCTTTCTGTCGAAATCTTCCGCCTCCTTGACGGCCTCTTCGAAGGAACGCTTATCGCTCCTGTCGGCCGAAGCCGCCTCCAACTCGCTCACGTACGAACGCAGCTTGCCTTCGAGATCCTTGCAGGTCTTGAGTTCGGCCTGCATGCGAACGACTCGCGCGTTGTGCGAGGCTCGCTCCGTGGTGATCGCGTTGTTCGCCTTGAGCAACGACGATTCCGTCTTTTGCAGGCGCTCGGCCTGGCTCAACACCTTGCTGTTCAGCGAATCGACGAGTGCCGTCAGGCGCATGAGCTCGGCCGACGTGTCGGTCTTCACGGTGCCGCCGTTCACGTACCCTGGCTTCAGCACCCTATGCAAAGATGCCGCGGGCAACGCGGTGGTGTTCGCCGGAGTTTCCGCCTTCTGCGGTTGGCCAGAGTGCGCCTTTTGAAGCTCGGTCAGTTTCTTGAGCGTGTCGAGCGCGTGCGCGTTGTTGGGCGCGGCGGCCTGAACTCGGGGTGCTCTGCCCGCGCCCGTTATGGAACCAAACGTGAGCCTTCCCAAATGGGCGGGCCCGTTGGACGCGCTCGGCGCGCTCGACGCACCCGACGCGTTCGGGGCGCTGCACGCGTTCGGAGCGCTCGGAGCGCTCGGCGCGCCGAACGCGAATGTGGGTGCTGGAACTGAAGCCGTGGCCGCGTACGCGGGCGTGTGTCTCTGAGTCTGGACGATGGACGACTTGGCGTCGAGCATCAGCCTGGAGCTCATGGGGTCGCCGCTGGCGGCCGGAGGGGTAGTTCGGGCCAAGAAGCTCGTCTTCTCGCTCACGCCCAGTATCGCGGAGCGCAGAGAGAAACGGTTCGCCTCCGCAGCGGCGTCTTCAGGACGAATGCTCATTTCGAAACAGCACTGGCTTTTTTACACCGTATTGGTAGGCTCGCCAAAGGAACGCTCGGTTTGCAGAACCTTTTCCGAGTTCACAATAGTATACACCCGAAAATAGGTTATCCTCTACGGCTTTCATGGAACGCACCGGACGCAACTTCGACCAGCTCGCAGAAAAGAACCTCGTGAAGACGAACAAGGGAGTCTCGTTCTACGAGGACAAACACGAGTACAAAGTCGAAGGACAGGAGGAGGCGGTGCCCATATCGGCGACCGGCGTCGTCAAGACCGTCTTCGCGGAGGAGGACTTCGACGCGCTGGGCGTCGTGTCCAAGAATCTTCACAAGTGGCGCGCCAACGCGAGCTCCAAGTACCACGCGCTCGTGGAAGACAAGACCGACGAGGAGGCCACGAAGGCGCTTCTCGACCTGTGGGGGTCGGCCAACGTGCTGGGCACGCTCTTCCACCTCCATTTCGAGGCGCGCCTCAACGGAGTTCCCCTTCCGCGCGACGAGCGGATCGAATCCGAGTTCTCCGAGGCCGCCCGGTACCTGGACGCCGAGTTCGAACGCGAAGGCATGGCTCCGTTTCGAACCGAGCTGTGCGTGTTCTGGGTCGACGAGGAGACGGGCTTCGCGACGTGCGCGGGGCAGATCGACCTGCTCGCGCGCAAGGAGAACGGGACGTACGTCATGATCGACTTCAAGCGCACAGGCAAGAAACTGGAGGAGGACGCGAACACGTACGGCAAGTGGGCCGACCCGGAGGGACCCATGGCCGGGTTCGGCGTGAACGACTTTCGAAAGTACAGCTTCCAACAGTCGCTCTACTGCGTCATGCTCGAACAGTGCGCCGGGATCGTGGTCGACCCCGAGGAGCGGTACCTGCTCCAAGCGCACCCCGACCTGCCGACCGTCGAGAAGGTCCGGTGCGCTTGCTACGACGAGCAGGCGAAGCAGACGCTGCGCTTGCTCGGCAAGGCGTTCGGTCCTTCTTCACAAACCGAAACCGGAAAGAAGCGACCTGTGTCCACCATGTCATAACCACGTAGCGTACGCGTAAACAGTGAGAGAAAGGAACGCCCGCTCTCGTGAGATCGCGGCGATGGACGACTCGGGGTCGGTGACGCTAATTTTTTACTCGGTGGGAGACCGGTGGTGGAAGGAGCCCGCGCTCAACCTGATCGCCGCCATGGCGCAGATGTCCGCGTTCACGCACGTGGAGGTGGCGATCGGGAACGAGCACGGATCGCAGGGGGAAATGTCCAACGTGTGCCGAGTGTTCAACGACGCGGTCGGAGTCGAATTAGCTGCTAGAACGGGGCGCAATCCACAGTAAGTTACTCTATATCAAATTCGTGTATCCCGTACACTGTCCCGTACACCAATGGAACGACGTTTCGCGTTCTCTCGTCCACAGGTACACGTACTTGCAGATAGGCTGCTCCAAGAAGCAGGAGAACGCGATGTTGCGATTCGCGCGGTCCTGCGTGGGCAAGCCCTTCTCGGGCTCGGCAATGGCGCGCTCTTTGCTATGGCCCAGGAAAACGGACAACACGTCCTTCTTCTGCGCAGGTATTACTTTAGCCTTTTGAGCATGCCCCCTCTCCCCCCCCCACCACCACTTTTGACCCGTTTGACAACAGCACGCACGTCCCACCGTCCGCAGAACTCGTCGCGGCCGTCCTCAGAGAGGGCGGCCTCATCGACAAGGCGTCCAACCCTGGCGCGGCCACGCCCGAGGCGCTGCACCGCCTCTTCAAAGGCCGCGCGACGACCACGGCCAACCCGTTCCTGCTGCGCCAAGCGAACGTGCAGCGTCGACTTACGACGAACTCGTTGGTCGGCCACTCCGCGGCTCCGACGCCGACGCCGGCGTCGATGCCGGCGCGCATGCGCTCGAACCAGGAGATCAAGTACGCTCCGATTTCGACGAGCCAGCCCGCGCCGTTCGAGGCGCCGCCCGCGGCGCGTCCGCCGAGCGCGTCGGAGCGCGTGTCGAACGCGTGCGTGTACAGCGCGTCGCCCGCGCTGCTCGCGGCGACGGCGAGCAGACACGCGCCCGTCTGCGGGACGACGGGCTCTCAAGGCATGCTGCGAGTGCTGCACGCGGGCCAGACCGTCGCTCGCCAGGGGCCGTCGCCGCTCGGCATCACGCTCAACTCGCTCGATTTCCGAAAGCGATGAGCGCGTACCGCGGAGCGCGAGAGGGGGGAGAGGGACGGGAGGGGGAGGAGAGAGGGGGAGGGGGGGGGTCCCCCGGCCGGTCCCAAAGTCCGAAACGAGAAATGCCAGAACTTTTCGTCGATTAAAACAATATGTGTATATAATAAACATATATATAATCTCGCACAATCTCCAACGGAGGCAATTGACGAAAAGTTCTTGCATTTCCTGTTTTGGATTTCGGGACCGGCCGGGGGGACCCCTCCCCCTCTCTCCTCCCCCTCACCGCCTTCTCACCGCTGTCTCCCGTTCATGGGTTTCTCACACCTTGCGCGGCGTGCGTTTAAGGAGCGCGGAACGCGTCTCGGAACGCGTCTCGGAACGTTGTACATGCCCAAACACGTCTACATTCCCAGTCTGAGTGCGATGATGCGGTCGACCATGGACACATTACACTCTGCCGATAAACCCGTTGGGGTCGGGAACATTTCCTTTGCGATCTTCTTTCGCTTCTGCATTTTCTTGTTTTCGTCCCTGAACACCTTGAGGGCTTCTGTTAGGGACTTCGTCTTGGCGACGTATCTTTTCTCTTCCAGTAGCTTTACGAGCTGAGGAATCGTGATGCCCAAATCGTCGGCCTCTAGTTGGAACGCAAGCTCATCTGTGACGCCGTATTTCTCCAGTATTTCCAACGCTTCCTTCTTCTTTCGACCCGCTTCCGACAATGGCTTTTTAGCACCCGATCCTCCGTCCATAATATTTTGGTAGTCTTTCTTACTGACGCCTTTTCCTCTTCTGAAGAACTCCGCCACGTCGCGAACTTGTTCCATTGCCTCTTCATTGTCGACCTGCTCGCCCTCCTCGCCCTCCTCGCCCTCCTCGCCCTCCTCGCCCTCCTCGCCCTC
>MDTG01142341.1_pt1 | contig 10152 bp, 9 predicted proteins | sample 811421 | NCBI WGS metagenome assembly MDTG01 (sample SAMN05326645, study PRJNA326480) | marine metagenome | isolation source: seawater | place: Pacific Ocean: South East | collected 2011 | reverse complement strand
GATACAGAAAAGTTTTGTAAAGCCCAAAATCGGCGTGCAACAATTCATCTAAAAATAGATAGCGGTATGGGAAGGATTGGAACAAGTGTTGAAAATTCTGAGAATTTGATAGCATCAGCTTTGGATTCAGAAAACATAAATATTAAAGGAGTGTGTTCGCATTTTGCGTGTGCAGATGATCCGGAAGATCCGATGACACTTGAGCAGATTGATAGATTTTTAGAAGCAGTCTCATTTTTTGAAAAATTAGGTGCACCTACTCCATTAAGGCATATAGCAAACTCAGGAGGCGTACTTTATTTCCCCCAGTCACACCTTGATATTGTTCGTCCAGGTATAATTTTGTATGGAGTGTATCCGGGATTGAATTGTCCACGCATACTTGAAATAAAACCGGCATTGACGTTAAAATCAAAGGTCTCATTTCACAAATCCATCCCGCCAGGATTTTCAATCAGTTATGGTGCTACTTGGACTTCAGAAAGTAATGCTAAAATTTCCACTATCCCGCTAGGCTATGGAGATGGATATTCAAGGAGGCTTTCAAGTCGCGGTGAAGTGCTTATAAACGGGAAACGCTGCCAGATAGCAGGTAGAGTTTGTATGGATCAGTTTATGGTGAACTGCGAATCTGAAAATCAAAAAGCTGGTGACGAAGTTATATTAATCGGTGATCAGGAGGGACATTGTATTACAGTCGAAGAGATTTCAAAATTGGCTGGAACTATTCCATACGAAATATTGACAAATCTTAATGAACGCTTACCTAGAACCTATGCAATATAGCGAATACTGATTTAGGTAGGTATAGTTAAAAAAATACTATTCACGTCTTTTTAGAGAAAATAATAAAAAGCTACTTTAATAAGTAGTTTTTTATTATTTTTCCTTCCATTAAAATATTGCATTTTTTGAAGTTAAACGGGAATGGTTGAAAGCAATATATTGGCATTAAATCACAACGTTTTTTAGTTTTGCTTTTTCTTCCAGCAGTTAATTTTTCAAAGTTCAATATTATTCACAATATTAAATTATTGTTTGATCGGTTTTTTTAAACATTTTATATGTGCAGTATCTTCCTCGTACGACAAAACCATGTAGTGCCTGCCGCAAATTTCAAAAGCATTAATCTTTAATTCCTCGGCTGTTCTGGACTTAACGTATATTTCCCTCAATTTACTCTCACAAGCTGTGGAAAACCAAATACTTAAAATTAAAATTACATACTTATAAGAATGCATTGCATTTGAATCTAAATAGTTTTTAGTTAGGGAGTTTTTTTCGATGTGTTACTCAATTGAAATCAAATTTATTTTGCATAATTCATTCAAAAAAAAAGTAATTATACATTTTTTTTTACTAAAATTCTTTACAAGAACATCTTCTGCGTGCTAGTTCATTTTATGCATTATTTGATTCGATGAGGTAATCTTCTGCTAGTCAAAATAGTTTTAATTCTCTATAGAATGAATTTTTCTAAAATCAAAGAGATTTATAGGAGAGTCTTTTGATAACCGAAGCCAAAAATAATACCTACTGAAGATCTTTTCATTAAAAGTGCGAAAGATCCTTTCTTTCTAATCAAACTTTTACTAATTTAATTGCATTCTATTTTTAAAATAGGTGTTGTAGTAATATTCTTCCTGCTATTATTTATTTACTTTAGAAACTAATTTAAGGACTTAACCAACGGTTTTGAGTCAATAGCATATAAGTCAAGTGATCAAAAGCTATTGCTTTTGATGCAAGCTGAGACTGAGTTAATTTATCTGATAAGGTATCTACTGGTTGGTAATCTAGAATTTTTTTCAGGCTGTGTACCAAAAACCCTTCCTTGGAGAAAATTTCTAAAAGTGCACCGTCCTTAACAACGGCAAAGTTCTCTTCATTTTCAAAAATATTTTTCCCTATGGCACTGTACTTCCCTTTCAGATCTAATAGTTCCACCAGACTAGGAAATAGATCAATCTGTGAAGCAAATAGTTTGGATTTGTTAGGATTAAAGTGTTCTGGACTGAAAATGATTAATGGGATCTGGAATTTCCCATAAGGATCAGAACCTTGGAAATGTGCAAGAGCATGGTCTGCCGTTATAACGAAAACTGTTTCTCCAAAGTCTTTTCGTTTACTAAATTTATTTATGAATTCTCCAACTGCCCAATCTGTATAGTTTAGCATATTTAGGTACCCTCCCTCTGTGTCTGAACCATGTTTGTATTGGTTAAATGGGTAATGCATTTTAGCAAATGGAGTGTGGTCTGAGCTTGCATTTACGAATGCTATGAAGTTAGATTTTTTACCTTCAAGCTTTTGAAGTAAATACATCATAGCATCATAATCCCAACCCAAAGGTCTATCTTTATGATCTATGTAGTTTAGTAAGATGGGGTAATCTTCAAGTCCATAGTATTCATCAAATCCGGCAGCTCCCGCAATCAAATCCATTGAGAAAGATTCCCTAAGTGTAGTGGTAACAAATATTGTATGGTAATTATTTTCTTTTGCCAGTTGTCCAAGACTTGAATAATTGACTGATAAAGTAGTCATGTCAGGCATGCCTGGAAGAGGAGGTATTCCTGTGAGAATAGATTGGGCACCATCAATGCTTCGTTGTCCATTTGCAAAAAAATTTTGATATACTAATCCTTTGCTTGCAATTTTATCAATATTTGGAGTCACTCCATAATTATTTCCTGAAAGAAAATCAATATATTTGAAAGACAGGCTTTCAATCATAATTATAACAACATTTTTTTTGGTAGATATGTCTGATTGCTTATTAATTCTCTCAAGAGGGTAACTAGCGTTTTTGGACAAAGGTAGTTTCAGAATTTCAAGAAATGTCTTTTCGTCTCCTTTTTTCCTTTCAATGAACCTGCTTGAAATACTGAATTGTGATGCCGTAAAAATACCATTGAGAATCAGGTGACCTTGGCTAGCAGATCCATACTGGTAAGCGTCTATTACTGCTATAGGTTTCATCTGAAATCCTCCACGGCCAGCTACAATCATTATCAAAACAATTATTATGAAACTCAAAACTGATCTGTGGCCTTCAGGATTATTTTTATATGTGTATTTAAAAAAAAGTGGACGAATCAAAAAAGTGAGAAAAATTATGGTAATAATGTATAAAAGGTTGGCAGAAGCTTCAGTAAGTAAGTATTTTGAATCATTAAGCAGAAATAGTAATTCATTAGTTATGTGTCTTTTGACATAGCTGAAATACAAATAGTCTGAAGTAAGGAAAACGACAACTGCAACCAATTCAATATAAATCACACTTTTCAAAAACCCCCGGTAAGTCTTATTGCCAGCAATCCTTAGCGGAAAAATCAGAAGAAGAACTGGAATGAAAAGCAGTATAGAAATTGAAGCTAAATCAAAGCGCAATCCTAGAAAAATACTCTCAACTAATTTAAGTAAATTGAGATTTTTAAACAAATCATGGTAGGAAAAATAAATAGCTATTCTGAAAATTTGAAAAATAAAGATAAAGATCAGGTATAATCTAAAGACTTCCTTGAAAACTAACTTAATTTTATTTATTTGATCCAATTTGAACGCGTATGGTATTGAGTAATTATCAATATAGATGTGTTGATGAATCTATTTTGTTGCCATTTTTAAAGAAATATGTTTTTACAGTTCTTCATCGCTACATACCTTATGGAGTCCCCGCAAACTACTTAACTTTAGTATCAATCATAGTAATTTGGTCTTGTTTTTTATATTTCATAGGAGTCAAAAATACTGATGATACAGACACCATTATAGTTATTTTTGCAATAACCATCTATGTTATTTTTGACCATTTTGATGGATTGCAGGCAAAACAAACTGGTACGGGATCTGCTCTTGGGGAGATTTTGGACCATTACAGTGATGTCTTCAACGGATCCATTATCCTTTATCTATTTTTTCGAATACTACAAATCGAACTTGGGGGGATTTTTTATTTGGTAATTTGGACAAATCTTGTTGCATTTTCAGTGACCTATTTGGAGCAGAGTATTAGAAGGGAATTATATTTTGGGAAAATAGGATCACTGGAAGGATTATTTCTAGTTCTAATTATTCTGGGAAGTTTAATTTCATCTCAGGGAAAATATTTTTGGTTGAAAAAAACCTTTTTTGACGTACCCCTTTATGTATTTTTGGTAATCGTTTTAATTTTTGGAGTTGTTTTTACAGTCGCGGGAAGCATAAGACGTTTACAACACATACCTATATCTTTTATCCAATATTTCATAACTGGGTCTTTGGTTTGTTTCATTTGCTTCAATTATCAAATAAGCTGGTATATTTCTTTTCTGGTGATAAATGTTTACTCAGCCGATTTCATACTAAAATCTATGAAATTTCATCTTATTGATGCAAAGATTCCCAAACCAGACTTAATTATTTATTTGCTCTTCATATTTATAATTTTCCAACATTTTTTCAAATACAATATACAGATGGGTTTTCTAGCATATGGATTCTTGATTTCAATTATATTAATATGCGAAATAATCAAAATATTTTTTAAATTGAGAACATATTGGGTATGGTGGAATGTTCACTAAAACGTAGTTTTTAAATAGAATTTGTGAAATTTAGATAACTTACTCACAAATATTATACCTAAAAATATTTCTAATTAATAAAATTCAATTTTTTTTATGAATCAGTTAAAAATTATATTTTCCTCAAATAAAACATTGTCAAAGTAGATTCGTTTAAGAATTACGTTGACTGATTAACAATTTCAGGTTAAATTTAACGATTAATTTTTTTATTAAACCATCCTTTTGATGGAAAAAATGGAACAAAACGAGTTAGTTGCCAACATACGGGAAACTAGAGGTAAAAAAGCTAATCATAAGTTACGGCAAGCTGGTAAAATTCCTGCCACGATTTATGGAGAACGGGGAAATATTCTGCTTGAAATGACAGAGGAATCAACACGCCATACACTTGAAAAGATGACAGGAAAGCATGAACTGGTTCCAATTACTGTAACTGATCCTTCTAATCAAGAAAACTGGACTGCCAAGGTGTTACTTAGGGAAGTTCAGAAACATCCTCATAAACATAAGCTTATACACCTTGATTTTTGGGAAATTCCTGAAACAAAACCACAAATGGTTCGTATACCTTTGCATGTAACTGGAGACTCTCTTGGAGTTAAAAGCGGTGGAGTTCTTCAGATGGTAGTCAGGGAAATTCCCGTAAGTTGTCTACCTGCTGATATCCCATCCAAGCTTGTAGTAGATGTTTCTAATCTTGAAATTGGTGATTCTATAAAAATTCAGGATGTTGATCTTCCTGAAAAAGTTTCACTTAGTAGTGAAGAAAATTATGCCATAATTTCAATTGTGGGTCGTGCTCCTGAAGAAGAAGAACAAGTTGAAGGAATTGAAGACGAAGAATTAGCAGAAGGAGTTGAAGAAAAAGAAGAAGTAGCAGAAAAAGAATCAGAAAAAGATGCTGAAGGAGATAAAGAAGAAGAGGGAACAAAATAGTGAGAGTTAATAGATCAAGTATTGAAACGAGGAAGGTGGGTCGTGAAACTTGTGGCCGGCTTGGGGAATCCAGGCAAGGAGTATGAAAGCACACCACACAATGTTGGGTTTCAGGTTATAGATTATCTGACAGAACATTTGGAAATTTCAGGTGTTCAATCTAAGTTCAGGAGTAAAATCTGCAGGGCATCAATCAGCGGTGAGTTGTGCCTTTTTATAAAACCTCAGACCTTTATGAACAAAAGTGGTGAGGCTGTTGCTGAATTCGTAAATTTTTATAAAATTCCCTTAGAAAAAATTGTAATCATTTCTGATGATATTGATCTTCCTCCAGGTAGGGTCCGTTTCCGGGATGAGGGTGGCCATGGAGGTCATAATGGTTTACGTTCAATAATAGAATCACTAGGGAATGTTAATTTCCATAGAATAAGATTTGGTGTAGGAAGACCAAAAAATAAAGATAATGTGGTAGGTCACGTTCTAGGTCGTTGGTCTGATAAAGAAAAAAAATTAACTAAAAGTGTTTTTAATCTTGCTCTGATAGAGATTGTCAGGTTCTTAGAAACTTCTCAATTTCAGAATGTTTCTTTTTCGGTTACAGAACCTTTATGAACAAACGCAAAATTATAAAACTTTATAATTTGAGTTTCCACTGAGATGTCATGTCATTAGAAGTAGGAATTGTCGGTTTACCAAATGTCGGGAAGTCCACACTTTTCAATGCATTGACAAAAGTTAAGGCAGATGCAGAAAATTATCCTTTCTGCACAATTGAGCCCAATTATGGTATTGTTAAACTGAATGATCCGAGGGTAAGCAGACTTACAGAGATTATCAATCCGGAAAGAGTTGTGCCAGCTACTTTAAAAGTAGTAGATATAGCAGGACTTGTTAAGGGTGCCAGCAAGGGAGAGGGCCTGGGGAATCAGTTTTTGAGCAATATTAGGGAAGTCGATGCAATCGCTCATGTAGTAAGGTGTTTTGAGGATAGTGGTGTAGCTCATGTGGGAAAAAATAATGATCCAGTCGGAGATGTTATTGTTATTCATACTGAGCTGATTTTGTCAGATTTAGAACAGGTTGAACGCAAACTTGACAAGCTTCATAAACAGATAAAAGGTGACCGAGATTTAGCAGGAGAGCTAAGTATTTTTGAAAAAATTCGAGATCATTTGGGAAAAGGTAATCCAGCATTAAGCGCAGATATGAATACAGAGGAAAAATTGGTAATTGATGGATTAAATTTACTCTCAATGAAGCCATACATTTATATTGCAAATGTATCTGAAGATCGGTTGAAGGAAGCTTCAGATTCTGAAAAGCAATTACGTAACTTTGCATCCGAAGAGGGAGTAGAAGTTATTCGGATTTGTGCAAAAGTTGAATCCGAACTGTCAGACTTGGAAGAAGAAGAATTAGATGATTTCATGGAAGAACTTGGAATTGATGGAAGTGGGATTGATCAACTTACTAGTACCGGTTACAGGATGCTTGAACAGATAACTTATTTCACTGCAGGAAAAAATGAAGTCAGAGCATGGGAAATCAGGGAAGGGACTACTGCTCCAGAAGCTGCAGGAAAAATTCATACAGACTTTGAAAAAGGTTTTATCAGAGCAGAAGTATTTCATTTTGACGACATTGACCGCCTCGGGTCCGAGTCCTCAGTCAAGGAAGCTGGACGTTGGCGTCTGGAAGGACGCGAATATGTGGTTAACGATGGAGATATAATGCATTTTCGTTTCAACAATTAAAAATTAAAATCGTAATTTATTGATACAAATCAGTATCTTTAAAATTTCCTTGTTCACCTCGGTGGACTTATTGGCAGAACAATAATCCGAAAGGAAGATAAATGACAGGATTTGAACTTGTATTCATTACAGATCCAGCGCTTAGCGATAAGGATCTTGAATCCTTACAGAAAAACATTAAGATGAGTCTCTCCAAATCGGAGGGTAAACTACTACACGACTATGTATGGGGTCGTAGAAGATTGGCTTATGAAATTGAGGGTAATGATTTTGGAGTGTACCATGTATGGTATTTTACAGGGAGTGGTAAAACCGTGGATGAGTTACAAAGACAATTTGGATATTCAGATAATATTTTGCGACATCAGATTGTTAAAGTCGGAGACCTTGATACAGAAGCAGCGTTTATGCAAAGCTTAGTACCTCCTAAAGAAGAAAGGGTTGAAAGAGAATCTTCCACGGAAAGTTCCCAAACCAAGTTAGAACCTGAAGAAGAAGCTTTGACAAAACCTGAGAATGAAAATTTAGATGAAAAAGAACAAATAGAAACTGAGTCACAAACTGAATCAGAAAATGAAGAATCTGATAATAGCTCACAAAAAAATGATTCAGATTCAGTAGAAAGTTAATCTTAGTCAATTCAAAAAAATATAAAAATTATTCATTTATCTAGAAACTAATAAATAATATTCATGCAGAAAAAAAGAAGAAGACCTCATTTAAGAAGAAAACGTATTCCTACAAGCATTTTACTGCGTAGCAAAAGGAAGTTGTGTCCTTTTAAGGAAGCTGGCATTGATAGAATTGATTATAAGGATGTGGAATTACTGAAAGATTATGTGACACAAGGAGGAAAAATTATACCAAGTAGGATTTCTGGAGTCTGCTCATCAAACCAAAGAAAGTTAAAAATCGCTGTACAACGAGCAAGAAATATAGCGCTTCTCTCACCAGTGAAAGGGTATGTCCCTCAACAGTTAAATACAGATCGAAGATATTCAGTACAAACTACTCCTATTGCTGCAGCAAGTAATGAAGAAAATGTTTCGACTGATAATCAAGAAAGTATTGACATAAAAACTTAAGGAAAAATTGTGAAAGTAATATTAACACAGAATGTTGAAAATTTAGGGTCTTTAGGTGACACAATTGAGGTAAAACCTGGTTATGGACGCAATTACCTGATACCCAAAGGAGTTGCATTAATGGCGACGGGCAAGGCTTCAAAAGAATTGCGGCATCGCCTTCAACACCTTGAAAAACTTCGTGAAGGTGAAATTGCGCTTGCTAAGGAACAAGCGGAGAAACTTAAAGCTATTAAACTTGAGGTAACCAGAAAAGCTGGCCCTGGAGGAAGACTGTTTGGTTCTGTTACTAACAGAGACTTAAACTTATTACTTAAAGAAAATAAATTTGAATTAAATCGGCGTGCTATTCTATTGAATACTCCAATAAGGAACACAGGTACACACGAATTTTTTGTACGTATACATTCTGAAGTAACAGTACCTATGCAAGTTCAGGTAAAAGTAGAAATTGAGGATCCTCAAATTAAAAAAGAGCCTGAAGTTCCAGAGAAAGAACAAGATGGTTCTAATAAGCATGCAGACCAAAAAAAATCTGAACAGGAAAGTGAAACTTTACAAAAAGAACAAGTTGATATTGAAAAAGATCTTGATAAAAACGAAAATGTAGTTGGTCAAAATAATGCTGAGGGATAAAACAACTTTCTTTCTTAAGTTCTGCAAATATATGTGAGATTCAGAGATTTCACTTAAGTGTCACATTCACTACTTACTTTTTCTCTGACTCTTGGGTCATTTCTCCAAACCCGGAGTGATAATGCTTTCATCCAACATAAAATCGGGAAAAATTACTAAATCCGATCAATCAAAAAAATTACGATCACAAAGCGCTGATCTTGGAGATATTCTTCCACATGACAAGATGGCTGAACAAGCTGTATTGGGTGCAATAATTATTCAGAACTCAGTCCTACCACAAATACTTGATATTATTAACACTGAGGATTTTTTCTCTCCTGCTAATCAGTTAATTTTTTCAGCTATGCAGGAAATGGCTTCAGAGGAACCTCCTGTCCCTATTGATGAATTGACATTGTTACGTCAGCTCGAATCCAGACAAAAATTGGAGCAAACAGGCGGTATTGATTATTTAAATGAGCTTTCCCAAAAAACACCTGTAGCGGAAAATGCAGAGTTTTATGCTCAAATTGTTAGGGAAAAAGGACAATTGCGTGACATAATTCTCACAGCTCATGAAGTTGCTAAGCGTGGACAAGAAGGAAGCACAGAAAATATCACCGAATTCATTGATGAAGCTACCGATCGGTTAAGGTCTATTGATTCTCGTACCCGCCTGAAAAGATACTCGCATCTAAAAGAAATTCTTAAGGCTAATTTTGAACATCTGGAAAAAATTTCTGAGTCTCCTGAAAATGTTACTGGAGTCCCCACAGGTTTTACTGAACTTGATGAAATTACAAGAGGTTTGCAAAATGGAGATTTAATTATTATTGCAGCTAGACCTTCCATGGGTAAAACTGCCTTGGCAATTAATATGGCTTTATATGCTGCAGGTCATGCTCATATCCCATCTTTATTTTTTAGCTTGGAAATGCCCAAAGAACACATCGCCATGCGCCTTATTTGTAGTGAGGCAAAAATAAATAGCAGTAAATTGTTAATAGGAGATCTTTCCCAACAAGACTGGGATAAACTTATGGAAGGTACTACTCGTATGATGGAAGCACCATTGTTAATTGATGATCACTCTGCCATAAATCCAAATTATGTAAGACAGGTAATCCGACAGGCAAAAAATGAATATCCTTCACTTGGTCTCGTGGTATTGGATTATGTACAGCTTAT
>MDTG01128545.1_pt1 | contig 10152 bp, 10 predicted proteins | sample 811421 | NCBI WGS metagenome assembly MDTG01 (sample SAMN05326645, study PRJNA326480) | marine metagenome | isolation source: seawater | place: Pacific Ocean: South East | collected 2011 | reverse complement strand
TTAATAAACCCAAAATTTGTCACGATACGACATGAAAAAACACCAATTCATTTTATTCTCTGCACTCGGCGTATTCTTTTTGGTAATGAATTCAGTCTCGTCTAGTGAACTAGGGATACCATTGCTCGGCGCAATAATAAGCTTTTTATTAGCCAGTGAGAGTTTCAGGCGCAGGAAGTAATTCCTATTATAAGTCCAATCTCGTAATTGCTCCTCAGTTTGGATTTACCCGCGGATGTATAAAATAACCGCGTGCGCCACTGACTTATTTTTTCTTGTCACCTACCTCCACCGCCGCCATCACCCCCACCGTCAGCGGGCTTTCTTGGGTCACCGATCTAAGTCCCCGCCTCGTAAAACTGACCATTACCACCACTCATCCACATAACCGAACCATCCTGAGACACCCCTCCCTTGCGCTTGCGGTGACTGCGATATAAGCCTTGGTACCGTCTTTCTCACAAAGGTTAGTGGTGCTTAATCTTTCCGGGGAGTGGCAAGTCAATCACAATCTCGCCGGTTTACGGATCAGCCAACCAATCAACTCTATCGGCTTCCAAATTCGTACTTAGGGGTTCGTAAATAGTTTCCTCAAAATCGAAACAAAAACCGCTTGAAAACCCTTTATACCATGTGGCTCGTGTAGAAAAATCGCATTGCCAACATCAATCAAGCCCGCAACGCAAATATCAGCATCCAACTCAAACAGATCGCTGAGTAATTGCTCCTCCCCCTCTTGCTAAGCCTATAGGCGGACTTAATATGACCTTCGTCGGTCTAACAAGAAACGAACCGTTTCTAACAACTTTATATCTGTCAATGGGCGAGCAAACTTGAACACAAACCCCTCACCCGTTTTTTGCTAACGTCTTCAGACGAAAGGCGGCTTTTTGCCCGATACCGAATAATTCCAACCATCGGGTGAAAAGAGTAGCTTAATGATGATAATATCATTCTCATCGTTTTCGAGCACGGAGATCATCGAGACCGCGGCACGGCTGCGCTTTAATCGCTCGGCGGTAATTAATGATTTCTGGCAGCCCCAACTGAATGGCATAGTCTGAGAGCTAGCTGATCGTACAACTGGCGTGCGCACTCACGTCCCACTTCTCAGACAAACCCCCGTGCCAGTTCGATACGTGATTTGTAATTCTGATGTTAGTGCCCTGTACAGAGATTTTTTAATCATTTTAGTCGCCATTTTCTGCATACGACCAACACAAAGAACGTGCGTGCCAACCCATGAACCAGCGGCAAAAAAAATTCTCATCAAAAATTCAAGGCAGCAATTCAGTAGACTTGCTTACAGTTCAAAAGCTGGGATGTTGAAATATCAAAGCCCTTAATTATTGATAGAAGTTGAATGCCTATGCTTTCAAGGGCTTAAAAAACTCATTAATCCGAGCGTAAACCCACGAGATTATCAATATCAAGCATGTCCTGCTATTTGGTGATATTACGCCGACTTTGAAAAAAATTTGAAATTTCCTCACAGATATAGTCTATTTCTCGGTCCGTGATATGGCTCCCTATAGGTAAACTCAAGATCGCTCTCACATATCTCTTAGCATTGGAAAGATCACTCCTTTCAATCCACTCATCACCCTTGTTTGCGTCCAAGTCGCAAAGTAGTCGCTTATAATGAACTTTCGTTTCAATGCCCTTATCTAGTAAATAGGCCTGTAGACCATCCCTTTGCTGCACCTTTACCATGAAAAAGTTGTATGAAATCCTCGTCGCTTTCGTCGGCGGACTTGGGTAGCTCAACACCCCCATATCGACCACATCTCGCAGCCGCTCCTTGTAACTTGCTACCTGTTCCTCTCTCACGATAATAGAATGAGCCAAGCTAGCTATCCTCGCTTGTAAAAAACGAGCCTGAATTGAATCCATCCTCATGTTGTGCGAGAAAAAAGCCACATTGTCTCGCGAATTATGTCCATGATTACGCGCCGCGACGAAGTAGCCACCAAAATCTGAATTGTTGAAACTCACGCCACCCGCATCGCCAAGTGCCCCTAAAATCTTCAATGGATGAAATGAAAAAGCCCCAAAATCACAAAAAGAACCGACTGACTTCCCGCTATATTCAGTGCCTAAGGCCTGAGCACAGTCCTCGATTATTGGAACTTTAAACTTTCGAGCAATCGCATCAAATTCACTCATTTGAGCCGGAATACCACCAAAATGAACTAACAATATTCCCCGAATATCATTTCTATCCTCTAATAACTGAGTTACTGCTTTCGGACACAGGTTCATCGCTTTATCAACATCACAAAACAATGGCTTCATACCACTTAAATATATTGAACTTGTAGATGAAATATAGGACATGGGAGTCGTTATAATATAGTTGGCTTCAGAAAACTCAGTATTCGCTTTAATTCTCTGCAAAGCTAAAAATAGAGCGTCTGTACCGCTGCCCACAGAAATGAAATTCCGCAAACAAAATACTTCTTTCATAGTGATCTCAAAATTTGAGACCGCTTCACCCAAAATAAATTGACCTTCATCAATCGCGCACTTCAATGCCGCCAAATCTCCTTCGGCAAATTTCCGGTACTGCTCAGCTAGATTATGAAACGGAATCTTCATAGATCTTTACATGCTTTATCACATTTGACGACACTAAATCGTCCCAACACAAACGCGAACCATTTTCAATCCAAGGGTAATTTCCTCCGACCGCAAATCCGTTCGTCAATTCCCATCCCTTTATCACACCTTGACCGGTATGATCTGACTTCAGTTGATCAAACTGCAACATATTGACATTTTTGGTCAAAAACGACATGGCCACGGGCCCATTACTGGGACCTATATTTATACTGCAAAACTGATAAAGGGCCAGCCTAAGATCAAGTGAATAAGAAGCTTGTAGAGCAATTTTTACATCCAAATTTTTCAACGCATAATCTAAATTCTGACTGCCCTCTGAATCGGGAATGACTATTAACTTCTTGCCTGCCTTATCGAAAAATTCGACTAATTCGGGTATTATTTCAATGTCGGTATTTCGGTGCTCAAAATAACGACTTTGCCTGATGGTCAACGAAACAAATTTCGAACCATTACCTCCAAATTGAGATGTAATCTTTGACTTAGCCCAATTAGAAGAATTAAATTGGATAGGGGATATATCAGTTGCCTTAAACAATTCTCCCGTAGCTGCTGCAGTGTAACCAATGGAAATATTTTTCACGTCATCGGGAAAAACAATTGCATTTTGGAAAGGTCGATCCTCGCAGATCACTATGCTCTGGCAACCTATTAAACGATGACATACAGGAATAATTAAATTTTCAAGCCTCCACTGCTTCTCATCAACGTGCATAGCTTGATCTCGAACGCTCATATTGCGAAAAGCTCGATTCTTTATCCAAATTGCGAAAGAGTGAAAGCCAGCAGATCTTACCAGCATCGCTACATTTGCTAAGTAATATGCGCAGTCAAATGTTACAGGCTGCTCTTCTAAGTCATACTTAATTACAACAGGCCGGCTAATCATTGCGTATGGACGTAATGTAATTCGGACTGTTGAATATGCGTGATATCTCGCTCAATCATGGTCTTCACTTCACGTAATCCGGCCTCTAGCGGTATTGTTTGACTCCAACCTAAGTCGCGAAGCTTCTGATCCCCCAGGGAATAGTTCATGTCTTTGCCCAATCTGTCCGGCGAAATCGCAGAAACATCTGACAATTGCAAACTAAACATGGTGGCAATTTTCGATACCAAGTCGGCAATGCTGACGTACTCATCAGAAGAGATATGGTAGGTGTGCCCAGGGCGGCCCCCTGCCATCAGTGTCCATATTGCAGCGGCACTGTCGTACCCATGAACGAAGTTCCTTTTCGATGCGCCGCCTCCATGAAGGGGTAACTTGCGCGACTCGAGGATTGACAGAAATGTTTTAGGAATGATTCGATACGGGCGTTGACCCGGCCCGTAAATATTCCCCGCACGCGTAATTATAGATGGCACACCGTACATCAAATGCCACATAGTCACAAAGTAATCTCCCATTGCGCGAGTGGCCGCATACGGGGTCGAGGGGTTAAAAATATTGGACTCGTTAATTCGCCCAGTTACGTTGCCGTAGACTTCTGGGGTTGAATAATGAATGTATGAACGGAGTGAATCATATTCTGCCAATACTTTCAAAAGGTTAAGAAGGCCTAGATTATTAGTTCTTATCCAATCCTCAGGTTGCTCCCAAGATTCAGCCACCATACTTTGAGATGCAAAATTTATAATATCCGTCGGTTTGAATTCATGAACAGCGTTTTTGATTCCATCCATACCAGAATTTATATCTATCCTTTGAAAATCAATTTTGCCTTTTTCGTACGCTAGATAACGTTGCGGATTTTCGACAGATCTACTTGTGGCAAGGACTGCTGCACCATGGTCAGCGGCATATTTAACAAAATTTGACCCTGCGCATGAATTTGAACCGAGAACTAGACACCTCTTATTTGCCATCTTCAAACTCCATTCTTTATTATCTCTGCCAGAATATTTGTTGAGGAGTGACGGTCCCCTTCCGTAAATATAACTTGTCCAGAATTCAGCTCCACTGCCATCTTTTCATCGAGCAGTCCTTGATGCGCCGAATCGATGTAATCAGCTCCTTTAAAAAATTTAGAGGGTCTCACTAAATCTATAATTCCCGTTGCAGTAGGCTCGTTATTTATCACTACACAATCAACTGATCGCAATGCACTGAGAACAAGCGCACGTCGCTCACTTGGAAAAATCGGTCGTCTCGGGCCCTTCAAAACAAATCCATCTTCCGTTACGCTGACTATCAGGTAATCGCATAAGCTGCTCGCCTCCGCCAAATGTATTGTATGGCCGAAATGGAATACATCGAAGCAACCGTGGCAAAGACCTACACTTCCCAATTCTGAGTTCATTTGTTTTATAAATGCTGAGAACTCGGGACTCGGGTGCTTGTAAACAGCAGCGGTATTATCGCGGGTCATTGATCAGACCGCCTTTAGCTAGTTTATACATTAGTGGCGGAATTCCATATTCAGACTTGCAAAATTTCTCATGTGTGTCCTCCACTTCTCGAGTTATCGATGAATGGAATTGCTCATAGCCCCTCACTGTTGCGGGCTTGTAACCGTGTTGAAACGCCTCGCTGATAAGATTGGCAACATTTTGCTGAATACCATTCTCGTAGGATATGTCTATTATTGGCTTTCTCATCGGAGAGAAGAAATCGAATAAGGGATCTTCTTTTGATTCAATTGCGTTTCGTATGAAGCTGGCAATAACTGGTGCCATATGAAACCCATCCCTGCGCGTCCCATTCGCCATTAGCAGATTATCGCAAAATGTCTGCCCGATCAGAGGATATTGGTCGAACGTTAAAGGACGATTTCCTACTTTAAGGTTCAAAATTTCGGCACGATAGAATTCCTGGTTGATTTCGTCCGCAGCGGCTTGAAGCAAATGGGCTACGCTGATAGCTCGCGGTCTAAACCCAGGAGCGAGAGAAATATAGTTACTAGCTCCAATAATATAGTGATGATTGTTACCCTCGTGACCACCGTAAGGTACAACATAAAGACCGCAGGCACCGCCCCTATTCGGAGTCCTGATACAATTTCTAATGTCAGAAAAATCGGCCGCCACCTCTATCGCACAACCAACTCCACTATATACGTAATGCGGAATTATCTCTCTTGCGTTACTCCTCGTGACCAAATCGTTTAGGAAAACCCCATTCGCCAAAACCACATAGTCAGCACCCAACTCTTTGCCTTCGCGTGTGGTTACCGACAATATCCGACCCGACTGAATTTCGAGTCGATCTACATATCCATCAATTCGACTATAATTTTCTTGTTCTGCAAGCGTAGTTGCGATTGCGGAGATGATGTGGTTTGGATTGAGCCAGCCCTCACTCCTAATATGTAGGCTCTCCGTCGCTCTCGATCGCGCTTCAGGTTTATACCCAGATATTACACTGGGCTGACATTCCTCTACTTCTAACTCATACTCTTTCGCGACAGACTTAATTGCTTGGAAGTTTTCGTAATCTAAATCACTCGAGACGGTGTTATGCAGAACGTAGGTGCCACCGCCACTCTCCGTCTGGACCTCACCCATACCAAATTCGCTGATGCCATTGTGAAAGCTTTGCGATGGATTGGCTTCAGACAATACCTGCAGAAAATTCTGCCATTCCGCAGTAGCATGCAGGCTGCACTCGAATAAGGCACGAGAATGCTCTGAAGCGAGAGAATATGCGTCAACTTCGGCGATTGAATTAAGCATCGCAGCAGCTGCGGAGGTGCCCAAACCAGACTCACTTGCTGGGTACAAATGTTGAATTTTGATGTTTTTATTTTGTGCGACATAAAATGCAATGCACTGACCTATTATACCCCCACCAACAATTACCACGTTCATTAATTAGCCTCCACTCAATTGAACACTACGTCTATTTTTCCCTCATTTATTAGATGGCGCATCCAATTCACGTTGGAATTAAAATCCCCCAGATCGACTTCCTTATTTTTTAGAGCGTTAATAACCTCGTCAATAGCATTATGAATTGTTTTCGTTGGGTGGAACCCAGTTGCCAAGAGTTTCGTTGAGTCGATCCTGTAGCTTCTAGGGTCATTCGAATCCTCGACTTTGATTCTTGCACCAGTTTTCCTTGATATGATCTGAGCAATCTCTGTAATTCTCATATTTTCAAAGCCAGCGTTGTAAATACCTTTAAGAGTGGGATTACAGAGCAAGTGAATATATACCTGGACCAAATCGTTGATATGGATATTTGGACGGTATTGCTCTCCTCCGAAGACCGTAATAGCACCATTAATTACTGCAGAAGCTGTGAGTATGTTGACCGCAAGATCTAGCCTCATTCTAGGAGAAACCCCACAAACTGTAGCTGGACGAACAATCTGAATCGAAAGCGCGTCTGAATACGACAAAAGCGTCCTTTCGGCAGCGATTTTACTTTTGTTATAGGTAGTCATCGGGAACAGCTCTAAATCTTCGGTCACTCGATCTATACTCTGAACACCGTATACGCTGCCCGATGAAGCGAAAATAATCCGTGGAGGTGCTTTAAGCCGCAGAGCCGCTTCAGCAAGCTTGTACACTGATGTCAGCGCTATATCCCAGCACAAAGCCGGATTCAAGCTAGAAGATGGATCGTTTGCTACTCCCGCAAAGTGAAATACGACGTCGACCCCTCGCAGATCTTGCGTGCATACGTCTCTCGCATCCTTGTTTAAAATCTTAAGGTCTTTGCCATGTGGTAGATAATCACCGAACCAAAATAAATCCAGTACCGAGACCGAGCATCCCAACTTTAGCAACTCCGCAACCAATGCGGTACCAACATAACCACCACCACCAATCACCAGACAACTATATTTATTCAATTTACATTACCTAATTCATCAAAGTTTTTTATTATGAAAACTTCTTTTTCTGATCTCCTTAGCTCCGAAAAAATTTTTGGATTTTCGGAAACACTCATTTCATTGCGATTCAAAAAAACCACTACCGAAGCAAAGGAATTCAATGCCGCGCGCACACCAGCCTCCGAATCCTCTACAATCATGGAGTCATCGCCTGATACTCCAAGCCTACTCAAAGACAGATCGAACGGGTCTGGATGGGGCTTGCTTCTTATTCCAAATTCGCCTTCATCATTTCCATCAACGATATCGTCAAAGAAGTCAGCTAAATTTGCAGCGTTTAGTAAAAGTCTGGCATTTTTACTTGAAGAACATAACCCAAATTTAATATTTTTCCCTGCAATACGATTTAAAAAGCGCACTGCGTCAGCAAAAAGCAATTGGTCGGCAGTTCGCTTATTAATTTCTCGCAAAAAATACTTATTTTTATTATTCGCAATTTCATCTATGAGGCTCAAACTTTTATCTGGCCAACCTCGATCAACTGAAACCTTGTATAACCCAGAAATGCGAGAACGCCCACTTAGTAAACGCTCATAATCAAAGTCCGAAAACTCAGAAGCTATAGGCAAATTAATCGACTTTTCATATTCAGAAATTGCCTTCATCCATGCTTGCATGTGTACTTTACTTGTATCAGTCAAAACTCCATCTAGGTCAAAAACAATAGCTTTTAGCTTACGTAAATTCATACTAAATCCTTCAGGTAAACTAAGTGTGTAATACTTGAGCTTTCAACTCCTTCAAGTAGCGCTTGCCACTGCTTTTTACTCATCAATGTTTCATGGGTAGGGTCGAATTTTTTAATTAGTGCCGAGTCAGACCCATTTCGTGAGCACTGAATTTCGATGTAAATAGTTCCGTCTTCGCGCGTCACATCGCAAAGTCTCAATAAAAGGCTCTTTACTTCATCTTCTCGGAGATGTGGCAACATTTCCTTTATAATTATTAGATCGAATTTTTCACTTGTATTATTTATAAAATCTAAAGCGTTGGCGCAAAGCAACTTGTCTTTTACAAGATGATGCGCGTTTTGTATAGCGTATTCGCTTAAGTCAACGCCGACTAAATTAGTATACCCTCTTAGGAAAAATTCAGTTAAAACATACCCCTTGGCACACCCTAATTCTAGTATTTTTGCAGACTCATTTAAGTGGCAGTGGTCTTCGATCACTTGAACACCCTCGAAAAATCTGCCGTCGTAGTTGTAAGCTCTGTAAGCAGCTGCAGCTGCTCCGCCGTCAAAATAATCTTTGCCAAAGGAGTGAAAGTTCGCTCCATATGTAAATTGTGACTTTGAAATTCTTGTGCGGCGCGCTGCAGCAGCTTGTAGCTGCAGCTCTTTAGTGATGGCTGGTAACAATAATGATTTTTCAAGGTAGTTAATAGCCATGATTCCCCCTCACTTGGACTGAAAACTGACATCAGGTGGCGGCGCTTTGTCAGCTCGTGGTCATCGTATCGTTTTAAGACAGCTTATTAACAGTATGTCATTTTTTGTTTTAAATGTTGTTTTCGAGCCTATCCAATTGAATTTCTGTATTGCATTCAAGTTTTTCTTATTCACATACAGCCCGCCCAAGGAATCGTAATCCAGCGCAGTCCCGAGTGATGCATTGAGATAACACACCTTTTAGTCATCCATTAGGTCCAATTTTGCATACAAATACCGTTAACAATTCGTATGCCGAGACGCCCAATGAAAGCTCTAGTCAAAAAACGTGCTGAAAAAGGTTTGTGGTTGGAGGACGTGCCCATCCCGGGAATTGCGGGAAACGAAGTCCTCATCAAAGTGCACAAGACTGCCATCTGTGGCACGGATGTTCACATTTTCAACTGGGATGACTGGGCGCAAAAAACCATTCAAACGCCAATGGTCAGTGGGCATGAGTACGCAGGCGAAATTGTAGAGATCGGCGAGAATGTCACCGGACTTTCGATCGGTGACATTGTGTCCGGCGAAGGTCACATTGTTTGTGGGCGATGCCGCAATTGTCTAGCCGGTCGCCTACACCTTTGCCCGAACACAAAGGGAGTCGGTGTAAACCGCGATGGCGCCTTCGCTGAGTACCTTGCGATTCCCGCGACAAATGTCTTCAGGCCTAGTATTTACATACCCAGCGATTTATTGGCTATCTTTGACCCTTACGGCAATGCAACCCATACAGCCCTATCATTTAACATGGTGGGGGAAGACGTCATCATCACGGGTGCTGGACCCATTGGCATAATGGCTGCCATGGTCGCTGGCCACTGCGGCGCGAGAAACGTGATTCTGACCGACGTAAACGGATACAGGCTAGACCTTGCCAAACGAATTGTGCCCAAGGTGCAACCAATCGATGTCAGTAAGCAACAAATTACCCGGGAATTCATGCAAAGCCTCGGAATACTTGAGGGCTTCGATGTGTGTCTAGAGATGTCCGGCTCACCAGTGGCATTCCGCGATGTGCTAGACAAAATGATCAATGGCGGCAACATCGCGATGCTCGGCATCATGCCGGACGATACGGGCATTAACTGGACCGACGTGGTATTCAAAGGTCTCAACATCAAAGGTATTTATGGCCGGGAGATGTACGAGACCTGGTATAAGATGGTGATGATGATTCAGAGCGGGCTCCCCGTGGAACGCATCATTACGCACCGACTTCACTACACCGAATTCCAAGAGGGCTTTGACATCATGCGCTCC
>MDTG01442388.1_pt1 | contig 10153 bp, 13 predicted proteins | sample 811421 | NCBI WGS metagenome assembly MDTG01 (sample SAMN05326645, study PRJNA326480) | marine metagenome | isolation source: seawater | place: Pacific Ocean: South East | collected 2011 | reverse complement strand
CGTCCGGCTTCAACACCATGCCCGCGCCGCCGCCAGCGGGCGTATCATCCACCGTGCGATGCTTGTCGGTCGCGAAGTCGCGGATCTGCACGGTCTCGCAAGACCAGTCCCCCCGCTCCATCGCCCGCCCCGCCAGCGACAGGCCGAGCGGGCCGGGAAACATCTCCGGGTAGAGGGTTAGGATGGTGGCGGCGAAGGTCATTCAGACCGGTTCTTCGCCCGGTTGCGCGCATAGGCATCGCCCAGCAAGCCCACGCCGAACCCTGTCACGGCGGTCAGCACGCCGATCACGTAGAAGGCCATTGCCCAAAGCACCGCCATGTTCTCGCACGGCTCCTCGGTCGGGCAGGTCATGTCGTAGGAGAACGTGATCCACAGCGCATAGGCGAAGCACGGCAGGCTGACGGGCAGCGCGGCGAGCGCGGCGTTCTTCAGGCTGCGGCTTTCGGGACGATAGTGGGCCAGCACGAAGCCGATGGGAAACGGCACGAGCACCACGGCGAAGAAGATCAGGAACTGGTCGGTCATGCCTCCAGCGTTAGGCAGGATTGCCCCTTTGCGCAATCAGCCTCGCACGGCGGAAGCGCGCCTCAGGCGCATTTCACGAATTCCACGCCGTCGCCCTCGATGTTCGCCCCGCCCACGTCGACGGGGTCGTAGCGCGCGTCCGTGGCGGGGCGCAGCACGGCGAGGCTATCGGGCCCGCGGCTTTCCAGCGGCATGTCGGGCAGCGGATCGTCCCAGTCGATGACCGGGTAATTGCCCAGCACCACGCGGCCCGTTTCGGGGGTGCCGTTGACGCTCGTCTCGATCACCAGCCGGTCGCCAGAGCCAGCGGTGATCTGGAAATCGGGCCGGTCGCAGTCGGCGTCCACGCCCTTGGCGACCCAGCTTCCAGTCACGTAGGCGCGGGTGAGCGCGATGCCGCCTGCGCGCGCCGGATCGCGGTCCCTCGCCGGGGGCTGCATCGTGTCGATGCTGCTGGGCACGATGGTGCCCTGCCCTTCCATGCAGAAGCTGGCCTCGGCCTGCTCGCCGAAGACTTCCACGTAATCGCCAACGGTTGCACCGTCGGTCTCGCCGGAGATTGCCCAGCGCTCTCCATCCGGCGTCACCAGCACCATGCACTCGGTGCCCTGCTCCAGCCGACCCTCGATCGCGAGCGCGCCCGCCTGCGCAGATGGGGCGGCGGCGATAGGATCGGTCTCGATAGCGGGAGTCGGTGCGCTGTCATCGCCCGGCGCGTCCGAACAGGCGGCGATGAGAGCGGCGGCGGAAACGGATATCCAGTGTCTCATGCCACTGCAACGTGGCGGACGCGCGGATGTTTCCGATCAGCCCTCGATCAGTTCGGGCTCGTCATTCTCGATCTGCGGCGCCGCGTCCTTGCCGCGCCCCAGCCGCGTGGTTGCATACCATGCGGGCGGCAGGCAGCAGACCGAGAGGATGACGAAAGTCAGCAGGACCAGGGCGACGACGCTGAGCAGGAATTCATCGTCGGCGACGTTGGCTTCGAGGAAAAAACCGCCGAAAGCGAGGCTCATCGGCAGGAAGGCGGCGAGGCCCGCGGCCCAGATGATGCGCGCCCGTTCCGCCATGCGCGGGAACAGCAGGTGCATGCCCAGCGCCAGCCCGGCGGACATGGCCGCGATCAGGAAAATGGTGAGCAGTACCCACAAGAACCACATGATGTTCGATCCCTCCAGCTTGTGTCCCGGCAGGTGTATTAGCGTGATAAAACGCCTGTCGCAAGGGCGCGCCTAGATATCGGCGAAATCGTCGGTGATGGTGAGGGTTGTCTCGTCCCAGGTGGGAACGGCCTCCACGCGCATCGGCACCATGAAGGTCTTGCCGTTTTCGCGCTTGATCTCGATCACGTCGCCCGCGCCGAAGTTCTGCACGTCGATCACTTCTCCCAGCGTCACGCCGCTCGTCGACACGGCGGCAAGGCCGATCAGGTCGGTGTGGTAATACTCGCCTTCCTCCAGTGGAGGCAGCGTTTCGCGGGGGACGGAGAGCGTGGTGCCGCGCAGGTTCTCGGCGGCGGTGCGGTTCTCGATCTCGGCAAAGCGCGCGATGGCGCCGCCCTTGTTGTCGTCGCGAACCTTTTTCAGGGTCAGGGTCGCCCCCGAACCGGAAGCATTGAACGACTTGTGCCCCTTCAGCGAGGCAAACCCATCGCCGAACAGTTTCAGGCGGACCTCGCCCGTCACGCCGTGCGCGCCGGTGACAGCAGCAAGCGTGACGGGACGGGTTCCGGACAAGATCAGCCTTCCGACTTCTCTTCTTCGGCAGCTTCCTCGGCGGGAGCTTCTTCAGCAGCGGCTTCTTCAGCGGGTGCTTCTTCTTCAGCCGGAGCAGCCTTGGCTTCTTCCTCGGCGGCCTTCTTGGCTTCCTCGGCTTCGGCAGCCTTGGCAGCCTTTTCCTCGGCGCGTTCCTTGGCAGCTTCGCCCGGCTCACCCTTCTTGGGGTTGTTCTTGGGCGCACGCTCCAGGATGCCGGCGGCATCGAGGAAACGGTGCACGCGGTCGCTCGGCTGCGCGCCAACGCTCAGCCAGTAACGCACGCGGTCCTCGATCAGCTTCACGCGATCTTCGGAATCCTTCGGCAGCATCGGGTTGTAGGTACCCAGCTGCTCCAGGTACTTGCCGTCACGCGCACGGCGGCTGTCGGCAGCCACGATGCGGTAGTACGGACGCTTCTTGGCGCCACCACGGGCGAGACGAAGAGAAATTGCCATTGTAACTTACCTTTCCAACTCAAATCTTTGAATAGTCTTATTTCTTCTTGAGAAAATCCTGCATTTCCGGGGGCAGCTGACCACCCGGCAATCCGGGCATTCCGCCACCGGGAAGGCCCCCGGGCAATCCGGGCGCGCCGCTGGGCGCACCGCCCGCGCCGCCACCGCCGCCGCCCATGCCGAACATGGCGGCAAGGCCCTTCATGCCGCCCATCTTGCGGATCTGCTTCATGGCGCGGCCCATTTCCTGGTGCATCTTGAGGATCTTGTTGACCTCCTGCACCGATGTGCCGCTGCCAGCCGCAACGCGCTTCTTGCGCTTGGCGTTGAGCAGCGCGGGGTTGGCGCGTTCCTTGGCAGTCATGGAGCCGATGATGGCATCCATGTGGACGAGGACCTTGTCGTCCATGTTGGCATTGGCCATCGCGGCCTTGGCCTTCTTCATGCCCGGCATCATGCCCGCCAGCATTCCCAGGCCACCCATGTTCTGCATCTGCTGCAACTGCTTGCGAAGGTCGTTCAGGTCGAACTTGCCCTTCATCATGCGGTTGGCGAGTTCCTCTGCCTCTTCGGCCTTAATCGTTTCCGCCGCCTTCTCGACCAGCGACACGACATCGCCCATGCCGAGGATGCGATCAGCCACGCGCGCCGGGTGGAAACGCTCGATCGCGTCCAGCTTCTCGCCCGTACCGGCGAACTTGATCGGCTTGCCGGTGACGGCGCGCATCGAGAGCGCGGCACCGCCGCGTGCATCGCCGTCCATGCGGGTGAGGACGACGCCGGTGAGCGGAACCTCGTCGGTGAAGCTCTGCGCTACGTTCACCGCGTCCTGACCCGTCAGCGAATCGACCACCAGCAGCACTTCGGCAGGGGTCGAGACTCCGGCGACGGCCTTCATCTCGGCCATCAGCGCTTCGTCGACGTGCAGGCGCCCCGCGGTATCAAGCAGCAGGACATCGACGTTCTGCAGCTTCGCGCTCTCCAGCGCGCGCTTGGCGATATCGACAGGCTGCTGGCCGGGCACGATCGGCAGGGTGGCGACACCGGCCTGTTCGCCCAGAACGGCCAGCTGTTCCTGCGCCGCCGGACGGTTGACGTCGAGCGAGGCCATCATGGCCTTCTTGCCCTGCTTTTCCTTCAGCAGCTTGGCGATCTTCGCGGTGCTGGTGGTCTTGCCCGAGCCCTGCAGGCCGACCATCATCACCACGGCAGGCGGGCGAACGTCGAGGTTGAGCGGCGGAGCTTCACCCGCGCCCGCATCCTCGCCGCCCAGCATGGCGATCAGTTCGTCGTTGACGATCTTGATGACCTGCTGGCCGGGGGTGACCGACTTCAGCACTTCCTGGCCGACAGCGCGTTCGGTGACGCGGGCAATGAAATCGCGCGCGACGGGCAGCGCCACGTCGGCTTCCAGCAGGGCGACCCGCACTTCGCGCATGGCATCGCGCACGTCCTGCTCGGCCAATGCCCCGCGACCACGCAGGCGGTCGAAGACATTGTTCAAGCGATCGGACAGCGTATCGAACATGCGCTACTTAAACTCCTGTGCGAGCCAAACCGGCCCAAACGCGAAAAACGCCGGCGGACGAAAACTCGTCGGCCAGCGTGAGCCCCAAAAGTGAATGGCGGCCCGCTAAATCAGAACACCGCGCTTGTCGCGAGGTGCGTATCAAATGCTTCGATGGTGGAGCCTAGCGGGATCGAACCGCTGACCTCAACACTGCCAGTGTTGCGCTCTCCCAGCTGAGCTAAGGCCCCTTAACCATCGATATGCAGCATCTTATCAGATGCCGTTTCCCTGTGCCAGTGGAAGCCCATCGGCGTCGGGAGGTGGCCCTTTATGAGAGGCGGGCTTGCGGTGCAAGCCCTAATTTTTGTTTAGCCCCTCAAGCGCCGGGCGCGGGCCGTCCGGCCCGCTTGGCTTTCCTCGCATAAGCTCGGGCGCGCGTTCGCGCTTGCGGCCGCTTCGCGCCCGTCTCCCGCGCGAACTGCTATGGGCGGCGCAAGCTTCGGTCAGCCTGACGCTGACCGCAAGACCGAACGGCCGCCCGCAGCGGGCGCAGCTTGCTGCGCGCCTAGCGAGGACGATCCGGCGGAGGCCGGATCGCAAATCAAACTCCTAGCTATCTTCTTCCTTCTCGTCGTCGCCGGTGTCGACGCCAAGGTCGTCGTCGCCGCCAAGGTCGACGTCGTTATCGGGCGAATCGTCGTCGTCGTCGATATCGTCCAGATCGTCATCGGCGAGATCCGAATCGGAATCCTTCTTGTCGTCCTTCTTCTCTTCCTCGAACGGGATCGGCTGCTTCGTCTTCAGCACCGGTTCGGGCGTCCACTCGTTGCCGCATTCGATGCAGGTGACCGGGTCTTCCTTGCCCAGGTCATAGAAGCGTTCGCCGCATTTGGGGCAGGTGCGCTTGGTGCCCCATTCTGCCTTCGCCATAAGTAAATCCTTGTTGCGTCCGGCCCGCCCATGATCGGGACGACCGGGTAAATAGCGTTCTTTGCGTTTCGGAGTAGCCCCTGAATCGCGAGCGGGCGCGCCTTGCCATAGGGCCATGCCGCTGTCAAAGCACCGCGCCGACACACGATGAGATAGGCAGTACCTTGAGTCATTCCAACCCGCCCTCGCCCAAACGGTTTTCCGGCTCCGGCCCGCTGACCGGACGCATCCGCGTGCCGGGGGACAAGTCCATCAGCCACCGCTCCATCATGCTGGGCGCGCTGGCCGTGGGCGAAACGCGCGTAACCGGCCTGCTGGAAGGCGAGGATGTATTGGCCACCGCCGCCGCCATGCGCGCAATGGGCGCGAAGGTGGAGCGCGGCGAAGACGGCACCTGGCGCATCAATGGCGTGGGTGTGGGCTCGCTGCTGCAGCCGCAACAGGCGCTCGATATGGGTAATTCGGGCACCAGCACTCGGCTGCTGATGGGCCTGGTCGCCAGTCACCCGATCACCGCGATGTTCACCGGCGATGCCAGCCTGTCGAAGCGTCCGATGGGCCGGGTGATAGACCCACTCTCGCAGATGGGCGCATCGTTCGAGGCCAGCCCCGGCGGCCGCCTGCCGCTGATGCTGCGCGGGATCTCGCCCGCCGTGCCGATCACCTATCGCCTGCCCGTTGCATCCGCGCAGGTGAAAAGCGCCGTGCTGCTGGCGGGCCTCAACACCGCGGGCACCACCACGGTGATAGAACCGGTGCCCACCCGCGACCATTCCGAGCGGATGCTGCGCGGTTTCGGTGCCTCGCTGGAGGTTGGCGAAGAGAACGGCGAGCGCATTATTCGGATTCACGGCGAGGCGGACCTGAAGCCGCAGGACATCGTCGTGCCCGGCGATCCGTCGTCCGCCGCCTTCTTTGCCGTTGCCGCCCTGCTCGTGCCGGGAAGCGACCTCGTGATCGAGAACGTTGGCCTCAATCCCACCCGCGCCGCCTTGTTCGACGTGCTGCGCAACATGGGCGGGCAAATCGAGGAGCTGGACCGGCGCGAAGTCGGCGGGGAGCCGGTGGCGGACCTGCGCGTGCGCCATTCCGCGCTGAGCGGCGTCGAGGTCGATCCCGCGGTCGTGCCTGCGATGGTGGACGAGTTTCCCATCCTGTTCGTCGCCGCCGCGCTGGCGCAGGGCACCACGACCACGTCCGGCCTCGAAGAACTGCGCGTCAAGGAATCGGACCGTATCACCGCCATGGCGAATGCCCTGACGCTGGCAGGCGCGCGGGCGGAAGAGCGCGAGGACGGCCTCGTGATCCACGGCACCGGCGGCGACCCGCTGCCGGGTACGCCCGCAGGCGCGGAAGTGACCACCCACCTCGACCACCGCATCGCCATGGCCATGGCCGTGGCGGGCCTTGCCAGCCGCGAAGGCGTGGCGGTTGACGATACCGCGCCCGTCGCCACCAGCTTTCCCACGTTCGAGACCTTGCTGGCGAAGGCTACAGGCACCAGCTAGGCTACAATCGAAACGAAAGGCCCCGTCCACGATCATGTCCATGACCAACCGATCCTTCCGCCGCTTCGTCGCCCCCGCCCTGCTCGCGCTGGCCGCCTGCTCCAGCGCCGCACAGGCCGCGACCTACACCATGTTCAAGGACCCGAACTGCGGCTGCTGCGACCACTGGGCCGATCACGTGCGCGAAGGCATGGAGACAGAAGTCGCCGTGACGCAGAGCACCGACATGGCTGCCGTGAAGGACGAGCACGGCGTGCCTGCGCAGCTTCGCTCCTGCCACACCATGATCGTCGATGGCTACGTGATCGAGGGCCATGTGCCTGCCGCCGAGATCGAACGGCTGCTGGCCGAGCGCCCCGAAGGCGTGCGCGGCCTTGCCGTGCCCGGCATGCCCATTGGCTCCCCCGGCATGGAAATGGGGGACCGCACCCAGCCCTACCAGGTGATTGCCTTCGGCGATGCGGGCATGTCCGTCTTCGCAAGCTACGAGTGACCCGAGCCTGAAATGGGTCCGGAACTCGACGTCTTCGCCTTCATCGGCTTCATCGGCACTGCCTGCATCATCGGCGCCTATTTCTACCTGACGGCGGTCGACAAGCCGAACCCGTGGCTGCTGCACGGCACGAACCTCGTCGGCGCTGCGTTGCTGTTCACCTCACTGCTGAAACACACAAACTGGCCCAGCCTGATCCTGGAAGGGTTCTGGGCCGCCATCGCCATCTGGGGCCTCACCAAGGCGCTGCGCGGTCGCAGGCGCACCGAAGAAGGAGCGCGCGAGGCATGATCATCGCCGTCGACGGACCCACGGCCTCGGGCAAGGGCACCATTGCCAAGGCGCTGGCGAAACACTTCGGCCTGCCGCACCTCGATACGGGGCTGCTCTACCGCGCGGTGGGCTACCAGGTCTCGCTTTACGACGGCGATCCCGACGATCCGGCCGAGGCGCTGGCCGCCACGCGGTTTGCCGACGAACTGCTTGGCCATCCGGAATTGCGCAGCGAGGCGACGGGGGGCCTCGCCAGCCGCGTTTCCGTCCATCCCGGCGTGCGCAAGGCGCTGCTGGAGCGGCAGCAGGCTTTTGCGGGACAACCCGGCGGCGCGGTGCTGGACGGACGCGATATCGGCACCGTCATCGCTCCCAATGCGGACGTGAAGCTGTTCGTCACCGCCAGCGTGGAAGCGCGGGCGCAGCGACGCTGGCAGGAAATGCGCGACCGGGGCGAGAGCCACACGCTGCTGGAAATCGAGGAAGACCTGCGCCGCCGCGACGAGCGTGACAAGAACCGCGCGGCAGCGCCGCTGGTGGTGCCTGACGATGCCTACGTCCTCGACACCACCGCGCTGGACAAGGACGCCAGCATCGCCGCCGCCATCGATGCCGTGCTGGAGGCGACCGGGCAGAAACCCTGCCCCTAGATCACATCGCGCCGATAGTCTCCGGGGGCGGTCCCGGCGGCTGCGGCAGGTCGATATCGTGACGGTGGTTCCATATCTCCACGATCTTGCCTTCGGGATTGAAGCGGAAGACGTTGATGATCGGCACATTCTCCACACTGGTCATGCCCATTTCAGCCGCCTCCGGCGAGGCATCGAGAGAAATGGTCCAGCGCGTTGCCACCATGTCGCCATCGGCCATCTGCCAATCGATCTCGCCGCTGAGGTCGCCGAAGCTGTGAAACAGGTCGGCGACGTTCTTCTGCTCGATGGCCGGTTCGGTCACGTTCTTGCGATCACCGATATCGTGGACGACATATTCGTCGGCGACGAATTCGGCATAGGCATCGGTATTGTCGGAGAACCATAGCTCCTCGTAGAAAGCGCGGGCGGTCTCCTTGTTGCGCTGCTCGACGGGGTCGTTACCCCCGGAGGCAGTGTTTTCAGTCGCCGCGCCGCAGGCTGCAAGCACCATGCCTCCGGCGATGATCCCTGTGACATTCCTCATACCATGTCCCCCTTGTGCAAGTGGTTCAGCGCGTCTCCACCTCACGGCGCAGCCCTTTCATCAAGCCTAGCGCAAACAGCCCCTCCACCACTAAGAACAGCGGCCCGACGAGGAAGCTGCGCAGATCGTCCACGAACGCCGGTTTGCGCCCCTCGAACTTGTGCCCGACAAGCTGGAACACCCAGCCGACGACGAACATCGCGATCCCGCCGCCGAGCCATACTGCGGTTGAAATGGAAGCGATCTGCGCTCCTGCGACGACGAAGAGGGCCAGCAGCGCGGTCATCAGCAGACCCAGCTTCAGATCGAGACTGAGATACCAGCCCGCCGCAAGGACCGCCGCGACCAGCGAAAGCGGAACCGCGGTGCCGGGAAGCGGAAGCTGCCACGGGGCCAGCAGGGTCGTGATGGAGAGCACGATCAGCGGAATGCCGACCACGTGGGTCAGCACGTTGCGATGATCGTGGTGGTAATCGCGATACTTCGCGAGCTGCCATGCAAGGCCGTTCTCAGTCGTCATTTGCCTGTCCTACACCGAAATTGGAACGGCACAAAACAAGCCATGACGACACCCCGCGCCCACCTTTCCCGGAAGCCCTTGGACCGCGCAGAAATGCGGGAGCGGTTTTCTGCTTCAGGACAGTGTTCCATGTGTTCCAGGTTAGCGCCTGCCAGCCCTCCCCCGGAGTCGCTTTCGCCTTGCCAAACTGCGCATTTTCGCATAGGCGCGCGCTCGTTCGACGGACGGATCACATGTCCGCGAGCGTGATTGCCAGCATGGTCGGTTTTCCACCGGGGCGCAACGACGCCTTTGCCAGCTGCTTTCCCGCCCGCCCTCATGCCATTCGAAGAGCGCCTGTGCCGGTATTCGGCCGCATGGGCAGTTCGGCCCTTTGGCCCGCTTCTCGCAATCCCGCGAGGCGCGGAGAAAAGACCCCCGGATCAACCGGGTGGCCGGAAAAAACGTGAAGTAGGAACCTAGAAACATGGCAACCTCTGCCAATCCCAGCCGCGACGATTTCGCGGCTCTCCTTGACGAACAGCTCGGCGGTGCCGAGGGCGGCTTCGAAGGCCGCGTGGTCAAGGGCACCGTTACCGCAATCGAAAACGGCATGGCCGTTATCGACGTTGGCCTGAAGAGCGAAGGCCGCGTCAACCTCAAGGAATTCAGCCGCGTCGACGGCGAGCACGGCCTCAGCGTCGGCAGCGAAGTCGAAGTCTTCGTCGACCGCGTGGAAAACGCCGACGGCGAAGCCATGCTGAGCCGCGACCGCGCCCGCCGCGAAGCCGCGTGGGACAAGCTGGAAAGCGAGTTCGGCGAAGGCAAGCGCGTGGAAGGCCGCATCTTCGGTCGCGTGAAGGGTGGCTTCACCGTCGATCTCGACGGCGCCGTGGCCTTCCTCCCCGGCAGCCAGGTCGACATTCGTCCCGTGCGTGACGTGACCCCGCTGATGGACGTGCCGCAGCCCTTCCAGATCCTGAAGATGGACCGTCGCCGCGGCAACATCGTCGTCTCGCGTCGT
>MDTG01433784.1_pt1 | contig 10153 bp, 9 predicted proteins | sample 811421 | NCBI WGS metagenome assembly MDTG01 (sample SAMN05326645, study PRJNA326480) | marine metagenome | isolation source: seawater | place: Pacific Ocean: South East | collected 2011 | reverse complement strand
TAGTTTTAAAAATGAAGATTTCAATTCTTTTACCTTATAAGGAAAACTTTTCACCTTTATACCCAGGAGCAGTATCATTGTTTATAAACTCAATGAATAAACTAAGTTTATATAAGAATAAGATTACTGTATATGGTTCTACAAATCTAAAAGAAAAATTTTCCTCAAACTATGTAAATATTGAATTAAGAAAAAGTTTTTTAAAAAGTCAAACGCGGGATTATGTTAATAAATTTGTTGAATTACATAAAAATCAAAATACAGATATAATTGAAATACACAATAGGCCCAATTATATTGAGTTTTTAGGATCATTAAACTCAAAAAAAGTTTTATATTTCCATAATGACCCTATATCAATGATTGGATCAAAATCACCGTTTGAAAGAAAAGAATTAATACGAAGCTGTGCAAAAATAATTTTTAATAGTGAATGGTCGAAGAAACAATTTTTAAAAAAACTTGATAAATTTTATCATAAATCAGAAAAATTGGAGGTAATACATCAATCTATAAACAAAGAGAGTGTAGACATTAATAATAAAGAAAAATTAATTACATTTGTTGGGAAACTTAATTCTGCTAAAGGATATGATTTATTTGGTAAGTCGATTATAAAGATATTAGATAAGCACAAGGATTGGAAATCAATTGTTATAGGTGACGAACCAAGAGAAAAATTAATATTCGAACATAAGAATCTTAGAGTTTTGGGTTTCCAAAACCACAGTAAAGTTTTAAATATTTTTAAGAAAACAAGCATTGCAGTTGCATGCTCAAGGTGGGAAGAGCCATTTGGAAGAACAAGTTTAGAGGCATCAAGTCGAGGTTGTGCAGTAATAGTGTCAAATAGAGGAGGTCTTCCAGAAACGATAACGAATGGTATTATCGTAAGAAATTTAAGTATCAAAAATTTATATAATGCTATCGATAAATTAATAATCAATAAAAATCAAAGAATTAACCTACAAAAATCCTCATTAAAAAATTTTTACCTAACAGATGAGTACATTTGCAAAAAAATTGATAATTACAGAGAAAAAATCTCAAGCCTTAGATTAAATTTTAACGGCTCTTTAAGGCATAAAAAATTAAAGATTCTACACGTAACAAACTTTAATGAAAGACATAATGGAAGATTGTTTTATAACACAGGAAAAAGAATTAACAACGGTCTTATTAGATTAAATCATAGTGTTTTAGAATTTAGTGATAGAGATATTGTTAGTTATTATAGGAGTATAAATGATATTAGTGGTTCAAAAAGGTTAAATAAAAAACTCATTGAAGTAATAAGCAATTATGTGCCGGATATGATTATTCTTGGACATGCTGATTTAATTAAAAAAGATACATTAAGTTTTATTAAAAAAAATTATCCAAATATAAAAATTTCTCAATGGTTTTTGGATAGAATGGATACTCAATGGATTAGTAACAAAAAAAGATTTTTAGATAAAATAGATATGATGGATGCAAGTTTTTGTACAACTGAACCTAAGTCCCTTAATATACCTTCTAAGTATAAAGTTTACTATATACCTAATCCGGTCGATGAATCCTTTGAAAAGTTAGAAAATTACAAAAATAAAAATTTTAATAATGATGTTTTTTTTGCAATGAGCCATGGTGTTCATAGAGGGGTATTAAAAAAAGGTAAGTTTGATCAAAGAGAAAATTTTATCAACAAACTGATTTCTGTTACTCCCAATATAAGATTCGATTTATATGGAATGAATGGTGTACAACCGGTCTGGGCCGACAACTATCTTTTAGCAATCTCACAATCAAAAATTGGTTTAAATCTAAGCCAAGGAAGACCAGCAGAACTTTATTCTAGTGATAGATTTGCTCAGTTAATTGGAAATGGCTTACTTGTAATGGTTGATGAAAAAACAAAAATTGGAAACTTTTTTAAAAAAGATGAAATTATTCTTTATAAAAATATTAAGGATTTATCTGCAAAAATTATTAAATTCAGTAATGACAATAAACTAAGATGCAAAATCGCAAAAAAAGGTAGGGACAAATATTTTAAATATTTTAATTCTACGATTGTAGCTGATTTCATTATTAATAAAACTTTAGGAATAAACAAAAAATTTTATTGGGAAGATAATTAAATGTTTTCGATAATTATCCCAACATTTAATAACTTGGCTTATTTGAAATTATGTATTGAGAGTATAAAAAAAAATTCAAAATATAATCATCAAATAATTACTCATATTAACATTGGAGAAGATGGAACTAAGGCTTATATTCAAAATATTGGTCTTGATTATACATACACAGATTATAATGCAGGAATATGCGAAGGTATGAATTCTTCAGCAAAAAAAGCAAAATATGAATATATTTTATATGCCCATGATGATTTTTACTTTTGTCCAGGTTGGGATATAGAATTAAAAAAAGAAGTTGACAAAATAGGTCATAATAAATTTTATATATCTGGAACTATGATCGGTGCGTCTGGAGAAAACTCACTTGATTGTGGTACTAATATTAATAATTTTGATGAGAAAAAATTGTTAGAAAATTTTAAAAAACTTAATTTTCATGATTTTCAAGGATCTACATGGGCTCCACATTTAATTCATAAAAATTTATGGAACAAAGTGGGTGGTTTTAGTGAAGAGTTTTACCCAGGTACAGGTTCAGATCCAGATTTAAACATGAAGTTATGGAGAGAGAATGTAAGAATTTTTAAAGGATTAGGCAAGTGTTTAGTATTTCATTTCGGATCAGTTGTTACAAGAAGAGATAATAAAAATAGCAAAATCAAAACGGAGTCTGGCAACAAAGGTAATAAAATTTTTCTTTTAAAATGGGGAATAACAATAAAATTTTTTAAGAAATTTTATCTTAAATCTAATACTCTTTATATTTCTGAATTAAAAGACCCTAAAAAGGATATAAATTTTTTTTATAACTTATTAATGTGTAAAATAAATTTTTTATATGTAAAATATATTTATAAGTTTAAAAAATAATCATCTTTTTTTTATAAATAATATATCTAAATACATAATGTTTTTTATGAAAGGATAAAAATTCTTGTAGTTAACCTTTGCAAATTTGTTCTTTTTATAAAAAACTAAGTTATAATTGTTTTCTTTAAAAAGAGAGATAAATTTTTTTAAGTTAAAAAAATATAAATAAACAGTTTGAGGCAGTATATTTGTTTGCTTGACTATCAATTTGTCTTTACGAATATCGTCTTTAAAAAATGTTGTACCTGAAAAAAAAATATATTTAGGTTTATTTAAAAAAATTTTTTTTAAAAAACTGTCATAGTTTTTAAAATATTGAATTGAGGACCCGAAATAGACACAATCTAAATTCTTTAATTTTGGTAGATTAGTTACTGGAAAAAAATTTTTCATTTTAAATTTTTTTTTAATAAATTTGAAAACATCAATTATACTTTTAAAATTTAAAACATAATAATTTTTTACATTTAATTTATTGTTTAATTTAAGATATAAGTCAATATTATCACCACCTATATCAAGATAATTAATTTTCTTTTTTTTAAATAATTTTTTAAGAAAAATATCCATATCCATTTTTGTATTAAATTTAATTAATTTTTTAGTAGCATCAAAATTTTCTACTAATTCAATTTGTTCATTTAGTTTTATATAGATTGGGTAAAAATTTTTCGGTAAAATTTTCAAATTAGTTGGTACAAAAAAAATTCCATATCTTCTTAAAAGTTTTCTATTAATAGTTTTCGGAAAAAATCTAGTAAATTTTTTTAATAAAAGATTATTTAAAAACTCATAATTCATTTAAAACTCGATTTTACACTTTTTTTTTGAATAAAAACTTAATAAACCTGTTAGCCTAGACTTATTTAAAAGAAACTTTTCTTTACTTAGAAAATAAAATGCGAATATTTTTAGTGTGAGCTTAATCGACGATTTTAGCGCTAATAAAAAAATTAATATCTTATTATAATGTTTATTCAAAAAATAATACTTTGACCATTCCCAGTGCCATTTTTTAAAACATTCATAATTTAGTGTTTTTATACTTATTGATCCATCAAAATGACTTGCTCTAAGATTTTCAATTAAATATATCTTTTTTTGAAGTTTAAAACACTGATGAAAAAAATCATCTTCTTCAAAAAACATAAAAATATTTTCATCGAATTGAATTCCTTTGTCAAATGTTAGTTCTTTATTTATTAGCATAATTGAACCACTTACAAAAAATACATTTTTAATATTCATTGATTTTTTTTCAACAAAGTTAAGTTTAAAAAAAAGTTTATTATAATAAAATCTTATTAAAGATAAATTTCCTGTTTTAATAATTTGTCGATCATTATAAAAACCATCAATTTTTGGAGCTATTACCGCAAAATCTTGAATTTCCATAATTGCGTTACCTAAAATTTCGAAAAAATTTTTAGATAAAATTGTATCTATATCTAAGTATAAAACTAATTTAGTGTTAGCATTTTTAAGACCACAATTAATTCCTGCTCCATTACCTAAATTAATATTTTTAATTACTTTGATATCTAGATTCTTTGGTACTACAAGATTCTCAAATGTAAAATCATGCGAATGATCTATTATTATTATATTAGTATCAATTTTAATGCTATCTAAACATAATTGAAGTTTCCGTTTATCACATTTATAGTTGACTAAAACAACAGTTAGATTCATAGAATAATTAGTATAGAAAAATAATAATATTGTTAAAGAAATTAATTCATATATTACTAATTTTAATGGTTTTAATGTCGTATATGGATAAAATCTAAATTTATTTCAATTTGACAAAATAATATTTATCATTAGTTTTGAATTATTCAGTTTAAATTCATTTAATTAAAATACTTAATACATGAAATTAATTAAAACAAAAATCAAAGATTTAATTATCCTTAAATCTCAGATATTCAAAGACAAAAGGGGATTCTTAAGAGAAGTTTTTAGAAAAGACATATTAAATAAAAATTTTCCTTTTGATATAATGTCTTATTCCAAAAAAAATGTTTTGCGCGGGCTTCATTTCCAGATTAAATTTCCACAAGCTAAATTAATAACTGTTACACATGGCAAAGTTTTAGATGTTGCTGTGGACTTGAGAAAAAACTCAAAAACTTTTGGCAAATATTTTTCAATTATTATAAGTCAGAATGATGATTTTTCATTTTATATTCCAGAAAATTTCGCACATGGCTTTGTTTGTTTATCAAAATCATGTACAATTAATTATAGATGTTCAAGATTTAGAGACGAAAGATATGAAAAAACTCTTGCTTGGAATGACCCCGACATAAATATTAATTGGCCAATAAAAAACCCTATATTATCTGACAAAGATAAAAATAAAAATCAATCACTAAGAGAATTATTTAATTTGTAAAATGTTAAAAAAAAAACTTAAGATTTACAAAAATAATACAGGTTTTCTTGTTCCAATTTCGTTTAAAAAAGATATTCCATTTAAACCTAAGCGTGTCTTTATTATACATGGAAAAAAAAATTCAATAAGGGGCGAGCACGCACATTACAAATGTTTTCAATTATTAGTACCATTATATGGATCAATGATAGTTGAATATGAAAATAGAAGTGGGAAATTTAAAACAAATTTATCTTTAAAAAAAACTAATTTTTTATTATTAAAACCTAAGACCTGGTGTAAAATTAAATTTAATACAAGTGAGTCAAAATTAATGGTTTTTTGTAATAGAGAGTACGAATTTTCTGATTATATAGAAAAATATTCAGATTTTTTAGAAATAATAAACAGATAATGAACTTATTGATAACAGGATGTTGTGGACATATTGGATCATATTTAGTTAAAAACGTTCATAAAATTAAGAACATAAAAAAAACGATTATTATTGACAATTTAAAATCTACTCAAATCAATTCTTTATTTAGATCTGAAAAAAAAAGTAACCTTAAATTTTATCAATTTGATATATCTCATAAAAATACTTTAAATAAGTTTAAGAAGATTGATTATATAGTTCATCTAGCATCCATGACGAATGCAGAGGGAAGTTTTGCAAAAAGAAATGAAATGTATAAAAATAATATAGGATGTATGAAAAACGTAATTAATTTTTGTAAAAAAAATAAATGTAAATTAATTCATATTTCATCGACAAGTGTATACGGAAAACAGTCTTCTTTAGTCGATGAAAATTGTGAAAAAAAATTTTTAAAACCCCAATCACCTTATGCTGATATTAAACTTATAGAGGAACAGATGCTGGAGAAAGCTTCAAAAGAGATTAAATACGTAACTTATAGGTTCGGAACCATTTCTGGAGTTTCGAGTGGAATGAGATTTCACACGGCCGTAAACAAATTTTGCTTAAACGCTGCTTTGAATAAAGATATTACAGTTTATAAAACTGCTCTTAACCAATATAGACCTTATTTATCTTTAAAAGATGCCTTTAAAGTCATTAAATTTACAATTGAAAATGATTTATTTAAAAATGATATCTACAATGCTCTTTCAGAAAATTGTACAGTAAAACAAATACTAGAAAAAATTAGGAAGTATAAAAAAAAAATAAAAGTTAAATTTGTTTATTCAAAAATAATGAATCAATTATCGTATCACGTTGATAAACGAAAATTAGATAAAGAAGGCCTATATTTAAGTAGTAAAATTATTAATGATATAAAAGATACCATGAAATTACTTAAAAATTTGTAGATGATTTGCAAAATAACAAAAAAAAAAATTAAACCTTTTATGTCTTTTGGCAAAATGCCAATTGCTAACGGCTTTTTACATAAAAAAGATTTTAAAAAAGAATTTTTTTTTAAAATGGAGGTTGGTTTTACAAAAGATATTTCTTTATTTCAACTAAATGATCATCCAAAACCTAAATTAATGTTTAATAGTAATTACCCGTTTTTTACATCTAGCTCAAATTATATGATTAAACATTTCGAAGATTACTCAAAATGGATCAAAAAAAATTATTTTAATAATGTTAAGAATATTATCGAAATTGGCTCTAATGATGGAACTTTTTTAAAAAATTTTAAATCCAAAAAGATAAATATTTTAGGTATAGAGCCATCAAAAAATGTCGCCGCCGTTGCTAGGAAAAATAAGATAAATACTATTAATAAATTTTTTTCATTAAAAACTGCAAATAGTTTGAAAAAATTTATAAATAAAACTGATATAATTTGTGCCGCTAACGCAATTTGCCATATACCTGATTTACCAGATCTGATCAAAGGTATTGATAAATTATTATCTAAAAAAGGTATTTTTATATTTGAAGAACCTTATCTTGGTTCCATGTATAAAAAAACCTCATATGATCAAATTTATGATGAACATATCTTTATGTTTTCAGTTTCTTCAATAAAAAAAGTTTTTGAATTATATGATTTTGATTTGATTGATGTTCAAAAACAAAAAACTCATGGTGGATCAATGCGTTATGTAATTGCAAGAAAAGGTGAATATAAGATTAAAAATGTTGTTACAAAAAGTTTGATAAGTGAAAAAAAAGCAAATATTGACAATTTTAAAGGTTGTTTAAATTTTAAAAAAAAATGTGAAATTTCAAGAAAAAAGTTAAAAAATAAAATTATTTCTATTATTAAGAAAAAGAAAAATATTGCTGGTTATGCCGCAACATCAAAGAGTACAACAATACTAAATTATTGTGGTATCGATAATAGACACATAGATTTTATTTGTGACACAACAAAAGATAAAATTGGCAAATTTACTCCCAAAACTCATATTCCGATTGTTAATGTAGACTATTTCAGAAAAAATTTACCTGATTATACATTTCTATTCGCATGGAACCACAAGGATGAAATTTATAAAAAAGAAAAAAAAATCCTAAAAAAAACTATTTGGATAGCACACATTGATATTTAAAAATGATTAATTTTTGGTCTTTTGAGAAAGAATATAGAAGATATAAGCCAGCGTTTAATAGAATTTTTAATGATACCTTAAAGAACGGACTAATTTTTTTCGGCCCAAATCTAAATAAATTTGAGATTAAATTCACAAAAAAATATAAATCAAAATATGGGGTTGCTGTAAAAAGTGGCACAGACGCATTAATGATATCACTAATGGCATTAGATTTAAAAAAAGGTGATGAAGTAATAACTGCATCAAACACTGCTATTCCAACTATTTCAGCAATAGTAAACTCTGGAGCAAAACCTGTTTTAGTTGATATTAAAAAAGACTATTTAATAGATACAAATAAAATTGAAAAAAAGATAACAAAGAAAACAAAGGTAATCATTCCGGTACACTTATATGGACAATCTTGTGATATGGATGAAATAATGAGAATTTCGAAAAAATACAAATTAAAGATAATAGAAGATTGTGCTCAAGCCCAAGGTGCAAAATATAAAGATAAATTTGTTGGTACATTCGGTTCATTTGGATGCTTTTCTTTTTATCCAACAAAAGTTCTAGGTGGGTATAGTGATGGTGGATTTATTTTAACAAATAATTTCAAATTTTATTCGTCAATTAAGAAGATTAGATTTTACGGTATTGATACAGTTAATAAAAAGAATAAGTTTTATAACAAGTACTATTCAAATGTTCATGGTCTTAATTCTAGATTAGACGAGATTAATAGTAAAATTCTTGACTATAAATTGGACAAAATTGATAACTTTATTTCACGTAGAAGATCGATAGCGAAACTTTATAATAATGAATTAAGAAACACCTCATTAATACTTCCAACTATAAATAAAGATAAATTTGATGTTTATCATTTATACACAGTTTTTCATAAAAAAAGAAATTTTATTGTAAAGAAATTATTGCAACAAAAAATTAAAACCAGAGTAATTTATCCCTTCCCAATACATAAAATGAAAGGCTACTCGATTTTCTTTAAAAAAGATAAACACAAGATTTCAGAAATCGCATCTAAAGGTATATTTTCTTTACCCTTATACCCTGAGTTGAGTTTAAAAAAAGTAAGAACAATTTGTGAAACTTTGAAAAAGATAATGAAATCTTTAGATTCTTAAATCTAGCAGATTTAAAACTATTTTTTTATTCATATCTTAATTTTACTTAGCGCATTGTTTTTGAATATATTTGCTTCTCTTATGTATCTCCTTACCATTTGAGTAGTTTTATGACCAGTCATTGCCATTATACTTCTTTCATCCGCACCTGACTCTGCTGCTACAGTAGCAAATCCTGCTCTTAAACTGTGGCCTGCAAAGTTTTTATTTTCTATACCCGCTAAGTTTAAATATTCTTTAATTAACAATACCACTGATTGATCTGTCAATCTCTTTTCTGTCAATAATGAACCTTTAGAAAATCTTCTAAAAATAGGTCCAGATTTAATCTTTGAAACTTCTAACCATTTTTTAAGACTAGCAACTGGACAATAAATTTCATTTGAGAAATAGGGTAGGCCCTTCATCATCCCTTCTCCAAATTGATCTGTTTTTGATCTTCTAATAATTATTTTAAGGCCCTCAGGCACAAACTCTAAATCCTCATGGTCTATAGAAATTAGCTCAGTTCTTCTAAAACCACCTCCAAACCCAATTAGTAATATTGATCTGTCTCTTAATTTTTTGATTTCCTCACACTTTTGTTGATCTATTACATTAATTATAGATTTTAAATGATTGATTAATATAGGTTTTTTGCCTTTTTGAATACTCCCTTTCACTCTTTTGATTCCTAATAAGTTCTCAGTGATAATTGGATGTTTTGTATCTAAATAATGGCCTTTAAGCTTATGAACCATGCTTATTGATACCAATCTTCTTCTGATCGTGCTAATTTTAGAATTTTTTGATAGATGGGTAAGGTATATAGAGACTACTTTTGGCTCTGATGGTAATGAACTCAGTCCGTGCTTTGCACAAAAAGCCCCAAAATCTTTAAAATCAGATTTGTAAGCTCTTAATGTATTATTAGCTTTAGAACTTTTAAGATTGTTTAAAGTTGCTTCATGAAGAGACTTAAGATCTGTAGTTAATTTATTCATAATTACTATTGATAACAATTAATTATCATTAGTAATAATATAAGCCATTTAAGATGTCAAGTAAATAAGTTAATTTGTTTTTATGTTAAAATATATAATTTTAGCTTTAGCAGTTATTATAATAGTTTT
>MDTG01380453.1_pt1 | contig 10153 bp, 11 predicted proteins | sample 811421 | NCBI WGS metagenome assembly MDTG01 (sample SAMN05326645, study PRJNA326480) | marine metagenome | isolation source: seawater | place: Pacific Ocean: South East | collected 2011 | reverse complement strand
TATGGTTGATGGCTTTCCTTCGACTGACGTCATTTTGCCCGGTTCGGTTGTTTACGTAAACGGTAGCTCAGTAAATGTGTCAGATCAAGCAACACTCGCTACGAGCTTTGTTTTTGAAGAGCCACTATACTTAAAAGGCAACCGTGACTATGCGATCGTAGCTATCACTAACTCACCAGATTATCAAATATTTATTGCGCAAATCGATGAATTTGAAATAGGAACTACTGCAGGCCGGGTTGCTAAAAATCCTGCACTAGGTACACTATTCTATTCTCAAAACGGTGGAACATTTACACCGTCACAAGAGCAAGACTTAACTTTTGAAATCTTTAGAGCAAAATTTGACACATCAAGTGAAGGTTCAGCGATATTACAAAATGCTGAGCTGCCCTTAAAACTTTTAGACATAGATCCTATTACAGTTACTAAAGGTAGTAATTCAGTTACAGTGTTCGATCCTGGACATGGATTTGTTGTCAATGATCCTGTACGTATTGAAGGTGTGGATTCAGCGAGCAATATTGGTGGCATAACAGGTCCTAACATTCTGGGCCCAAGAACAATCACTGCAGTCGACTGGACAGGATACACATTTAATGCGGGTGCCTCGGCTGATAGTGATGGCATAGGTGGTGGAATTGATGTCAAAGTAACTAAGAACATACCTTTCTCTATTTACTTTAAAAATTCTCAACAATTAAACCCGCCTCAAACTGCTATGGCTTCCGCTTTGAAATTAACGACCGGCAAATCATTCGCCGGTACTGAGACGCCATATCAAAAATCTAATGACTTTGTTCACTCAAGATCAAACATTACTCTTTACACAAGGAAAGCGCATGTGGTAGCGAACAGCGCTATTGAAACTAGCGAACTTGGTGCAAATGTAAAATCCTTAGAAGCGCAATACTCTTTTCAGTCACTTGATGATTTTGTGACACCAATGCTAGACATGCAAAGATCTTCTATAACTCTAGTTGATGCACTAATAGATAGGCAAGATTCGTCTGCTTCTACTGGATTTAACGCTCCACTGACATACGTAGATGAAACAGCAGCAAGAGGCGGATCAGCGGCGACTAAACATATTACAAAGGCTGTTACTCTTATAAATCCAGCAGTTGGATTAAAAATAGCTTTTGCCGCACAAAGACCTCCGGGCTGTGACTTTCAAGTTTATTTTAGAACTGCTACGTCTGATCAAAATATTGAAGATCAGGGTTATACATTAACGCCAGAAGTAACGAACAATCCAATTGATGAAAATCTCGTAATCTTCAGAGATTATCAATTCTTGCCTGGTGGTGATGGTGGTCAGCTAGAAGAGTTTACTAAGTTTCAAATTAAAATAGTTATGAGATCTACTGATAAATCAAAGCAACCTTTCATTAAAGATTTAAGAGTTATTGCATTGAGTGTATAATGAATTATGTTAAAGTTGAGGGTGAGTCTAGCTTAGTTAGAAATGAAAACGGTGTTATATTAAGTAATGATAATAATGCTGTTGAACAGGCTAAGTTAAGAAAAAAATTAAGAAAACAAAAAGACGCGGAACTTGAATCACTAAAGCAGGATGTCAATGATATAAAGTTACTGCTAAATCAAATTGTAGGTAAACTCGATGGCAAGAATAGCAGATAGTAGTTTTATTGATGACTCCATCGGCGTCTTTATCGATAATATAAATCAGATAAGTGTTTTTCTTGGCAACCTCGATAGTGTTGATCATTCTCCTCTAACGACTTCACAAAGTTTTAATAACAGGGTAAATGATCCTTCAAATGTTTTTTACGATTCTTTAGACGTACCTCCCCTTACACACGATGCTGTGCGAGAAGTAAACTTCTTACACAATAAAGTACAATACTTTTCTTATTTGCTATTCTCATCTTTGCCTCCAAATATGGGACCTCATAAGTTAGTAGCTGACAGTGCTTATTTTGATAACTTAACTCTTGATCAACTTATATTACCTATACCTCAACACAGGTTACCTCCGCCTGGCTATGTCGGCCCAGGCGATTCAGCGCCAGGCGATTCTGATTATCCACACACAGGTTTGTTAGCCATTGACAGCGCTAATATATCATACCTTAGTGGACAATATTTCAAGGTTGGTGCTAATTATTTTGACAGTCCACACGCTGGTTTTTATTCATTATTAAATAACCCATCACATGGAGGAACAGATCCACATGCCGGTGGTTATGCTTTCTTTGATAGTAGTGAGAATTTAGATTTTGGTTTAGTACTTAATACGGGTAGGATCAACAAGCTTACTGGTCCTCCCGCAGACGCTGACCCACCGTTTCCATTTCCTATGCCACGTAGGTCAAATGTAGATTCAGGCTTTGAGCAAGACTCAGGTTTTATTAGTTATGACAGTGGACGTTTCAATCAGCTGATGATTGGCAACTTCTTCATTGCAGATTCTACACCTACTAATGATTCATCTGACTGGCAACAGTTTAGGTTCCCACATGATTCTGCAAACTTTGATAAGTTTGAATTTAATAACATGCATTTTGATAGTAATGACACTTTCAATCAACCAATGAGATACGCTCAAAGATTAACTATTAAGACTGATTCCGGTGTTTTTAATGGTGGAGGATTTTTGTTATCACCATTCGATAGTGCCTCTAGAATAACATAGATGGAGTATAAATAGAGTTATGACCCGCAGAATATTCATTAATGCATCAGATGCAATAGGTACCTGGATTGGTAAAAACAATTCGCTTGCACGTTTTATTGGCGATTTAGATAGCTTAGACTCTGGTTTTTCTGGTATACATACGGGTTATTTAAAATCTGATTCTGACATTGTATCAGCATTAAATATGTTGCACTTACAGCTTGATAGTGTAAACAATTATCTTTTTGACTCACTGGGTGTCTTAAGACTTCAAGCTATTTATGCAGACTCTGCTGACATAGGTATATTACACGCTGAACACGCAGCCATAGACAGCGCACAGATAGATAGTGCACATATCAATAAACTCACCGGATCTTATATGAGATTTGATAGTGCTGATATTGATAGTGCAACAATAAGACACTTATCTGGTGAATCACTTTTCTATGATAGTGGTAGGTTTAAAAATCTATCAGTGATTGATAGCGCGTTTATAGATAACGTTGCTATTAATGAAGCAAACGTTGAAAAGATCACAGTACGTAATGATGCAGTAACACTATCACACGCACAGTTATTTACAGTTCAAGATTCGGCTGGTAGTACACTATTAGCAGGTTATCTATTATCGACGGATAGCGCGGCAACTACAGCATAGGTGAAGCATGGCTTTCCGTAGACCATTAAAATTCGAAGTCAACACAAACTCGACTAAGTCGGGTGGTGACCATGAATTTAAGTTGATGACTAACGATGATATTAGTCGCTTAAGACAACGTGCAATCTTTGAACTCGGCAAAGATCCAGTCTATAAACTTTTAGTCACCTTGCAAAATGATAGTGATAGGTTAGATCCAATATCAGATACGCGAGTAAGATCTGGTCCTGGCCTCGATGGTACAAATTCATCATATCCTACAAGTGATGATGTTTTAAGTACAGTCAATACAGATTATCAAAGGCTAAGAGATTCTACAGATTCTTGTGGTTTCGATTCTAATGCATACTTATATTTAGCAGACACTGCTCCTCGACCACTATGTCTTGATTCTGATAGAGGACAAATTGTAATGCAGATGCCATTACAAGATGTTTTTGATACTTTGATAAAACCAGCACTTGATTCAATATATTCAGATGTTACAAATGTAAATGACTCAGACGCTAGTATGAGGCCAGGTTTATTTTACATTGGCACTACAGCTGCTAATACTGTAACGGTTGATGGTAGAACTGTAGGTGTAGTCGAAAGTGCAGACGCTGTATTTATCGATACAGTGGCGAATGTAGGTTCTTTTGATGCAAATGCTATTGGTACGACCGGTACTTTTCAAGATCACCCACAGACTGCAACTACATATCGTTTGTTCTCTACGCATAACGATGATTCAAATACAGAACACTTTATACATGATACGACAACCGATAACGTTGCTGTACCTTTATATTTCGAAACAAATGCACAAAAGGGATACGGGCATCCAGGTTTAAGACAGTTTTCAAGAAATCAACTGCATGATTATTTACGCAGAGCAGTAAGATACGTTGCAGGTGGTGAAACTAACTACAGACAGTCTTATATAATCGATAGTGGTGCAACTGGAAATATTATGGGTGTTGGCATGGTGAATACAGAGATTGCAAATCCCACACCTAACTTTCAAGTAAGACTTGCAGATCCAGGAGCTACTGATCCTAATGATTATCGAGGTCAAGAATTTCCTACTGGTACACCTGCTGCAGTTAACACAATGTATTTAAAATTTGTGAGGCACTAATGAAACTACACAACGCATATTTCTTTGATAACGATCGTACTATTATACGAACAATTTATCATGATAACGAACATAGAGAAATAATACGTGATATACCTGCACAAGAAGATAACGCGCAGTATAAAAAATTCATGATTGAAATGGAGAAGCATGGTGGCATAGACGCTTTACACGAAAGCACTTTTGCATACCTAAGAGAAACACAAGATGCATTTGAAAAACAAGTTATTGCAATAGGTAAACAAAAAGGTATGCTTTTCGATGGCGATGTTTTAAACACTGATGTTTATAAACTAATTTGTAATACCATTTTTAAAGAAAAAGAAAATGAAAAAGAAGTAAAAGAACAGTTGTTCATGTTTAAGTTAGCTTTGTTTGAACAAGATATTATTCGTGAATCTGATAATAGGGAGCTAAAAGCAGAACTTAGAAAAAGTAAAACTTTACTTGACGCTTTGAAAATTTCTATCTTGATAGCACAAGGTTAAAGTCTTTGTTAACGCAGTGATAAAAATATGCTGCAGATGAATACTTTTTATGTGTATTATCTAAAATAAAATTCCATTGCAAACCAATATTAGTAAATGGCAAATCATATCTTTCTATAAGGTATGACAAGTATACTTCATTATTAGGTTTCCATCTTTTGCTTATAACATCAGGATATATTGTATCTTTTTTGGCTTCGAAAAAAATATTAGTACATTCAGAAAAATCTATAAGATTAGCAGAAATTTTATTAAGACCTAGCACACCCGTATTTATTATTAAGTCGCTACCGTATATATTATCTAGAAGCAACATAGCATTTTTATTGCAAGCTTTTGAATACATGTCCATTGCATTCCAAGTATCAGAATCAGTAGAGTATCTTAACATGAAACCACTATGTTTCTTTTCTAATGCATAAGCACAAATTGTATTAAGATCAAAATGCTCAAAGAAAGAAACACGTGTATTAATAATTACATCGAAGTCGAGATATAATACTTCATCATACTCTTGTGTTAACTTTTTTATCATACTTATTTTTTGAAATTGTATAATATCATAGTTGCTTTCGACATCTGTAAATAATTCATAGTCAGCACCGCATAGTTTAGCATAAGCTTTATGATTAGCTATGATTTGTTTTTTAAATTTTCTGAATTGATTACGCTTATATGGTGGCGCGGATATGTGTTTATCTACGTCTGCTCTATAAATGCTAAATATTATTCTTTTCACACCAGTTCCTAACATATTCAAAATCTTTATTAATGCAGTGTATGAACTTAGTGTTCTTTGGTATGTAATTCCACTTATCCATAAAATGATGCCAGCCAGTATCATGTAGTTGTTGATAGTTTTTTATTTTACATGCAAATATAGTTTCATTATCATAGCCAAATAGATTCTTTATATCATCAGGCCAGAAATCATCATCTTTTAGTTCTTTCATTTCTTTTAATGTTTCGAAAAAATTACCGAAATAATCTAATGCACTCAGATCGTTTCTATTAGCACCTATAATACCAGTATTAAAGACTTCTTTTTTATGTCCTAGAGCTCTTGCATTCCAATATTTAGCTAGGGGAGATCTTACACTGTGTTGTTTTCTATTTCTATCTTTATATTGCCAATCTTGAGACATTACAGTAATACCTTTAGATAGATCCCATTCTTCAAAGAAGTTTAGTTTTGTTACAGGTATAACATCCATATCTAAGTAAAGTATTTCATCATGTTCTTGTTTATACAATAAGAACATTTTATAGAAATTAATAATATTGTACTCAGATATTTCCGGTCCAAAGTTTTTACTGTACTCAATAAAGTCATCATCATATGTAAAGTGCTTGTATTCTGCACCACACAATTCTGCGTATTCTTGCTGACGTTCTAAAAGCCAAGGATAGTTTTGGTTAAACTTATCTTTGTTATCAAAGTGAGATACTGGTTTTTGTATATCAATATAAAGACTAAAAATTACTCTATTCATGATTTCCTATAACTGTATATCTGTCATAACCATTTTTCATTTTAAATGAATCAGCAAAAAATATTTTAGTAAGTTTACTTTTTTCTATAAAATTATCTAGGTTAGTACTGCAATTAATGTGATCATCAACATATTCCATATTATTACTTTGTAAAGCAAAAATACATCTATCTTTATAATTTTTATTTTTAATAAGTACTGGAAGATCAGGCATGTGTTCACTGGATGTATTAATAACTAAACGCACGTCTTTATCCTTATTTGATCCATCATCTAAAGGTTCTTCCGCTCTATGTTCTCTAAAAAATACTTTGTGATCTAAATTTTTTAGATTAGTATATTTTCTACTAAGAGCAATTGCACTATTATCACAATCTATATTAGTAATTTTATTAATGTCTAGTTTTTCAAGTAACATTTCTATTAATGGATACCCAAACCATCCTCCATAAATATGCACATTAACTTGATCAAAACTAAGAAGAGCCTCATAAGGAAGATTTTTTACAAGAAATGTTTTGGATTCAACTTGATCAGGTCCAACACTATATAATAAATCTTTAGCATCATAGCCTTTTTGAATCGCTTCCCACCATACTTTCCAGTATATAGGATCAATTCCAATATTTTTCAAAGCCATTGTAACCCTCGTCATCAAATGGTTTATTGATACCACTGTTATGTCCATCAAAAATACAAACTGGAATATCTGGTCTAAAGAATAATCTTTTTATTCCGTGTCCGTACAGATTGTAATTATACTTATTTGTTCCATACAATCTAGAGTATGCTTCTCCTTCTGGTAAGTATAACAATTTATCCGGCTGATCGTAATACAAATATCGATCGATGCCTTTATATTTTATCATGTAATAATCTATGTTATATGCAAATTTGTTCCATATATCTGTACAATCACCATTCCATATCATAATAGAAGAATTAATATCTACATCAAACTCTACTTCTTTCTTTGACATATATGGTTTCCAATATGCTTTTACTAAATATAGCATATCATCTATACAATAGTTTTTAAAATGTGTAATATCATTTTGAATTACAATATCAAGATCTAAAAAGATTGTAGGAACTTTTGTAGGATTTTCAAATAGCGTAAGTTTCCACCACCATGTTTCTAATAGATAATCTGGTAATGGTTGCACAACTATATCACGATCTATTCCATTTGTATTTTCAGTGTAACATATAAAGTTAAAGTCACACTGAAGATTTCGCTTTACCATTTTATAAAGTCTATTCACATGAAATGAATTAAATTTATCGCCCCATTTTATGCACACTACGTTCATTTATCACCAACATATCTAATTGTGTTTTGTTAAAAGTTGTTAACGCATCTTCAGGCGTTTCTACGATAGGCTCTTTACAATTAAAACTTGTATTCAATACCATTGGTATTCCAGTCGCTTGGTAAAAACCATCGATAACTTCATAAAATTTTTCATTCTGTTTTCTATTTACAGTTTGTATTCGTGCAGTACCATCAGCATGCGTTACACCTGGTATCTTATCTGATTTGACAGGCATGATACGAGACATATAAGGACTAGGTTGATTTGTATCAAAATATTCTTTATAGTGTTTTTCTATTACAGCTGGCGCAAACGGACGAAAGTCTTCTCTTTGTTTAATGGTTTCATTGATAATACTTTTAATATTTGGATTACGAGGATCTGCAAGAATACTACGATTGCCAAGTGCTCTATTTCCAGATTCAGATTTACCATTAAACCATCCTACAATTTTACCATCTGCAATTGCTTCACCAACCTCGAAGGGTGTGATTGGTTCACCTTCATGAAAGTCATACGCTTTTCCACCGTATGTTTCAGGTAAGTGCACATTTTTGTTAAGTGTAAAATCTGCATGCATATACGTACCTAACGATTGACCCTCATCACCAGGCGCGGGAGGTACGTGTACATTTGAATATAGTTTAGTAAACGCTTCATTCATATATCCATTGTATGCAACTCCGCCTGCAATGCATATGTTATCACAACTTTTAAGTGGATGAACATGTTCCGCAATTTTTTCTTGGGTTACATGCTGTAGTGTATATGCAATGTCTTCTTTTCTTATATTTTTGATCCACTGTTTTTTTAGATGATCGCCTAAAGGACATTCACCATATCTAAATTGTTTCATTTCAAAATAGTGATCTAAAAATGCGTGTACCTCATCAACATATCCTCCATATCCAGCAAGGCCCATTAACTTACCTGCACCAAGTTTACCTAAACCATAATGTTTTGCTAGATTATCCCATAAAATACCTATACCCATTTTATCAGATAGATTAGTTATCTTTCCATTTTTATCGAAGAAAAGACAATTATAGTGCAAACCCCTACCATCAATTGCAAGAATATCAGACTCTGCAAATCCTGATGAAAACTTTGCATATATTGCATGTGATTGATGATGGTCTATATAATAAAGATTGTTTTCAAATTTATAATCCCACAATGTTTTTGGTTCAAACTTTAAAAAATCAGAAGGTACTTCATGCCTAGATAAATGTTTCATACCACCTACAGTTGTAGTAAAAGCTAAGACATCACTTCTATCGAAATTAAAATGTTCATCGTAAAATTTTTGCGAGTACTTACCATCATCAATATTAAGATGATCAGGTTGCCAAGGATACGCATCGACATGCCAAGGAATATTATGTTTCTTCCTTGAATATCTTTCTACTTGATTATGAAAAACACCATCGTATGAATTATGATCGTGAATATTAAGAGCTACGCTGTAAATCTTCATATATTTTTTCTGCCAATAATTCTTGACCAGCTGCGTTAGGATGCCAGTCTTCTTCAGAGATATAATGATCTGGTTGTTTTAAAAGGTCCTGTAAACAAAACCCACCTAATGCATCAAAAACTGGCCAGCCTAAAAACTTTTCTTCTTTTATTTTATTAAATAATGGATGAGTACCTAGCATTAAAAGTACTTTTTTATCATCGGGTAACATTGCCATGTGCTGTTTTTCCCATTCATTTGTACTAAACAAACACAATGTTTGTACCGATTTGTAAGGTATATTATAACTTTCTAAAAATGTTTGTAATAGAAATACATGTCTTAAAAATTTACGAGCAAGATAATACATATCTCCATGTGTATCCCAACGTAGACTCCACCACATCGTACCTATTAATGATGATGTAGTTACTTGATAATCCCTACGAAATATTTTTGACCACGCAGGTATTACCAATCCTATGTTTTTTCTTTGTTCTTCATCCATGGACATAATTTGTTCTACTATGCTAACAGAAATGTATTCATTTCCGGCACCGGATCTACCTAGATTGATTAATTCCATATCTAACTTTTTAGCAAGTATCTCAGGCCACTTAGGCCATTTTACCCACATATTTGGATGATGATCAGATTTAAATCCTGGATCACACCAACTACAGCCGGAAACTAATAAAATCTTTTTCATGCTAATACTTTACCCTTCTCCCATATTTCTAAGATTTGATCAGGCTGTCTTTTTTCAATAAATTCATAACAGTTTTTACAATAATCTTCAAACTCAAACAGATCATACTCCATCATTTTTTGTAGATTCTCTTGTGTTACGTCAAATTGTCGAGATCCATCAATTACTTTTTTACTACAATGTCTTATCTTCTTTATTTCAAAGTCAATGACAGGAACTTTTGGAAATGCTGCGCATATACGTCTATCTTCTTCCGGTGCTTGATTAAT
>MDTG01268188.1_pt1 | contig 10153 bp, 8 predicted proteins | sample 811421 | NCBI WGS metagenome assembly MDTG01 (sample SAMN05326645, study PRJNA326480) | marine metagenome | isolation source: seawater | place: Pacific Ocean: South East | collected 2011 | reverse complement strand
GACATCGACATGGGCTACCGCATCGTCGACGAGCCGACCCGCATCCCCGTCCCCGGCGACAAGCTGATCGAGGAGATGGTCGGCCGCGTGAACACCGGCCACGAGACGCTCAGCGTCGCGCACATGGTCGCGCCCCCCGGCTGGGGCGAGCCCGCGCAGACGCCCGAGTTCCTCGAGGTCACGGTCATGCTCCGCGGCACCATGCGCGTGGAGCTGGGGCCGGCGGAGAGCCTCGAGGTGGTCGACGTGAAGGCCGGGCAGACGATCGTCGTCGAGGCCGGCACCCGCGTCCGCTACGCGAACCCCCACGACGAAGAGAACGAGTACTGGGCCATCTGCGTGCCCGCCTTCTCGCCGGAAGCCGCCCACCGCGAAGAGGACTAGGCCGCATTGACCGCTGGCTCAGAGCGAGAATCCGCTGCGGGCCCGAAGGATGTGGTGCGAGGGCGCGTCGACGGGTGACGAATCCGGGCTGATCGGCACTGGGGCTAGGCGCACCAGAAGCACCGCGTCGAGATGGATCGGAGCTCGAGGCCTCGCCCGATCGCCGCGCGAAGCGAGGCGCCGACCGCTGGCTCGGAGCGAGAGGCTCAGAGCGAGAGGCTCAGCCGGATCGATCGCTTCTCGAAGCCGGGCGGGCGGATCGCGTAGCGCCCCTCGATGCGGCGCCCTTCCCCGGCCTCCACGGCCTCGAGGATGTCGCGCGCGCGCTCCTGGAGAAACCGGTCGAGCCCCTGCGCCGCGTAGATCGCGAGCCGCAGCTCGCGCTCGTCCAGGGCGCGCCATCCCCCCGCCCCCGAGCCGCCCGGGTCGGGCAGGATGAACGCGCTCCCGTCCTCGGCGCGCATCGGGAGCAGCTCCAGGCTGAGCACCTTCAGCGGCTCCACCGGCGGGAGGGGCACCGTCTGCCTGGCCACGTCCGCGAACGCGCGCCACGCCCCTTCGCTCTCGAAGAGGAGGAAGCCGAAGTTGACGCCCTCCTGGCCGATCACGACCAGCTGACCGTCGTCGAGGGTGCGGTCGATGCGACTGCAGCCCGCGGCGCCGAGCGCGCGAGTGGGGCCGGGGGCGAGAGCGCGCTGCCGCGTGTGTCGGCGCCCCCGGTGCCACTCGCGACACCGCGCCGGGGCGCCTCTTCGGAGCTCCCTCTCCGGATGCACCCGACGTGGGGGATCGCGACCGCGCGGGAGCCCGGACCGACCCGCACGAAGCGCCGACCGGACACCCCGCGAACGGGGGGCACCCGCGCTCTCGCGCATCGCTTGCGCGGACGGGGGCGCCGTTCGGGTCTCCGATCACCCCCACTCCGCCGGGGAGCCGCGCAACATCGGCGTCGCCGGCCAGAACCGCGCACATCGTGCGCCCGGCCTTCGCCTTCCAGTGACACGCCATCGTTCTCGAGCGCGCGTGGAAGCTGGCACGCGCGGTGCTCTCACCGGAGCGCTCCCCCGGCCGCTCGCCCCGATGGGCGACGCCGACCTGCCGCATCCCCCGGCCGCGCGCGCCGGCTCGCCCCCGGAGATTACCTTGACCGAAGAACTGACCACCGACGCCGTCGAGATCGCCCCCGACACCTACTGGGTCGGCCGCCGCGATCCTGGCGGCATCTTCTTCGCCAACCCCTACCTCCGCGTCTTCCGCGGGGGGGAGGGCAAGGCCGAGCAGATGAACATGCTCATCGACCCCGGCGCCAGCAGCGACTTCGCCGTCGTCCAGGCCAAGTGCGCGTCCGTGATGGGCAGCATCCGCAAGACCCACGCGGTCTTCATCAACCACCAGGACCCGGACGTCGGCTCGGTCGTCGGCCCGCTCATGGCGCGCTTCGCCCCCCACGCGCGCCTCCTCTGCTCCGAGGACACCTGGCGCCTGGTGCGCTTCTTCAACGTCCCCAAGGACCGCTACGTCTGCGTCGATCCCTACGTGAAGGACGGCCTCCGCCTCCCGACGGGCCATCAGCTCGCCCCCGTCCCCTCGCCCTACTGCCACTTCGCCGGCGCCGTGATGCTCTACGACCCGGAGACGCGCGTGCTCTTCACCGGCGATCTCTTCGGCGGGCTCACGGCCAAGGACGCGCGCGGCCTCTGGGCCGACGAGAGCGACTGGCCCGGCATGCGCGCCTTCCACCAGCTCTACATGCCCGCCAACGCGGCCTTGAAGCATGCGGTCGCCGCGATCCGTGCGCTCGACCCGGCGCCCGAGATCCTCGCCCCGCAACACGGCCGCCTCGCGCGGGGCGCCATGGTCGAGGAGTTCCTCTCGCGCATCGAGCGGCTCCCGGTCGGCGTCGATCTGCTCGCCGATCGGAACGCCTCCCCCGACGAGCTCCGCGCGTGGTCCCACGTGCTCAACCGCGTCATCGCGACCGCGCGCACCTACCTCGGCGCGACGGCGGAGACGCGGCTCGTCGACGACGAGGACCTCGCGCCGCTCCTCGAGCCGACGAACGAAGGCCTGCGCGTGGTGCGCCTCGGCAAGTGGGCCGTCGAGCGGGCCGTGCACCTGCTCACCGACGCGGAGGTGCCGGCGGTGGCGAACGCCGTGCGCTACGAGGCGATCTTCGCGGCGAGCGAGCTCGACCTGCCCTCGCCGAACATCGAGCTCGCCGACGAGGGCGAGACGGCGCAGATGGCCGCGCAGCTCGGGAGCCTCGGCTCCCCGGCGGAGTGAGCTCGGCGGGCCTCCTCGCGCGGGCGGTGGGTTGCGAGCGCAATCTTCCACCGCGAGCGGATATCATCGCCGCATGGCACTGACCCGGCTCGAGGCCGACCGCGACCGCACGATCCTCTACTACCCGAAGCCGGCGAAGGTGCCGCTCGTCGTCCACGCGCTCCGCGTCGTCGTCGGCATCACGCTGCTGCTCGTCCTGACCTCGCTCGTCGTGAAGGTCGGCTCGCTCATCGACATCGGCGAGCAGGTCGAGGAGCAGCGCCAGTTCCTCTATCAGCAGACGAGCTGGGACATGGACCGCTCGGTCGACGGCCGCTGGCGCTACTGCCAGGCGAACCCGCCGGCCTGCCAGGAGCCCTGGGGCGAGGGCGGCCCGCTGCATCTCTTCCGGCCGGAGGGCTGGGAGACGCTCGCCTTCGAGTCCGTCGACTTCGAGACCGCCGCGCAGCAGGGCGTGGAGGATCCCTCCCTGGACATCGCCGACGCCTGCGGCGACCTCCCCTGCGGGCCCTACCTCCTCTCCGGCGACTTCAGCGGCCCGAACCAGGCCGTGTTCATGGCCAAGGAGATGCTGAAGGTGCTCGGCGCGACGCTCCTGCTCGCCGCCGTCGCCGGCTTCGGCGCCTTCTTCTTCATGATCTTCCAGTACGTGCTCATCCTGGTGCGCCTCGGTCGCGGCTACCCGGGCGTGCACAAACGCATCCTGAAGATCGGTCTGCTCCAGATGGGCATCGAGCTCGCGCTCAGCTGGTACGTCTCGGAGATCAACGAGAGCGTCTACTCCTTCACGCTCTACCGCGGCTGCGCGCCGATCCTCGCGACGGCGCTCCTGATGGTGGCGCTGAGCCAGCTCCCCGCGGTGAAGCGCCACTGCAACGCCTTCACCTGGAAGCGCGAGCCCGACACGCCGAGCCCCCAGGGCGCCCTCCCGCCCGAGGGCCAGGTCCCCCCCGGCGCGACGCCCCCGACCGCGGCGTGATGGCTCGTCAGGGCGCCGCCCAGGTGTGTCCGCGCCCGCATCGGCGCAAGGGCCGCGGGGTTCGCGCGGAGCGAACGGAGGCGTTCGCGGCACTTTCGAACTCCCCTGGCCGGGGGTTCGGGATCGCGGGGCGCGCGCGTAGGCTGTCCGTCGCGTGGGGGAGCGCGAGTACGAGCGGGGGGTCCTCTCGATGGAGCCCCACCCGCAGGAGTCGTGGCTCTTGCGGTACACCTTCCGCGGCTACCTCGAGCTGGCCGCGGCCCGGCAGATCGTCGCCTGGCGCGCCGACGCCTTCGCGGACCATCCGGTGATCGAGGAGTTCCACGACTGGTGGGACATGACCGGCTACGACTCGCGCTCGCGCCGCCTCCTCACGGACCACACGCTCGCGCACCGGGCTCGACTCGCGCGCGTCCATCTGCTCTTTCGCTCGCAGCTCGTTCGCATGGGGGTCGCCGCAGCGTCCATTCCGCTGGGCCGCCTGCTCGTGAGCCACGCCTCGCCGGAGCGCTTCGCGGAGCGCCTCGAGGCCTCGCTCGCCCGGGGGGCGCCCGCGGAGTCCTGAACGGGCGCGCCGCGGCGTCGCGTGCCCGGTCGGGCGCGGCTCCGGGCGGGCGTGCGTGGTATGCAGAGCCCATGGCCGACGGAGACTCGACCGAGCGCCAGCTCGCGATCTGGGAGCGGCGCTTCTACGCCTGTTTGCTGCTCGGCGTGAGCATGGGGCTGGTCTCGCTGGTCACGAAGATGGACTGGCTCGCCTTCCCGGAGGCGGCGTCCTGGGCGGGCGCGGGCGTCTGCTCGATCCAGATGGGCCGCGTGCTCCGGCGCGCGGGGCACGACGCGAGCGGCATGGTGCTGCGCGGCGTCGCCATGTTCGTGCTCGCGCTCGCCACGCTGATCTCGGCGCTGACCTGAGGACCCGTGCCCGTGCCCGTGCCCGTGCCCCTGCCCGCGGGTGAACGGGGCGCGAGGGCGCTCTCTCGGGGCGCAGGGTGTGCGGGGCGAGAGCGAGGGGCCGTTCGTCCTCGGTGAAGCCGTTCTTCGGTCACGCGCCCGTGCCCGTGCCCCTGCCCCTGCCCCTGCCCGCGGGTGAACGGGGCGCGAGGGGCTCTCTCGGGCGCGGGGTGTGCGGGGCGAGAGCGAGGGGCCCGTTCGTCCTCGGTGAAGCCGTTCTTCGGTCACGCGGCCTCGCGTCGAGAACGGGCATGGCCACGGGCACGGGTTCGGCGCGCGCGTTGACGCGCGTAACTCGCCGGCGCTGGCGCTCGCCGGGACCCGGCCCTACGCACGGGCCCATGACGACGCTCCACGACTTCACGCTGAAGACCATCGACGGGCAGGACAAGAGCCTGAAGGACTTCGAGGGGCAGGTCTGCCTCGTGGTCAACGTGGCCTCGAAGTGCGGGCTCACGCCGCAGTACGAAGGCCTGCAGAAGCTCCACGACTCGCTGGAGGATCGCGGCTTCGCCGTGCTCGGTTTCCCCTGCAACCAGTTCGGTGGCCAGGAGCCCGGCACGGAGGCCGAGATCCAGAGCTTCTGCTCCACGAACTACGGCGTGACCTTCCCGATGTTCTCGAAGCTCGAGGTCAACGGCGACGGCCGCCACCCGCTCTACGCCTGGCTCACGGCCGAGGACGCGCAGCCCGACGGCTCCGGCGACATCGCCTGGAACTTCGCGAAGTTCGTCATCGGCAAGGACGGCCAGGTCGTCGCCCGCTTCGCGCCCACGGCGGCGCCGACCTCGGAGGAGGTCGTGAGCGCCATCGAAGGCGCGCTCTGACGCCGGCGCTCGCTCGGCGCGAGGCGTCCCCGGTCGCCCCCGCGCCGAACGAGCCTCGCTCGAGCTCGTCCCTTCCGTGAGCTCGCGCCGCGTGAGCCCTCGTCTGGAGCGCGCGCCGAGCACGTCGCCTCGGCCCGCCGCCGCGCTCGCCCGGCGGGCGGCGGACCGGCGGCGGCCGCGTCAGCCGGTGAAGAAGCGCGTGACGACCGGCACCCATTCGTGGGGCGGCAGCCCGCGGCAGCGGCGCGCCAGCTCGGCGAGGTCCCGCTCACGCCCGCCGACGCGCTGGTGCCCCGCCTCGAACGCCTGCGCGTCGAACTGGGGCAGGCTCGTGCGCACCAGCTCCCGGAGCCGCACGAAGTCGGCCGCCTCCCAGCCGGGCGCCCACGCCGGGAGCGCCGGCGCGGCGTCGCCGAAGAGCGCGCGGAAGGCGGGCGTGGGGCGGATGAGGTCGAGGTCCGTGTCGTCGCGGATCGACGCCCGCGTCGCCTCGTCGTAGCCGCAGGCCACGCCCCGCCGGAGCGCCTCCAGCGCGCCCTCGGCGTCGTCGAGCGCGCAGAGCACGCAGGCGGCGTTGTGGAAGATCGCCGGGTTCTCCTCGCCGACCGCGAGCGCCCGCTCGACGACCGCGCGGCGCTCGCGCGGCTCGCCGACGAAGACCGCCATGTAGCAGGCGTTGTTCAGCGCGCGCCGCCACTCCTCGCGCGCGAGCCCCCCCGCGGGCGCCGGGCGCCCCGTCGCCCACGCGAGCACGCGGAGCGCCACGAGCGGGCGCTCCCCGAAGACCTCGAGGGCGTAGACCGAGCAGGCGCCGAGGTCGGGCTCGGGCAGCGCCTCGAGCGCCGCCTCGAGCCCGGCGCGGTCGTCGTCGGCCACGGAGGCCAGGGCCTGGGCGATCGAGTGGCTCATGGCGCGCCACGGTGGGTCGCCCCGCGCCCCGCGCAACCCCACCGCCTCCCCACCGCCCCCCACGCGGGCGCCGGGCTGCGCTCAGGCGGCGGCTTCTTCGGCTTCGGGCTCGACGCCGCGGTGGAGGAGCGCCGGGGGTTGGATGCCGTGCGCGGCGAAGGCGCCGATGACCTGCTCGGTGACGTCCGTCTCGAGCGCCTTCTCGTACTTCACGTCGAGCACGTAGACCTTCGCGCGGAGGCGGATGGCCGGCACGCTCTGCAGCACGACCGGGCTCACGACGACGGTCCAGGCCTTCTCGAGGTAGGCGAAGCGGCTCGCGGCCAGCGCCTCGCCGACCAGCCGCTTGGCGCGCGCGAGGTCCTGGTCGACGCCGATGTGGAAGTCGATCTGCACCAGCATGTCGAGCGCGCCCGCGTTGCCGCTCGAGACCGGGTCCGTGAGGAACTTGTTGTTGGGGATCGTGATCAGGCTGTCGTCGAGCGTCACCAGCCGCACCGTGCGCAGGCCGATCTCGACGATCTCCCCGTAGTAGCCGCCGAAGCTCACCCGATCGCCGACCTGGAAGGGCCGGTCGATGAGGATGATGATCCCCGCGATCATCGACGCCATCAGATCCTTGAAGGCGAAGCCGACGGCGACGGCGATGGTGCCGCCGAGGGCGAGCAGGGCCTCGTCGCTCAGCCGGAAGAGCAGCCCCACGGCGGCGCCGATGCCGATGGCGAAGACGACGAGCCGGAGGATCGCCTTGGACTGGCTGAGCAGGAGCCGCCGGTCCGGGAAGCGCTCGGAGAGGCGCGCGAAGGAGCGCGTCAGGAAGCCCGCGGCGACCCAGGCGGCGGCGAGCACCAGCAGCGCCGGGAGGATGCCCTCGACGCGGAGGAAGCGGAGCAGCTCGGTGGGGTTCTCGTTCATGGGCGTCGTACTCGGGGGCGGCTCGACGGTCCGGCGGGTCCGGCGGGCAGGTCAGGCGGGCGGGAGGAGGCGACGGCGGCGGAGGTGCCGGAGGATGGCGCGGAACCACTGGACGGAGATGCGGAAGCGGCCGGGGCGCTCTTCCTCTTCCATCAGGAATCCGCGTGCGGCGAGGACGTCGAGGAGCGCGGCGCAGCGGGCGATGGGCCAGCGGAGCACGAGCGCGGCCTCGCCGGCGCTGAGGTCCTCGTGCACGACGACGGCCGCCAGGAGGAAGCGCGACTCGTCGTGGAGCGCCTCGAGCTCGCTCGGGCTCGGCGCCTCGAAGAGCCGCACGCGCAGGTCGCCGGTCTCCTCGTCGCGCTGGAGCGAGCGCAGCCAGAAGTGCGCGACCAGGCGCGGGTTGCCGTCCGTGGCGTCCCAGAGCAGCCGGAAGAACTCCTCGCGCGTCCGCTCGAGCGCCCGCTGCCGCGCCGGCCCCGCGAGCGCCGTGCCCGGCGTCGAGCCCGTGTCGAGGAGCGCGCCGAAGTCGGCGCGGAGGCCGAGCTTGCGCATGCGCCGCTCGACGAGGTCGGCGATCTCCTCCTCGCTCCACCCCTCGAGCGAGACGACGCGCCCGAAGAGGCTCTGCCCGGCCTCGGCCGCGCGCAGGTAGCGCCAGCCGTTCGCCGAGAACGCGCAGACCCAGACGAGCTGCTCCTGCGTGCGCCCGACGATCTCGCCGAGCGCGCGGAAGCCCTCCGTGCCGCCGATGCAGCGCAGGAAGAGGTTCTCGCCCGCGTCGACGCAGATCAGCCCGCGGAGCTCGGCCTCCTCGATCTCCTGGGCGAGCCGCGCGGGGCTCTCGGTCTCGGGGAGCTCGAGCTGTTCGCTCAGCCAGCGGCAGAGGATGGACTGGTCGTGGGCCGCCGGGGGCGCCTCGAGGCACCAGGTCCTCGCCTCGGTCCGATCGACGAGGGCACGCAGCCAGGTCGTCTTCCCGGCGCCGGCCTCGCCCACGAGCGCCACCGCGGCGCCCCGGCCGCCCTCGCTCACCCGGCGCACGAGCTCGGTGATCGCGTCGAGCTCCGGGAAGCGATCGAGGCAGCTCTCGAGCGGGGCCGGGCCGAGCGGGAAGGCCTCGGCGAGCTGCGGCTTCTCGCGCGGCTCGGGCGGCTCCTCGGCCTCGGGCTCGGCGGCCTGCCGCTGCTCGAGGCGGCGCCGCGAGAGCATGGCCATGGCGCGGCGGCCCGCGGCGAAGCGGACGACGAAGGTGCGCAGCGCCTCGAGGGCCCGGCGCACGCCGAGCTCGACGGCGGCGACGGCGGCGAGGGCGTCGAGGCGGAGGCCGGAGGCGTCGGCGAGGCGCGAGCCGAGGCGGGAGTCCGGGTGCGACTCGGCGAAGGCCCGGGCGATGTCGTCGCGCCAGCGCCGGAGCAGCACGTAGGCGAGGACGAGGCCGACGAGCACGAAGACGCGGACGAGCTGCGCGTAGAGCGTGCCCTCGCCGACGACGCGCTGGGCGGCGCCGAGGGTGACGACGAGGGCGAAGAAGTAGCGGCCGACGCGGCGCACGTCGAAGAGCACGCGCTGACTCCGGGCGGTCGGGGCGCGGACGCGGATGCGGCGGCCGCCGATGCGCCGGACCGGACCGCGCGTGAGCTCGTGGTGGAGCAGGCGCACGAAGAGCCGGTAGGCCAGGAAGGCGAGGACGAGCGTGCGCAGCAGCTCGACCTCGGCCGTGTGGCGGATGTCGAGGACGAGGGCGAAGGCGACGCCGCTCCCGGCGAGGAGGATGAGGGGCCCGGCGCCGACGCGGAGGCGGGCGAACCAGGCCTGCGCGACGCGGCGCATGCGACGCGAGTCGATGCGCTGGGTGCTCGTCTCCTCGAGCGCGTCGACGAAGGCGAGGCGGCGGCGGAAGGCGAAGACGACGACGCCGAGGAGCGCGAAGAGGGCGAAGAGGTCGCGGCGGCTGCGGGGCTCGCGCCCGAGCGCGAGGATGGCCGCGGGCCAGCCGGGGGCGGTGCGGCGGACGTGGCGCACGGCGTAGCGGCTCATGAGCTCGAGCTGGGAGAGCTCGCGGCGGAGCTGGGCGCGCCCCTCGTCGTGCAGGAGCGTCTGGAGCGCGTCGGCGCGGACCGAGGGCAGGCGCTCGAGGAGCGTGAGGCGGATGTCGTTGCCGTCGTGGAGCGCCTCGGCGAGGGCCTCGACGTGCTCCCAGGCGAGCCGGTCCAGGGTCGCGAGGGCCTCGGCGCGGCTCGCCCGCGCGGCGGCGACCTCGGCGGCCACGTCCGGCGCGTCCTCGGCGTCGCGCTCGAGGCTCGGGAGCGGCTCGGCGGTGGCGTCGAGGGCGGCCCGGAGGTCGCGGCGCATGGCGACCAGGAGCGCGACCAGCTCGTCGTAAAGGGCCGCGGCGCGCTCGGGCGCCAGCTCTTCCCGGAGCCGCGCTTCGATGCGGTGGACCCGCGCGGCGCGCTCGCGCTCGCTCTCGGCGTCCTCGGCGCGGGCGGCCGCGGCGATGGCCAGCGCCTCGGCGACGGCGGCGCGCACGGCGGCGACCTCGGCCCGGCGGGCCTCGCGGCGCTGCTCGGCGAGCGTCGCGGCGGCGGCGGCGCGGAGCTCGGCCTCGGCCCGCTCGGCCTCGGCGACCCGGCGCTCTTCCTCCGCCTCGATCTCGGCGGCGCGCGCCTCGGCGGCGCGGCGGCTGAGCGCCCGGTCCACCTCGACGGCGCGGAGCAGGGCGCGGCGCTCGCCCGGGGGAAGCTCGAGGAAGGCGAGGCGGAGCTCGTCGCGGCGGCGGCGGAGCGCGTCGATGGTGCTCGCGTCGGCTTCGGGCGTCGCGTCGGCGCTCGCCTCGGGCTCGCGGGCCTCCTCGCTGGCCTCCTCGGGCGCGCCGGCGTCGACGATGGGGGCGCCGCCG
>MDTG01262328.1_pt1 | contig 10153 bp, 14 predicted proteins | sample 811421 | NCBI WGS metagenome assembly MDTG01 (sample SAMN05326645, study PRJNA326480) | marine metagenome | isolation source: seawater | place: Pacific Ocean: South East | collected 2011 | reverse complement strand
GATATGGTTAAGGGCTATTTCAAAACTGTTCTTCTTATTTCTCATTTGGACAGCCTAAAAGACTGTGTGGATATGCAGATAAATATCGAGAAAAGATCCGGTTATGCACACGTAAACATATAGGAGGATTTATGATGACGGCAATAAAAGCATTAGCAGACAAATATACAGAGAAATTTATCTCTCGCAAGTTTCTTGCATGGCTAACAGCAACAGGTCTTTGTGCATATGGGACAGTGACAAGTTCAGACTGGGTGGCAGTTACTTTAGCTTACATTGGATCACAAGCTCTTGTTGACCTTGCACTTCAGTGGAAGCATGGAAAACAGTGATACTCAAACTTAAGATATTTTGGTCGTGTTTGAAGAGGAACTGGAAAGCAGCTTTTCTTGCTGTTTGGTCTGTGGTGGTTTGGGTGATTTCTAGAAGAAACTCTTCAGCAGCTATAGCGGCAATGGATGCAAATAAGAAGTCTTATGAAGCTCAGATAAAATCTCTAAAAGAACAGCATAAGATCGAAGTTAAAAAAAGAGAAGAACTTCACTTAAAATATCAAGAGACTCTTGCTAAAATAGAAGAGAAGTACAAAAAGAAAAAAGAAGAACTTTCTAGAACTGAAAAGAAGAAAGTAAAAGAGATAGTTCAAAAAGCAAAGGACAACCCAGATGAGATTAACAAGAAAATTGAAGACCTATTTGGTTTTACTTCTGATTCTTAACTTCACAGCAATGGCTAGCGCCGCCCCGGGGAAATATGTACAACTTGACAAAGGGCAAGTAGTGCCATGGGCTGGATGGTGTTTTGATTCTGAAGCCATGGCTGCTATCGTTACAGAGAAAGAACTAGCAGAACAAAAATGTGAACTAAATACCCTACAGGAATTAGAACAGCAGCAGGCGAAGTTTGACCTGCAGATTGGTCAATTAACTGCAGCGATGGAATACAAAGTTCAGACTAGGGACGTTGCAATCCAAGCACTCCAGGAAGAGAATCTAGAAATAGAAAAAGCACTAATACATCAGCAAAAGTTTGGATGGGTCATGCCATCTTCTATTGGTTTTCTCGTCGGCGCTCTAACAATTTTTTTGGTGACACTATGAATAACAAAAAAGATTTAAATGAAATAGCAAAAATAGAGAAAGCTATAAAGGAAAAATATGGAGATGAGGCAATTCAAAACCCAAAAGCATCTTGGGACAAAGAAAAGGAAACTAAGTATTTGGAAGAACTCAAAACTTTTTACGAAAGGTCTTCTCGCGCGAAGACATCTGAAGTTGTACGAGGCATTCAAATTAAGACAAAGAAAACAAGTCACGAAATAGAGAGAACATGTCCGGTCTGTAGTTCATATTCGTTTTCTTCACAAGATGACCTTTATATGACAAAATTTGACTGCTGTTTCAGTTGCTATATCAAGTTCGTCGAGGACAGAGAAGAAAGATGGAAATCGGGCTGGAGGCCAAATGACTAACTATTTAATATTAGCAAACTATTTATTGCAAGAGGATATTACACAATGGCAACAACTTTAGAAATTATAAATGGTATCTCGCAGGTACTTTCCAATTCATATGACGGGGCCCTCGACGAGGCGGGCGAACCTGTAAAGATTGGTTTGCGAAGAGAAGACGGGAACCCATTAATAGACCATCGAATCATAGATGGATTCGGAGCCCATATAAGCGGCGACCGCCTGCATATTAAGTATCACGCAGAAATTCCGCTTAAAGAGGTCCACTCAAATGGTTTCGAAGGGGAAATGGAATCAATGGTGGAGAAGGTGAAAGCCTTCTTGCAGAAGGAATTTAAGAAAGTCACTAAGTCTGCACTCTCTCTCTCGGATCCAAGCGAGGTAGATGTTCTTGTTGAGTACATTTCTAGAATCCGTTGTAGTGTAAAGGTTCACAAGTGCTTTAAGATTGGAGGAGTTCAGTCAGAAGTCAACGACCCAGAATCAACTGAAAGACCTACAGACCCAGCATTCGAAAAAATGGTCAAGCTCGGCGGTCTCAAGTAAGAGGGCCTAATGCCGATAAAACTAACCAAACAAGAGATAATGAAAGAAATTGTCCGCTGCGGCAAAAAGCCTGAATACTTTATCCACACATATGCAAAGATCACACATCCAATGAGAGGCCTCATTCCCTTTCATCTTTACCCGTTTCAAGAAAAGTTGTTGGAAGAGTTCGAAGATAATCGTTTCAACATTATTTTAAAAGCACGCCAGTTGGGCATCTCGACCGTGACCGCTGCTTACGTTGCGTGGATGATGATGTTCCACCGCGAAAAAAACGTTCTTGTTATTGCGACCAAATTCAACACAGCAGCAAACTTAGTAAAGAAAGTAAAAGCAATTATTAAGAATCTACCAGATTGGTTACGCATCTCTACAGTAGATATTGACAATAGGACGTCCTTTGTTCTTTCAAACGGCTCACAAATTAAAGCTTCGTCAACTTCCGGTGACGCAGGTCGTTCGGAAGCATTGTCGTTGCTAGTCATAGATGAGGCCGCCCACGTTGAGGGTCTTGATGAGTTGTGGATGGGTCTCTATCCCACACTCTCAACTGGTGGTCGTTGTATTGCATTATCAACCCCAAACGGTGTCGGTAATTGGTTTCATAAGATTTATGTAGAATCAGAAAATAAATCTAATGATTTCTTTCCAACAAAACTTCCTTGGGATGTTCATCCTGATAGAGACGAAGCATGGTTTGAAAAAGAAACTAGAAACATGTCCAGAAGAGAAATTGCACAGGAATTAGAATGCAATTTTAACATGTCTGGAGAAACAGTGTTTGCATCGGAAGATCTAGAGGTTTATTACAACATGGCCAAGGATCCAAAATATAGAACTGGATTTGATAGAAATTTGTGGATTTGGGAAGAAAGAGATCCGCAAAGCACTTACCTTCTTGCTGCTGATGTGGCCCGCGGCGATGGGAAAGATTACTCTGTTTGTCACGTTATAAAATTGGAAACAATGGAGATTGTAGCAGAGTATCAAGGAAAGTGCACACCAGATGTGTTTTCCAGGGTGTTGCTTGACATGGGTCAAGAGTATGGTAACGGCTTATTGGTCGTTGAAAACAATTCTGTTGGTTTTGCTGTTTTAGATAAACTTAAAGAGATGAGGTATCCCAATCTTTACCATTCTGTAAAATCTACACATGAATTTGTTGAGGAATATCAAGCAGACCAAATGACTAATGCGGTCCCCGGCTTCTCTACAACTTCTAAAACCAGACCTTTAATAGTTGCTAAGATGGAAGAATTCATAAGAAATGGTCTAATTAAAATATATTCAACTCGACTTTTGGCAGAGATGAAGACTTTTGTTTGGAATAATGGTCGGGCTGAATCTATGAGGTCTTATAATGATGATCTCATAATGGCATGCGCAGTAGGTTGTTGGGTAAGAGACACAGCGCTCACTGTGAATCAAAGAGAAACAGAATATGCAAAAGCATTTATTGGAGCAATAACAAAAACCTCAAATGAGATGGACACCAGAATTAAAGGCATGATCGGAACTAGAAAACTACAAATGAAAGATGCGATGAGTCAGCATCAAAATAACGTAACCAATTTTCCTTGGTTATTTAAGGGGTAAAAAATGGCAGGAAAGAAAAACAAAAACAACACGAGAAACCCGCAAAGTTTATTGTTTAAAAGGTTGACTAGACTTTTGTCGGGTCCCCTTACTCAATACAGAACGCAAAATAACCACAGGCTAAGAAGAATTGATTTAGATAAATTTGCAAATAAATTCACATCGGCCTCGGGTAGAGACTTTAAGAAGACGGCATATAATCCTTATGATAATCTACAGTCTTCTTATATGGCCTCTCAACAAAGAACAGAGCGCTATGTAGATTTTGATCAAATGGAATATACACCTGAAATAGCTTCCGCTCTTGATATCTACGCTGATGAGATGACGACTTATTCTTCACTTTCACCTATGTTAAAAGTAGAGTGTTCCAACGAAGAGATAAAAGCAATTTTGAATTCTCTTTATCATAATGTGTTAAACATAGAACACAACTTGTTTGCTTGGTGCAGAACTATGTGCAAATATGGAGACTTCTTTCTGTATCTAGACCTGGATGATAAGTTGGGCATAACCTCAGTAATAGGCTTGCCAACACAAGAACTTGAGAGATTAGAGGGTGAGGATAAAACAAATCCGAACTATGTTCAATATCAGTGGAATTCTGCAGGTCTAACTTTTGAAAATTGGCAAGTTGGGCATTTTAGAATCCTAGGTCAAGACAAATATAATCCCTACGGAACTTCTGCTCTAGAGCCAGCTAGAAGAATTTGGAGACAATTAACTTTGCTTGAGGATGCCATGATGGCATATAGAATTACGAGATCACCAGAAAGAAGAGCTTTTTACATTGATGTTGGCAATGTCCCACCTCAGGATGTAGAACAATATATGCAAAAGGTTATGACAGCTATGAAGCGAAATCAGGTTGTGGACCCGAGCACAGGAAGGGTAGACCTAAGATACAACCCATTATCAGTGGAGGAAGATTACTTTGTACCAGTTAGGGGCCAAAGTGCGACAAAGATAGAATCAGTCGCCGGAGGCAAGTACACTGGAGACATAGACGATGTTAAGTATTTAAGAGATAAACTGTTTTCAGCATTAAAAATTCCAGCAGCTTATATTTCTTCTGATAGTGATAAGGCTGCAGAAGATAAAACAACACTTGCACAAAAGGATATTCGCTTTGCGAGAACCATCCAAAGGTTGCAACGTTCTATCATTTCAGAACTAGAAAAGATTGGAATTATCCATCTTTACACTCTGGGCTACAGAGAAGAGGACCTCGTATCGTTTCAGTGTCATCTGAATAATCCGTCAAGAATCGCTGAAATGCAAGAGCTTGAGCAATGGAAAACCAAGTTTGAAACTGTTAACGGCGCCGTCGAAGGATTCTTTTCAAAGCAGTGGCTAGCGAAGACTTTGTTTGGTCTTTCTGATGACGAGTTCATAAGAAATAGAAGAGAGATGTTTTACGATAAACGTTTTGAAGCGGCTCTTGAGACCGTAGGGGAAGCTGAACAAGCAGAGATGACGGCAGGCTTAGACGCCGGCGTAGATGATTTGGAAACGACAGGTGACGTTGGTGAGCCCGGAGGCACTGGGGCCGTAGGTTTGGAGCCGGAAATTGCAGCAGCCCCAACAGCAGACGCGCCCGGCGACACTGCCGCCGCAGATGGTGATTTATTAGCCGCACCCCCGGGCAAGCGCGAAGACGACAAAGGTAGGACCACAACAGATAAATCACATGGGTGGTATGAACCTAGGGGTCTCAAGGCAGGAGGGGACAGAAGAAAAACCTCAGGTCCCCGCAAGAAAAATATGAACAGAGCAGCTAGCCCAGAAACTGGTACGACCCGGAAGACTTTCCCAGGAATGGGAGAACTCTCAAATTTAGCAAAGGCTACGAGCATTTACGAAGAAGAAAATACTAGTTATAAAGTAGAGGAACTCAAAATCCTCAAGGAGCAAAAAGAGCTAGACGCTCTCTTTAAAGGCCTAAGGGCAAGGGATAAAAAGAATGAGACTGAAGCATAACAAGAAAAGAAACACAGCATTTGTTTATGAGGCACTAGTAAGAGAATTAACAGAGTCAGTTGTAAAGAACAACAAGCACAAGCAAAATAAAATAGTTTCTATCATAAAAGATCACTTTGGTGGAAAGTCGTTGCTAAAAAAAGAACTAGAACTTTACAAGACAATCTACGAAACACGTCACATTGAAAAGCACACCGCAGAAAAAATAGTTGTAATAACCAAAGAGAGGCACGATTCTTTAGATAAAAGAAGCCTCTTCTTGGAACAATCAGCTTTGATAAATAAAATTAATAGAACCCTATCTAACAAGGTCTATAGCAATTTTGTTCCAAATTATAAAACGATCGCATCAGTTTATTCTATTTTCCAGGACGCGCTTCCAATAAAAGATAGAGTTTTATTAGAAGAGAACATAGTTGAACAGATGTCGGCATCTGCAGAAGTAGTTCATGAAAGTCAGCAACCAATAGATTCCTTGGTTTATAATACTTTTGCCACAAAGTTTAATGAGGAATATTCAGATTCTTTAAACGAAAACCAGAAGATTTTGTTAAGCAATTACATTTCTTCTTTTTCTGACAACGGCATTGAGCTTAAGGTTTATTTGAATGAAGAAGTTGGAAGATTAAAAGATAGACTTATGAGATTGAAGTCGGACTCAACGATGGAAGAAAGCTTTAAAGAAAAGATACAAAAAGTCTATAATGTTCTAGATGATTGTAAAAATAGAGAACTCGACACTGAGATGTTAGAAATGGTCTTAAGCACTCAGCAATTATTGGAAGAAGTAGATAATGACAATTAAATTAAACATAGACTTGGATCCAAGAATAGATCTCAAGGCTAGGAGAACAATAGACGGAAACATTATAATCCTTGATCATGAGGACATTGATATTGTTTTGATGAAAGAAAAGAAAAAGTTCGTGACATTCCCAAAACAGTCTATGTCCGACAAAGTATATTCTTCACAAGATAGGATGTTTAGGTTCCTTGCAAAGAAAGGATTAATAAGCCAGTCATCTATCCGCGGCGGCAATGTTTTTGGTTCGATGGAGGCAGAGATGCTGGAATCGAAAATCCCTGGTGTAGATTATGGGCAAGCTCTATTATTTTCCATTCACGAATACATAACAGGTGAGAAGCCCTACTTCAAGTCATCTGAAGGTTATGATGATGATAGGCTCACGGCTCTTCTCACCCCAACACCAGAAGACTCTACAGAACTTGGTGACGTGCCGCAGTCAGATAGAAAAGGTAGCATGCACAAGCAAATTGGCCCGTATGGTTTTCAATATAACTATTCCCTCGTTCGCGAAGGGAATGAAAGTGAGGATTCGTGACATTTATTTGGTTCTCACTTATTTCATATGGCCTCACCCAGATCCTCGTTTACGGAAAAATACTAAACCCAATCCGCCCAAAGTCCGGAAAGTTAGGGCAATTGCTTGAGTGCCCAATGTGCACTGGCTTTTGGGTCGGTATATTTTTATGGTTCGTAAAGGACTATACTCAACTATTTACTTTTGATGATTCTTTTATTACCGGTTTTCTATTAGGGTCAGCCGGCTCAGCGTCAGCCTACATAGGCAACATGATGTTCGGAGATAGTGGAATAAAAATAGAACATCTTGTGAGGGAGCAAAAATGAGAAACTCGGTTACAATTAAGAGAATGCTTAGACCAGTTCGCCGTTGTAAGAACGGCTGCTAACTGAAGCGGGTGGTCCCCGCATTATGTTTTTGAGAGGATTATTATGAAACTTATAAGAGAATATTTTGAATTATGCGAAGGAGGCGTATGTCAGGACCTCCTAACAGAAGCCGACAAGAAATTTGTGGCAGAAGGAGGGTGCATGCTTTCTGGTTGCATGCAAATGGCAGAAACACAAAATGGCAATGGGAGAATATACCCGCAAGCTATTTTGGAAAGAGAAGTATCTAACTACGCAAAGCTCGTAAAAGAAAGGAGAGCGCTCGGAGAATTAGATCATCCAGACAGCTCTGTTATAAACCTTGCTAACGCTTCTCATATGGTAACGAGGATTTGGATGGAAGGTAAAAAGTGTATGGGAACCATTAGGGTACTCAACACCCCCGCCGGACAAACACTGAGATCTCTGGTAGAGGACAATGTGATGTTGGGAATCTCTTCTCGTGGTGTGGGATCTGTCTCCGAGAGAAATGGGGTCACAATGGTCGAAGACGATTTTCAACTTCTTTGCTTTGATATGGTTTCGGATCCCTCTACACCAGGCGCATTTATGTTAAAAGAGGCAAAAGAGCCAACTAATATTTTTACCAAAGAAGATAAAGTCGAGCGCGCAATAAACAATTTTTTGCATAAGTTTGGAGAAAAATGAAAAAGTCAGAATTAAAATCTATTATCAAAGAATGTGTAAAAGAGGTCCTCTTTGAAGAAGGGGTTCTCTCTAATCTTGTAGCCGAAGTTGCTTTTGGTATCGCAAAGGCACAGGCTCCAATCGTGGAGGCAAAACAAACAACTCCACAGATGAACAGTGCTGCGATGCAAGAAGCTAGGCAACAAGAAGAAGAAACGAGAAGAAAAAAGCTTCTTGAAACGAAAAGAAAAATGTTAGATGCGATGGGTAACTCAAAGATGGCCAACGTGTTTGAGGGAACTGAGCCGCTAAAGCAGAGCGGATCACCAAGTGCTTCACCTGCTCACGGCCCAATGTCCAACAGGGACCCCAATGATGCTGGTGTTGACATCAGCGGTTTGTTTAATTTAGCTGGCCAGAAGTGGAACGCTCTAAAATAAAGGAGAAATGATGAGCAAAGGTAAACCATGTCACGTTGAAATCGTGATACACGACCAAGACCAGGTCGTAAGAATGATTAAGAAGTTTACACGAAAGTGTAAGAAGTCCGGACTCTTCCAGGAGTTGAGAGATAGGAGATACTTTAAATCTAAGTCTCTAACGAGGAAAGAGAAGCGGGAAAACAAAAAGAGGTTGTCCCAAAAGTCAACCCAAAAAATGAAAGACAGATTCAACAAATTTGATTAGGAGAAAACAAAATGGCACACGATAACAAAGTGTTCAAAAACACCAGTTGGGGCAGAACACGACAAGCAAAGAACCTTAGAGGAGATAACACTCTTGAAACAACAACATCAACAGACGACCCGTCAGCAGTCACCGATGGCTTTGCAACAGAGGGACAAAGGTTCTTACATATGTTCCTTCACAAAGACACAGCAGCAGCATTGACGATTACCGTATACGGTCTCACCTATGCTTTTGGAGGCGCCAGCGCACAATGGTACCAAGTTCAGGACGGCGGTTCTAGCTTGACAATCAGCGCCAATAATTCTACTGTGGTTGTTTCTGGAGAAGATAAGATTGACATAACGGGCATTGACAGGTTGTTCTTTAAAGTTACAACAGGCGCAGTGGCTGCAGCCGACAATTTTTATGCTGCAGCTAACACTTTGCCAGTCAACTAGTGTCGCAAAATTTTTTCCTTCCCTTTAGAAAGCCAAAACACTATTTATTTAGAGGCAAACCAATTTGTCTACCATTATTTTAAAACTGTTAGGAGTCAGAAAACATGTCAAATCTACTAGAAAGAGCTATTATAGACGCTAAAGCTCTAAAGGAAGCGGCCCTCAAGAACGCAGAGCAATTAGTTATTGAAAAGTATCAGCTAGAAGTTAAACAAGCTATGAGCCAATTGCTTGAGCAGCCAGAGACAGACGCAATGGCCGACCTTTTTGGTGATGAATCTGGAGCGGAAACAACTCCTGAACTACCAGCAACAGAGGATCCAGCCGATGCAGAAGCCGAGCCTGCTATTTCCCCAGAAGATGTTGAAGCACAGATTCCAGACGCATTTATGTCAGATGATGATGAGATCATTCGAATCAAGCTAGACTCCCTTGATGATGAGATCGAAGATGAAGAAGAAGACATCGGACTCTTTGGGGGCGACGATGAGTTTTCATCTGATGAGGTTGGAATTGACATTGAAGACGATGAGATAGCATCAGACTTTGACTCCGCACCCGAATTTGACGTTGATATGACCACTCAGCCCGGCGCTGACATCGCCCAAGATAGTTTAGAGGAGATGATTTCAGACGCACTTCAAGGTATTCTTCATGAAGAAGAGGAACTCGATGAAGAAATTAACGAAGAAGAAGAACTCGATGAAGAGATCGACCTCGACGATCTAATGGAGAAGGTTAGAGTTGAAGGTACACCACAAAAGTCCGGCTGGGCAGGCACCCCAGAGGCAGTTATGCAAGAATATGAATCAATGCTGATTGCTAGAGAGCAAGACAGCGAAGCAAAAGAAGAGAATGAGGAACTTCGAAAGAATGTTGCCGCTCTTCAAAAAGAAAACAAGACACTATCTTCTGCGGCACTTAAGCTGCAGGAACAAAACAAAGAATATAATACAGCATTTACAACATTGCAAGAAAAGTTGGAAACCATGAATGTTTCGAACGCAAAGTTGCTGTATATAAACCAGGCTCTAGAAAATGCCTCCTTGAATGAGCGACAAAAAAGAAAAATTGTCGAAGCCATTTCGAAAG